>JAEHJW020005243.1_pt1 | contig 18624 bp, 38 predicted proteins | sample 9271431 | NCBI WGS metagenome assembly JAEHJW02 | reverse complement strand
GAGGATGGACATGGCACTGACCGCTGATCTGTGGGCAATAATAGTAATTATTATTTCAGTAATAATAATTATATGGATGATTAAAAATGGAAAATAGATTTATTCCACTCTTGCGAATTCTCCAAAATATAATATTGCCGCACATTTATATGCATCATGCGCATCTTGCGGAGAATTAAATTTACCAAGATAAATATGCTTATTATTTGCTTTTATGAATGATTCCCATGATTTTCTTTTCTTGTTGTAATAAATACCTTTGAATCCAGTTGTGTTATTCTTTGATAATTTCTGATTATTTCTATTCTGTGATCTCGTTGCTATTCTTAAATTTTCTTTCCTATTATCAAGTCGATCCATATTTTTGTGATCAACTTCATGAGTTTTGGGACAATTCAAAATTAATCTATGCATCAAAATAGTTTTGCCTTTTTCATTTCTAGCTGCATAAAAACCATTTCTTGCTTTTAATGCATGCCACTTGTATTGTGATAAGTATATGAAATCATCATCATCTACTATTGCAATCATGTTTCTACTTAGAAGAATTTCTTTCATGATTCGATGCCTTTCGAATGCGCTTATGAAGGTGCCACAGCAACCAGTAAGCGACTGGCTTTCGGATGCCTCCTAGCTGTGACTGATAAAGTATATCCATAAATTAATGAAATACAAATTTTTCATCGCAGCCTTCGTGCTGCTGTATTTGCTCTGGAAGGACTGAGATGGCTGAAGTCGGTAAAAAGTTGTGGTCTGGCGTGGGAAACCGCCTGTTCTTCTGGTGCCCCGGTTGCGATGAAGCGCACGTTCTCACACATGGACCAGACGGCTGGGGCTGGAACGGGAACGGCGACGCACCCGCGTTCACTTCAAGCGTGCTGGTTACCGGCACCCGCATGACGGCAGAAGGGCGCGCCATGCTAGATCGCGGAGAGAATCCGCCTGGCGGAAAGTACCCGAGCAGACCTCTGCGCTGTCACAGCTTCATCGGCTGCAACGGCGCGCAGCCGGGACAGATCACATTTTTGGCTGACTGCACACACGCCCTCGGCGGCAAGACTGTCGATCTGCCGGACTGGCCAGACGCAGACTAGGAAGAAGGATGACATGGATTTCCTGCTGGAGTTGTTCCTCAGCCCGATCAAGTCGGCCATCTCCTGGCTGCTCGCGCATCCGCTCGAACTGCTGATTCTTGCGCTGCTGCTGGCGTGCGGGTTTTTGTACTGGCGCACCGACACCCTCAAGGCCGACCTGCTTGCATCGCAGGCCAGTGCAGCGCGTGCTGTGGCGAACACCAAGACCCTGCAGGCAGCAATCCAGACGCAGAACGCAGGCGTCGAACGCATTCTGCAACAGGGCGTGGCCAACGTCGCGGCGGCGAAAGCGCAAGCCGCTCAGCGTGTCCAGGCGGCAGCGAAAGTGCAGGTGGTCTATCGCACGCGCGTCGAGCGCATTGAGGCCGCGCAGGTGCCGCAGGAATGCGACCAGGCGGCGGCGTGGGCAGCGGGGCAGGCTACCCAACTCATCGAGGAGTGGCAATGAAGTTAAAAATGTTTCCGTTAGGTGTTAATGGAAATCTTATTGGTAAAGATGAGTTCGGGTATTGCCTGAAAATGGGTCAAGGATTTTGCGCACAAGGTGTTGATACGATTAATTTTTGGTGCCCGACAGGGAAAAATAGAATTTGCTCAATAGACCTAACTTTAGATGCGCAAACTGATGGTGAAAAAGATGATCTGAAGCGCCGATGGCACTGGGACGGGAATATGAATGAACCAACGATTACTCCCAGTATCCATTGCAAAGAGGCTCCTCGTTGCGGTTGGCACGGAACCATCACGAAAGGTGAATGGAAATGAAACTCTCTAGGCGACTTTCGTTTACCGGGAAATTGGTCCCAATTTGTTTCGCACTGCTCGCCGGCTGCGCTGCCCAGGTTCCGACGATCAAGGCACAGATCGTCAAGGTGCCGGTCCCGGTGCAGGTTCCGTGCCCAGCTCCCGCACTGCCACCGAAACCCGCGCTCATCACGCCAGCCGGAACGCCGAGCCAGATCATCAAAGACCTCGTGGCCGATCTGGCGCTGGTCATGGGTGATGACGATCAGGTGCGGGCGCTGGCATCGAAGTAGGACTTTTGTCCCGGTCTTGTCCCGGTATCTTGAAAAACCTAGCAAAATCAACGCTCTGTTGGTCCCGCCGACAGGAATCGAGCCCGTGATACTAGGAAGTCGGCAGAAATCAGCTAAATATCTCTGAGCGCAACGCCTCTGAGGACGACGCGAGACCCGTGACCTCGGAGGCCTTTTTCGATTGTGACCCAACGGCTCACTTGCGCGCCTCTTCATAAGCCTTGTTGATCTCGGCTGAATTGAGCAGGTTATCGGACATTTTGGGGTCTAACTTGCGTTATGCCGTACCCGTCTGATCCATCATCACCGTGCGGGCCAGCGCCTCGCACGTTGGGCAGGTATCAAACGGCGTTTTGGGTGGCGGCGCTGCCTGCTCCATCGCCAGATAGATTCGCTCCAACAGGTTGGCGGACAGAACGAAGTCGCCCTTTGCCAGCATCACGTCATGCGCAGCGCCGATCATTTCTCGGGTCACTGTCGTCATTTGAAATACTCCTTATGCTCACGCAGCAGGCGCAGCGATCTTTCGTCGTGGTTCTCCCATAACTGCAAGCCTCTAGCCCGCAGCATTTCCTCCACTTCATTTAGGCACTTTCGCCCGAAGTTCGGCCAGCGGCGCATTTCGCTGCGGCTGAACATGCACAGGTGGCGCACAGTAAAAGGCGGCTCAATGTCGAACGTTCCTGTCCCGGCGTATGAGGCGAACCCTGCTAGTTCGGCCCGGATGATGTTCGCGGGTCGTGTTGTTAGGTCGGCTAGAAAAACCTCAATCGGAAAATCTAGCGGGTGTATCTTGCGCAGTTGTGGGGCCTCCATTTTTTGGAGAGCCTTCAATTCCGCAATCGCGGCCAGCGTCTGGTCTGGGTCGCCGCATCCGTCGTCACCTATCCCGAGTACTTCATCAATCGCGGCCAGTGTTCGCACTGCTTGTTCAAACATGCTCTTGTAGTCCGTCATTTCCGTTCTCCGTTTCAGTCAGCGGCATAACATCTCAATCAACCCGACCTTCGCTAACGCTCGGCGGGTTATTTCGGGCGTTGTGCCCCACTACCACGAAGCCGAGGCCGCTATTCCTGAGTGCGTCCAGGTTCGCGCTGCCGTAGGCAATCAAGGCAATCGGGGCGGCAAGCGATGCGCGCCAGGAAATGCGCCGTGCTGTAGCTGAGATACTGCGCGCAGGCCTCGGCAGTCCAGAGCCTCTTATCGACCGGCACGCCGGTCAGCATGGCCTGCGCCAGGCGGTCCACGGCTTCGAGCAACGGAGCGAGTTCAGTCGTCATATTCGTGTTATGAATCAGTGAAAGTCCAGCCCGCGCTGATGCCGAACTCGGCGGCGAGTTGCTCGGTGGTGAGCATGGTCATTTGCTCTCCTCCTGCTTGATCAGCGCCCGGATAGCTTCTGCGCACTCATTACAAGCAGCCGAGTACGTAGCAATATCGGGGTCACCATTCCAGTCGTTATCGCACACCTCCGCTGCATCTTCTAATGCCTGCTTGCGTGCCCAGGCTGCGGCGAGTTGGGCAACCTTCCGGTCATACACAAAATGCCAGTCGTCAGATTGCGTCAGGGTTTCTTCTACATGACGGGAAGCCTCGCGCTGCCATTGATAAACCATTTCATCAGTCAACGGGGTTTGTGTCGCGCTCATGGCTTCTCCTTGGTGTCTGGCAGGGTGGCGCGCACTTCCTCTATCAAATCAACATCGATGCGTCCCGCATCCATGGCATGAGCACACTTGCGGAGCAAATTAAATAGCCTATCCCGCTCGGCCTTGAGCGCGTCGATCTGCGCCTGTGCGTCTGGTGGCGTGTAATCCAGACCCAGCTCGCGGACGTTCTCGGCCATGCGGTCGAGTGGGGACTCGCGGGGGTCTTGCGCTGGCGGCGTGGGGGCGGCGGCGAGAACTTGATTCCATGTTTCTTGCCAACGCTCAGGACGCCATCCTCCGTAGTTAATCGCAGCTTGCAGCATCTCCGGTGTCCACTTGCTTGGAACCATCACCCATTCGGTCTTGTCGGTCATATCATCCTCTCTCGGTTGCTTTGTTCCAGATCCGGTTCAGCGTCTCGTCCTGGCGCGCGGTGAGCGATGCTCCGCGCTCGAGCTGGCGCCGGATCGAGTCGATGAAGCCGGATTCCCACTCGCTCAGGCGCGACTCGCGTGCTTCGCAGTCGGCGACGAGCTGCAGGGCTTCGTCGGTGGTGGTCATGGGCGTTGCCCCCTCGTCCATGCGAACTCCGGTGCTGCTGGCAGCAGCCACAGGTGGCGGATGTTCGCCACGTTGATCACATGCTCATCGGGCGGATAGATTTCAACCGCCCATGCATCTGCATATCCGCATTGAGACTTGATGTGCTGCAAGTCGTCCCATGTGATTCCGTCTAGCCATCTTTCGCCCTTTACGACCGTGCGCAGCACAGATAAACGGCACATGGCAGGTTCTGGAGCCGCGTATTGCTGCACAAGGAAATGCCGTGAGCGCCAGACTTGAATTGGGCCTCCGACTCTAGACGCCAGATCATTCGGCCATTCGGAACGCGGAATAGCTTCAAGGTGCAATGGTCGTCGCAAGTTTTCTCGTTCAAGTTCGCGACGCTGCGCGCGTGTCATGATGATGCTCACATCTTTACTCCCGTAGTGCCTCGCTCATCACTTCGATTTCTTGCTGGTTCATTTCGGCTCCTTTGGTGATGCGGCGAGCATGACTTTGTAAGCCAAAAACATGTTGTATATGCGTTTATGCTCGCCAACATAATCCGCAGCATCACTATCCCATGCGGCTTCCACCATCTCATCTGTCGGCTCAGTCGGCACAATCTGCCAGCCCGGACAAGTACGAGGCGTCGTATGCCCCGCCATCGCTTCGAGTTCAGAGGCGATGTCATTGCATGATCGATATTCGTCAGTTGAGCCTGCGTCTGACATATGCCGCAGCATATCCGCTGCGCGCTTGAGGGTGTCTGTCATGCTGCCTCCGATTTAATCCATGAGGGGATTGCGACGCTATGCAGCGCGTTGTATGCGTTCGTTTGCCGATTCTGCCCAGTCAATTCGGACATGACGGACTCTCGGGTTTCTGCGGCAAGTTGACGCGCCATTTCTTGCGCCTCAATCTCTTTGCGCTTGAGATTCGCCATCACAGAACCCTCGGCTTCGCTGACATAAAGATGCACGTCAACAGGCCGCTTTTGCCCAAAGCGCCAGCAACGACGGATAGCCTGGTAATAGCTCTCATAGGAATCCGTTACGCCGACAAAGGCCATCTGATTGCAATGCTGAAAATTAAGACCCCATCCGGCGATTTTGGCTTTCGTAACAAGTACGCGAGTGCGACCCATTGAAAAGTCCATAAGGCGATGCTCTTTGGTGTCAATATCGTCTGAGCCACGGATTTCAACTGCGCCCGGAATCGCATCACACAATGCATCCGATTCATCATTGAGATCGCACCAAACAATAAACGGTTGATCTGTCGAATTCACCTGTTCAGCGCATGCCTGTACGCGGCTTGCAATGCTGGACTTCTTGGCTTTGCGTCGCTCCATGAGGTCGCCAGCCTGGACGGGAAACAAGAAACCCATGTCATTGGCTGTTTGCATGTCTGATTCCAAAAGGTGCTCATGCATGTTCAGCGGAGGAAGAATCAGGCGCGAACCGTCAAACCCAAGATCGGATGGATTTCTCACCATTGCGCCCCACGTCGAAACAAAACGCCAGAACTGAGTACGGGCATGACCCTTTAACCTCCAGACTTGCGTTTTACCTCCATCGTGGACAAAATACTCGGAAAGCATCTCACTTCGGCTGCAAACCCCGAGAAACTCTGCATGAGTGCCTAGCTCCGTCCAGTCATTCGGCGCCGGTGTTGCGGTTGCGCAAAGACGATAGGGGGTTCTTCCAAATGCGGCCAACAGCGACTGCAAAGTTTTGGCTGTGTGATGCTTGATGATGCTGGATTCATCCAAAACGACAGCAACAAACCGAGCCGCATCGAAAAGATGCAGGCGGTCATAGTTGGTGATGTTGATGCCTTGGCAAACATCATCGCCAGACCTGCATAATTGAATGTGAATGCCAACTGACCTGGCTTCGGCCACGGTTTGAGCCGCAACAGCAAGCGGCGCAAGAATCAAAACATCACCGCCCGTCTTTTTGGAGACGGCCTGCGCCCATGAGATTTGCATGCGCGTTTTGCCAAGCCCGGTATCAGCAAAGATTGCCGCGCGTCCTCGGCGCAAAGCCCATCGCACGAGCGCCTGCTGATAGTCAAACAGCCCGGCATCGGCAGGCTCGACACACAATCCGTTTGATGGAATAAGCGCCAGTTTGCGTCCTACAAAGTCGGCGTAGCTCATGCAACTTCTCCAAACATATCGTGCTGCTTCGCTGCGCTCTTGAGATTGGCAACCGCTTGCCTGAAATAGGACTCCTTGAGTTCAAATCCAATGAACTTGCGCCCCATTTCGGTTGCGACAAACCCCTCTGAGCCTATGCCAGCAAAAGGCGAAAGCACAACATCTCCGGGGTTACTCCACAGGTCAATCCCACGTCGAATTACCTCAAGCTGCAAAGGTGCTATGTGGCGCTCGTCGTCATGCTCGCGTGCTGAACGATGCTGCATGGTGTCGCTAGGGTCAATATCCATCCAAATCGGGCTGGCTACTTTTTGCCACTTGTCAACTGGATACTGTGAAGAATCATGCGTTACGCGGTCAATCACATCGCCAGGCGAACGCATCGTCACCAGATAGTCTGCAATGCCCTGCCTAGACATGCTGGCATTGCCGCGCACAGTCTTGTGAAGCAGCCCGTGTGCTTTGGTTCGCTGCATGGCCGTTACCGGGTCTTTCCAGATCGCAACTTCGGACGCATAAATAAATCCATATTTCTGGAAAAGACGGATTAAGTCTCCGCGAAAGTCTTTGAGCCCAATGTACCCATCGCGTTCTTTGCTGGTGGGAAGCTGCATGCAATGGAACGAAACATTGCGGCCCGGCTTCATCACGCGCGCCAGTTGCTCAACCAAATAAGCGAAATGCTCAAAGAACTCTGCATCCGTTCGGCAGTTTCCCATGTCGCGCGGGCTGTTTGAATAGGTGTAAAGAGAGGAAAACGGCGGCGAAAAGATCGAATAATCAATGCTTGCATCGGGCAATTCGGAGACGCCCTCGACGCAATCGCCATTCGCAATCGTCCAGTTTTCGCCATGTTCTTGCTTGATAACGCTCATGCTGCAATCCTCCATCGTTCAAATTCGGTTTGAACTTCATCCAAAAACTGCGCAACCTCTGCGGCGAGCTTGGCAATGAACGCATCGTCACGATGGATGCGGCGCACGATCAGTTGAAGATGCTCGGGAAAATCTGGATTGAACGAGACAAAATCGCACCACTCGCGCTCGCAGATCCATAGTTGGCCCTGAATCTGAGCTGTGTACTCTGGCGGCTCGGCTTCGAGCTTGAGATAGTCCAAATGTGTGGCAAGTGTTGGGCACTTGATCTCCAGCGCGCCAACAGCATCGATCAAGCCATCGGGCGATGCGCCAGCCTGCAGCGTTCGATGCTGGATGAATCCGACTTCCTCGACCACGTTTCCGGTTTCGGCCTCATAGGCCAGTCGCGCCAGCGGTTCGCGTTCGACACCTTGCTGCATGGCGGCGTTACTGAATGACTCCAGCGGCTTTCCGGTCAAGCGTTCGACCACCAGGCGAGCGCGGTAGTTGCGCCGGCCAGCGGCCTCACCGCCGTTCTTGAGCTTCGCCAGGACATCCGCAAAGTTGCTTGCCGTGGCCTTTCCTAGACGCGCTGCAAACCAAGACTCTGAGCGTTGTTCCATGGTCATGCATCCTCTGGCTGCGTAGTTGCATCAGCATCCACCGTGCGCGCTTTGTCCGCAGCTTCTGCGGCCTCTTTGAGGCTGGCATGCATGTGTGCCAGAGCCTGCCGTTTTTCCTTGCCTGCAGCCTTCCACCATGCGGCGTAGGCGTCTACGCCACGGGAAGCCGCTTCGGTTGCTCCGGCGATCAGTTCAGGATCAACCTGCGGCGGCGGTACATCATCGATACCGAGCGTTTTTCCTTCCAGCTCCTCGGCGGTGTTTTGCGCGCCAAGTTCAGGAAAGGCGATACGCAAAGCCTGCGCAGCGGCGCACTTGGCAAGCTGTCCACGCGGACGTTTAGCCCACATCGAATTCGGGGCAATGCTTTTTTCTTTGCCCCCTTTGACCGCGTAGTTCTCGATCCAATATTCGCGGGCTGTGAATTCGGCGACGATGCCGTTTTCAAGTGCGCGCTTGACTGTGACACGAGCCCATTCTGGATAGGTGATGGTTACGCCGCCAATGTTTTCCGTCTTGTCAGGTCCGAACTCTGGTTCGGTCATGCCAGCAAATTGCCCCGTGCGCGAGGCTTGCGTGCGGTAGAGGCCAACGCCAGGCATCACGACATCGCGCATCTGACCCGCCTTACCATCCCACATCGGGACGATGTGAACAGGCTTGAGCATCGGATCAAGTCCAGCGGCTTTGCAATAGTCCAAAACGAGATAAACGGATTCGTCTTGGGCACCAGGATAGAGGGAGTTTTTGAGGACTTGGACGAGCGCGTTTTCGTCCAAATCTCGTTTGATGAGGTTGCTCACTTTTGTTTCTCCTTCAGCTTGTCGAATGTGCTGCGTTCGATGGATTTGAGTACGGATTGCTCCGGCAGCGGCCAAGCCTTCGATTCATCCAACTCGAACGGATAGATGACCGGCTCGACTTCCCACGCTCGCGGATCACGTTTGCGCTCGGCAGCTTCACGGTATTGGCGGGGCTTGCTCACGACGCCCTCCATTTCGACGGCGCGCCTTCGATGACCAAACCGCCCCAGCCACGAGCCCTCAGATAGGCCCTCAGCCATTTGCGCTGCATCGCGGGTTCGCGCCAGAGCTTCCTGGCGGTCTTGCGCAGACAAAGAAGGCTGCGCGGCTCGTCAATGATTCTCATATCAACCTCTCCATGCCAACAGAACGCCGAGAAACATGCCGAAGAAAATGACGAATGCCCAATCCATCCATGTCAGTGGAAGGGTTTGCATCTTCGGCTCACATGAACCATCGCAATGACGGCCTTGGTTGCAGTTCGCGTGGCAGCTCATCATTTATCCTCCACGAACTCGCCGTAATCGCCAAGCCGATACCATGTATCGGACTTGAGTCCTTCTCCCACGTATCCAACGCTGATGCGGTAACGATTTCCGTCATGCCAAGTCAAAGCGATACATCCGTTTTTCCCTGTTTTCGCTTTGCATTTAAGTGATGCAGCTATCGCAATGCTGCCGTCGCCCGACGCCGCGAGCTGGCTGCCGTTGCCCGATGCCGCGAGCTTGCTGCCGTTGCCCGACGCCGCGAGCTGGCTGTCGTTGCCCGATGCCGCGAGCTTGCTGCCGTCGCCCGATGCCGCGAGCTTGCTGTAGTCGCCCGATGCCGCGAGCTTGCTGCCGTTGCCCGATGCCGCGAGCTTGCTGCCGTCGCCCGACGCCGCGAGCTGGCTGCCGTTGCCAGATGCCGCGAGCTTGCTGCCGTCGCCCGATGCCGCGAGCTTGCTGCCGTTGCCCGATGCCGCGAGCTTGCTGCCGTTGCCCGATGCCGCGAGCTTGCTGCCGTCGCCCGATGCCGCGAGCTGGCTGTAGTCGCCCGATGCTGTATTGCTCTTATCCTTCTGTGCTGCTCGCAACATCCAGTCAATAGCTGAATTAATAAATTCCGGCAAACGCAACTCAGCTTTAATCATAATAACCGCAGAAGCGATCTTGCTATCTTCGGCATCTCGATCTATCTCACCGGATTGCTCGACCACCGCAAAGCGGCTATCGCACAGGTTGTAGTAACTCAGTACATCCAGCGGATTTTCGCAGGCGTGGAAACCTGAATCGCATGCCTTGATCTTTCCAATATGCGTGTACGTTTCGCCAACTACAAATTGGAAATCTCGACACTTCATGTTTGCATCGAAAGCTTTATAGGCAATGATCGGTTTACCTGTGTTCATATCAACTCCAAGCTAGCGAATGTGCGTGCCATCATCCGTAGGCGCGTTGAATAAGCAGGCCATCGATAAGAAAAAATAAATACCTTCAAGGCTCAATCTCCGTATACAGAGCAACCTTATCCGCTACGCAATCGAGTAATTTCATCTGCCAGCTTGGCCTGGATAGACCTCGTATCCGGCTCATACAACTTTCGCTGTTCATCGGCGACGTCCTTCATATTGCTCGTTCTGGTTTCCCCTCGGTGTTTTCAGTAGCATTTCACTACCTTGATAGGGTTGCCAGTTTGGCTTTTGCAGTCGATGCAGAACCAATTGAAAATAATGAACTAGAGTGTCTCTATTTGGATCCCACGCCAGCGGGCGCAATGCAAACCAAGTAGTACTCCGCTCTTTTATAGGGTCCCCTGGAATATTATTAGAATCGTTGGAATTTCCTGCGGTGCTGCCGTCTCGCAAACGAAAACCTCCTGGTTCAACCCACATGCAGGATGGGCTTGCTCCGGGGTATCCCGGAGGTACGACAAAACTCACAATTGTAGTATCTCGGTTCCAGCCGTGCGGCAAAGGTAAATTGTGAACAGAAATCAAGTATGACCCATTGGGAAGCGGTTGGGCACCAAAGCTTGATGCCTCGAATTTTTTCTGGACATACTTGCAAAGATCATCAATTTGCTTATTTCTAAGGTCATAAAGTTCGATCATGGTTTCCTCTCAGCGTTATGTAGAGCGACATTGGGTACGGCATACTTGTCCACCAGTCCAATCATCCGCTTGGCTTCGCCCTCGTATTTGAGCCAGTGGTCCCCCGATGGCTCAGGAGTTGGACCCCCCTCCCAGATCAACTCTGTACACGCATCTTCACCATTCTCCTCAGCGCAGAGGGCCCACGCCAGGCGCTCCAAACCTGCGCGGATGCCCAAAGCTCCTTGCAGCGCGGTAAGGGGCACTCTTCTTCCGTGTACTTGCGCGACATATCCAAAGCCGCAGACTTCATAGCCATCGTGGGCCTACGCGGCACCATTACCCATTCTGTCTTGTCATTCATGCTGCTATCCTCCAAATGTGATACGCAATCCAGGCGAACAACGCGATATTGCTAGCGATAAGCAACAGATCGAACCGGGTGTTGGGGTCGGGTTGTCGTTTCATTCTGGAATCTCCGTATACAGAGCTACCTTGTCAGCCACGCAATCCAAGATGTGTTGGGCGCGAATATTGCCGCGCCGAGCTTCATCAATCACGAACAGCGCCAGGTCCACGTCGGATGGCCCGCTACCAAGATCCAAGTGTTCGAGCAACGCCTCAGCGGTCGGCCAGCGCAGGAAATCGGCTCTCGCCCATTCGCGGGCGCGCGCCTGTCTTTCTGCCTTATCGACCATGTCGTCGTAGGCGCGTGTCGCTTCGGCTAGCTGATAATCGGACATGCTCATTTCTGCTCTCCTTAGCCCAATTCTGTGTTCACAACAGCATCGAGGATTTCTTCTGTAGCTTCATTCACGCGCTTGCGCAGTTCCCTCTGCAGGCAGCCGCTAACCTCAAGAGCGTCCCGGAATCCTCGAATCCATATCAGGCGCTTATCGAGTGGCCGCCATTGCTTGGCTTCCCACAGTCGCTCAAAATATTCAAGTCGATCTGCACTCATGGAAGCCTCCAGACAAGTTGCAGACCGATAACAGCGGCACCCTTCATCACTGGCGGAACAGCAAGAATGTTGAAGCCCCAGGACTTCGCTCTGTACGCGGCTTCAAAGGCGCCGATCACGGGAAACGCATAGCCAGTTGCAGGACCACCGACCACGCCGAGTGAAACCGAACCCACATGCACGGGCAGGAATCCGACCATGGCGTAATTGGTTTCGCGGTCATAGCTATTGCGGTATGTACCGACCGCGAACTGCCAGTCGCCAGCGTCAGCCTCGATACCAATGCCCGGGTTCTCCTGGTTGAACCCACGGTTCGGGAAGTGCTGGCTGATGGTCATCACGTCGAGCCAATAGGTCGGCGAGGCCCAGGCATGCGCGGACCATCCAGCGCAAAGCGCCAGAATCAACAAGTACGACAGCCAGAACTTTCCAGCGGTAGAAGGCAGATAGCGTTTCATGTTGTCCCCTCAATCGAGCGTCAGCCCGCAGTCATGTGTGAGCCAGTGCGCATAGGCGCGTCGAATGGCCTGCATGCGCTCGGCGTAGTCGGTGATGTGTGAAAAGCGGGTCATGGCATCACTCCGAAACGCGGGACAGCGCGACTTGCATCAATAAGTGATATTCGCGCCCGATCTTGGAATCTGCGCCGTGCTTTTGTTCGACGGCGGCTAAGAAATCTTCAGGGGTTCCGAAGAAGCACCCACGTCTAACTCCTATGCCTGACTCACATCGAAAGACGGTTAGCGTGCCAAATTCACTACCAACATTTGATGCCCAGAAGATTGCGGATCGCTCGGAGAGCCGCGCATCGCCGGAGACCCACGCATTGCCGAATACCTGCGCATCGCCGGAGACCTGCGCATCGCCGTAGACCCGCGCATCGCCGGAGACCTGCGCATCGCCGTAGACCCGCGCATCGCCGAAGACCCACGCATCGCCGAAGACCCACGCATCGCCGTAGACCCACGCATCGCCGGAGACCCACGCATTGCCGGAGACCCGCGCGTCGCCGTAGACCCGCGCGTCGCCGTAGACCCGCGCATCGCCGGAGACCTGAGCGTCGCCGGAGACCCCCGCATTGCCGTAGACCCACGCATTGCCGTAGACCCACGCATCGCCGGAGACCCACGCATTGCCCTTATCACTAAGATTGCTTTCGCTTTCGACGTAGCCGCCTTCGTCGCCAGCATTGACCGATCCGAACGAATTCAATGCCCGGATGCGGAAGAGTTGCCGGCCAAAGACATCAATCGTCTTGTCGGCCATCAACTCGTACTTACTGTTAGACATCTCTTCCCCCTTGCTTGCGCCGCGAAGTGCGGTGCGTTGATTGAACTTTAGGATACGCACGATCCTATTGCAAGAAACTTTTTTCTATTCCGACAAAAGCGAAGGGGAATTATCTTGCTTGCAATTTTCTGAAGGCATGCTAGGCTTGCGGACATGAACAGTCAACAAGTTAAAGAGCTAGTAGAGGCCTGCGGCGGAAAGGGCGAGGTGATGAAGCGTCTCGGCATTGACCGCAGAGCCATCAATATCCACTGCCAGTTCGGCATCTCGCCTAGGGTGCTGCTCGCATATAAGGGGGCGTTCCCGGTGCAGACGGCGCGCTTCCTCAAGAAATTACGGGTTGAAGAGAACGCTGATGAACTACATCCCATCACAAAGTGATGCCCAGCGGCTCTATGCCGAGTGGATATTCGCGCTTCAAGCGATGCAGCGTGCCGCAGAAATCGAAGCAGCAGCACGGCACCGATACGAAACTGCGACGCAGGGCGGTTGGATCCGGATCTTGGAGGAAACCCCATGCGCGCAGTCTTGATCTCGACTGAGCGCGGCATTATGGGCGCTACACCAGGCGATGAGGTGGCTCGCCGCAAGCTGCAGGCTCGCATGCGCAAGCTCAAGGCCACGCCAGGCGCTTATCTTCGCATTGAGTGGAGTTCCCCGCGCAATGTCCAGCACCATCGCAAACTTTTTGCGTTACTCAACTTGGTGGCCGAGAACAGCGATGTCTACGACACACCAGAAAAAGCCCTCTACGCGCTCAAGTTATGCACCGGCTACTGCGACCCTATCGCCGACCCGCGAACCGGAGAAATCGTTCCCATCACCCGCTCTATCGCTTTCGAAAACATGCCGCAGGAGGAATTTGAGGCCTGGTATTGCCAGGCACTTGATGCCGTGAGCACACACATCGTGCCGCACCTTCGCCACGCCGACCGCGACCGTGTGCTGGCCGAAATCGCCGAGGGCTGGCTATGACATTCCGAAGCGAAAAATTGCGCCGGTACGTCTCCAGCTTGCCCTGCGTGCATTGCGGCTCTATTGACGTTCAGGCGGCTCACCGCAACCAAGGCAAAGGGATGGGCCTCAAGGCAAGCGATGGCCTGCTGGCGGCGCTTTGCTGGCGCGAGCATGCCCGCATAGACCAAGGCAAAGACTTGACACGTGCCGAAAGGCGTTTTGTCCTGGATCACTACATCGTTGAAACATTCCGCAGAGCCGAAATGCGCGGCGACTTGGAATCTGCCTTGATGGATGAGTGGCGCCAAGAACTAGCAAAGGTTGGATTGCTGGAATTCACGGCATGAAATCCATCATCAAGAACGCCGTGATGCAGGCCTATTGCCGTGGCTGGATTCGCGGCACCACGGTTCTTCGGATGTTTGCCCGATTCGATCTTTGGAGTGCGTGAGTTATGCCGGCACCTAGGTTAGCTACTGAAAAGCGCGCCGTGACCGCGCCTGGTGCCGGCCCCTTTTGTCACATGCCCGATGGAAGTCACGGGCGGGGCTTTGTATGAATTACTACCCGTTTCATATTGGCGATTACCTGAGCAAAACGAGACATCTGAGCTGGGATGAAGACGCTGCGTATCGTCGCCTTCTTGATGTGTATTACGCATCGGAAAACCCGCTCCCATCCGATGTTCGCGCCGTGTTCCGGCTGATTTTGGCGTCCACGGATGCCCAGCGCGAGGCCGTCCAGATCGTGCTTAATGAGTTCTTTGAGCTTACCGACGGCGGTTGGATCAACAAGCGCGCTGACGACGAAATTGATGCCATGCGGCAGAAACAGCAGAAGCAGCGTGAAAAGGCAAATAAGCGCTGGCATAAGCAAAATCAGGAAACCGGCATTGCCGCAGCATTGCCGCAGCATAACGAAGGAGATGCCACGGCATCAAATTTAGTTGCTGATGCAATGCCACCAACACCAACACCAACACCAACACCAACACCAACACCAGTATTAAAAGAAAAAGAAAAGACATTGTCGGGCAAGCCCGACCCTGCAGCCGAAATCCTCGCCTACCTGAACGAGCGCGCCGGCAAACACTTTCGCGGCGTGAAGGCAACGATTACCCAGATCAACGCGAGGCTCAAAGAGGCGTCACCCGACGAAATCCGAGCCGTGATCGACGACCGGGTGAAGGCATGGGGGCGCGACGAAAAGATGGCGCAATACCTGCGCCCTGCGACGCTGTTCGCGGCATCGAAGTTCGCCGGCTATCTCGGGAACCTGGAGCCGGACAAGCCAGCGAGCGCGGAGCAGCCGGGTTATTTCCAAGGCGTGAGGATTGCAGCATGAGCAACGCAAAAACGATTGCCGACGAACTGGCGGCACATGCACCCGAGGTCGCGTCCTACCTGCTGCCGGGTGGCAAGAAGGCCGGCCAAGAGTGGAAAGCCGGAAGCACTCGGGGCGATGCCGGCACTTCGCTTTCCGTGCGGATCGCTGGGGCTAAAAAAGGCGTGTGGTCCGACTTCGCAACCGGCGACAAGGGCGACCTGCTGGACCTTTGGGCGGCTTCCCGCAGCATGTCGATTCTGGATGCGATGAAGGACGCAGCCAGCTATCTGGGCCTGACGCTGGAGATGCCGACCAAGGCGGCGAAGGCGTACACACGGCCCGAGAAGCCGAGAGCGGTTACGCCCAAGGCTGGTGTGCTGGCGTGGCTCAAGTCGCGCGGGCTGACGGATGAAACCATCGCTGCGTTCAAAGTCGCCGAGCGTATCGATGGCGGTAAGACGCTGGCCGTGTTCCCCTACCTGCGCGGCGGCGAGTTCGTCAACGCCAAGACCCGCAACATCGCCGACAAGCGCGACATGCGCCAAGAGGCCGGAGCCGAGCCGTGCCTATTCGGCTGGCACTTGGTCAAGCCGACAGATCGCCAGATCGTGATTACGGAGGGGGAAATCGACGCGATGACGCTGCGCCAGTTCGGCCACTGCGCGCTGTCGGTCAATGCCGGAGCCGGGAATTTCCAATGGCTCGAAAACGATTGGGACCGCCTCGGGCAATTCTCCGATGTGGTCATTGCGTTTGATGCCGACGAAGCCGGCCAGAAGGGCGCACAAGAGGCGATCAGGCGCATCGGTGTGGATCGGTGCCGCCTATGCCTGTTCAGCGGCTACAAGGACGCAAATGAAGCCTTGCAGGCCGGTGAGGATGGTGAGTTTTTTTACGAAGCCATCAAAGCGGCGCGCTTCCAAGACCCCGAGGGCCTGCAGTCATTCGGCGACTTCATGGGAAAGGTGCGGTCGATGTTCTATCCGGCGCCCGGGATGTCCGAGGCTGGGTATGCGCTGGAGGTCGGCGGAAAGCGCTATGACTGGATGATTTTTCGTCCGGGTGAGGTGACGGTCTGGACCGGGACGAACGGCCACGGCAAAAGTCAGTTCATCGCCCAGCAGGCCATCCAGCAAGCCGGCCAAGGTGCCCGCTGGTGCATTTTCAGCGGGGAAATGCTGCCGGCGACGCAACTCAAGCGGCTGTGCAAGATCGGCTCAGGCCTCGACCGTCCGAGCCTTGCGTATCTGGACAAGATCGGCGAATGGATCGCGGATCGGCTGTGGGTGGTGTCGAAGGTCGGGTCGATCGCATTGGAGCCGCTACTTGAGCTGTTCGCCTATGCGAACCGGCGCTACGGATGCGATGCATTTCTGATTGATTCGCTGATGATGCTGGACATCCCAGAGGACGGAAACGGCGCATTCACGGCGCAAAAGAAGGCTGTCCAGCTGTTAGCGAACTTTGCCAAGCGCCACGGCGTGCATGTCCACCTGGTAGCTCACCCGCGCAAGGGACCGGACGAATCCCGTAGGCCCGGCAAGCTCGATGTGGCGGGAAGCTCCAAGATCACGGACGGCGCAGACAACGTGCTTTCGGTGTGGTCGGCCAAGCATGACCATGAAGCGAAAGACCAGGACCCAGAAGAAGCCGATGGCTTCGTGACCCTGCACAAGCAGCGCAATGGCGATGTGCAGGAGCGCGCAATCGCGGTCTGGTCCGAGCCGCAGTCACGCCAGTATTGCCCAGATTCACGACGCAGGACGGTGCAACTAATCCCAGCCGGCCGCGAATTCGAGGGGATCGAATGATGTGCGGCCCCCAGCCCTGCTCCCCGATGCACGCATCCTGCACCTGGTCGCCCGAGCACAAAACTGCGTGCTTGACGCGATACCGGGAGGCTCAGCGATTACTTGCATTACGCGCATCCGATTGGGACGCAGCTGTGAAGGAATTACACGCCTACGACTCCGAACATGGCGCGGAGAACGGAAGGCTATTACGGGAAGAGATTAAGCGCCAGAATAAACGTGGAGAGTGAAATGAATAAAAACGAAGATGCGCCGAAGGGATATATCGCATTGCTAAGATCGGCGATTGATGCAGCGCCAAAAATGTTGGATCAAGATGCATCCAGTGATCCTACGTCATTTATGGATATTGAGATTGTGAAGAAGAATGCAGCGAAAGAAATAAAGCGTCTACGCACTGAGAATGCCACGCTAAACATCAAGCTAGATGCGGCGATGAGGGACGCTGAACGGTATACGTGGGTGCGGAACCCTTTACATGCGGAAATCTATTTACGGCGCGCGGTAGGAATTGACTCCTGTAAAGCCATGTGCGGAGGCGGTTTAGATGCTGCAATCGACGCTGCCATTCGAAAGGAACAGCCATGACAAATCCTAACGATCCGTATAGCGCGTTTACCGGACTCGACCAGCGCAATGGGCAAGTGATTGAGAGCGTTTATGCGCGTGGCCTCAGCGCCCGTGAGCACGCCTCAATTCAACTCCGCGTCCCCAATAGTGGAACGCCGTGGCTCGATGAGATGATCCGCGCGAGTTTGCGACAGGAGTTTGCGAAGGCGGCAATCAGCGGTTTTATGGCGAACAAATCCAATCCTCTGTCTTATCAACCAGAAAACGATTCGGAATTTGTGCGCAAGATTGCCGACGCCCTGCTGGCCAAATTCGCCAAGGAGACGAAGGAATGACGGAGCCGACGAAGGAAATGATCCGAGAATGGATCATTGAGATTGACCGTGAATCGGGTATCAACAAAACGCCAGAACGTGTGCCACGCGGCTACATCGAATTGTGCCGCCGCGCCGCATCCTGGGCACGCGAACAGGCGCTGGAAGAAGCGGCGAAAGTGTGTGCTGATCTAATGATTTCAGGCGGAGACAACGCGAGCTACTGCTGGGGCGCAGGCGATTGCGAGAAAGCCATCCGCGCATTGAAGGAGAAATCCAATGAGCATGCACCCATCCCGCGCTGACATCCGTTACTGGCAGGGCGTTGCGCATAACCGCAATACTTCGTCGTCCGCAGCATTTCGCGCCGGTATCAGGCTTGCGCATACCGAAGGCTATAAGCGCGGCTTAACGGAAGCCGTAAAGGTTTGCGAGAATCTCGCGGCGCTTTATCGTTCTGCTTACAAGGGACCTGGCGAGCCATTCGCGCCTCCATTACTAGAGGAAGCCGCGAAAGTCATCGAAGCATTGAAAGGAGAGAAAAGTGAAACACG
>JAEHJW020009217.1_pt1 | contig 18630 bp, 28 predicted proteins | sample 9271431 | NCBI WGS metagenome assembly JAEHJW02 | reverse complement strand
TGGGGTCGCGGCAAGCCACTCGTGATCCGCGGTCTGCTTCCATTGCGTCAGCCAGCGCGAAAGGTCATTACCCGTGAGCTTGAGTCCGAGATGCCGATAGCCCTCGGAGCGGATCTCGAGCGCATGGCTCCAGACCCAGCGCGTGGCGCCGAACCAGCGATCGAGCATTCGACGCTGCGCGGCATTGGGATAGGCGCGAATCCGGTAGCCTCGAGTCACTGTCTCCATCCGTTCATGTTATCGGCCCCGCGCCCGCAGTACACGACACGTTCCCGAAGCTCATTCGGAAATGAGCCCGACGGACGCTGCGCTGGGCCGTCGCGCAGGGACCCAACACGCCCTCGGGACGCCCCGCTCCAGGCCGTGCGCATCGTCTGGGTGACTGGCGCCCGCCGCCTTGCGCGATGGCTCCTCGCCCGAGGGGTCGCGCGTGTCCTTCCGCGCTTCGAGGAGCACTTCGCAGAGTGCGAGCCGCTGACATCCGCGGAGATCGATGCGCTTTGCGAGCGGCTGAACGCGCAGAGCGCGGAGCCCGCCAAGCGGGCGATGCCGAAGGGCCGGATGCGGCGCGGCAAATCGAGGCGCTGAAGAGTCAGCGGACAGGGCAGATCGAGGCCGCGGAGCATTTCCGCGGCCTTTTTATCTCGGCGGGCAGTGCACAGGTTGCGGGCTGCGTTCCCTATAGAACGGCAGGTCATTACCCAAAGAGGCGGTGAGCTGTGACTCACGGCCCAAAGGAGGAGCGTAGTGCAGTTTCGAGTTTCCTGGAAAATCGATATCGAAGCGGAATCGGCAGAGGAGGCCGCCCGCGCGGCGCTGGCGATCCAGCGTGAGCCCGACAGCATTGCCACGGTCTTCGAGGTGCAGGCCGAGGGAGACGCACACCCGGTGGCGGTCGATCTCACCGAGATAGACGAGCGGAGGCGCCGCGCATGAAGCTCGTGCTTTCAGCCATGGCTTGCGCGGACTCGGACTACCACCCGGACTGGGCGGCGATCGAGATCACCTCAGAGTTCGTCTCGCGCGTCACCCGGATGCGCTCGATCTGCGCGAAGGAGAACCTTGCCGGCGTGTTCGATGCCTGTGGTCCGGACGAGTGGGGCGGGGGAGACGAGTGCATCGTGCAGGCCGATCGGCTGATCGTGCAGAAGGACTGCTTCTGCTTCCATGCCCATCCTTGCTATGCCGACTACGACATCGAGACCGCCGATGTCGATATCGAGACGTTCCTCGCGGCTATCGCCGACCCTGAGGGCCAAGTTCCCGAGGGGTGGGCCTGGCATGAGGGACGGCTCTACGTCACGAACGACGCGAGCAACGCGAGTCTCGCGTACTTGACCGAAAGTTTCGAGGAAACGCAGGCGGAGTCCGCTGGCGCCTCGTGACTTCGCCGCATCCGGCCCCGAGTGGGCCGGATTTTTTATTTCTGATTCTGGCGAGCCGCTGCCTATAGACCAGCAGTAGGTCAGTAAGGGGTAAGTTATGGCACTCAGGATTGCCAGCAAAATTGTCGGGTATGAGGTGGAGTCCAAGGCCGCGGAGGCGGCAGAGTCCCACACGAAGCCGGCCGAGCAGAGCGTCAAAGCGCTGCCGCCGGAGAAGCAGAGTGCAGCGCCGCCGGCTATTCCGTTTGCGGAGCGGATCGAGCCGGTGCTCGTGGAGATGAGCGAGAGGGTCGAGCGGCCGGAGTGCCTGCGGGGCACGACGTACAAAATCAAGACCCCGGTGTCCGAGCACGCCATGTACGTGACCCTCAACGACATGGTGCTCAACGAGGGTACGGAGTTCGAGAGCCGCCAGCCGTTCGAGATCTTCATCAACTCGAAGAACCTCGAGCACTACCAGTGGATCGTCGCGCTCACGCGGGTCGTCTCGGCGGTGTTTCGCAAAGGTGGCGATGTCACGTTCCTTGCTGAGGAGCTGCAGGCGGTGTTCGACCCGAAGGGCGGCTACTGGCAGAAGGGCAAGTACATGCCCTCGCTGGTCGCAGAACTTGGCTCGGTGCTCGATAAGCACATGCGCGAGATCGGGATGATTCAGCCGTCGGAACGCGCACTTGCGGCGCGCAAGCTGATTGCGGAGAAGACGGGTGCGGCAACCAACGTCGTGAAGCTACAGGCGGCAGCAACACCGGAGCCAGCTGAGGCGATTCCGCCGCATGCGATCGGTGTGAACGCGATTTCGACCAAGACCTGTCCCGAATGCGGCTTCGGTGGGCTGGTCCAGAGTGGGGGATGCGAGGTCTGCCCTGATTGCGGGCACTCTCGTTGTGGATGAACCAACACGGCGGAGCGCTTGCTCCGCCGTTTTTTTGCTCTTATGCGTAAATTTCGGCGGACCGTTGAGAAGATACACGCATCGCTCCGCTGTGTCAACTGACATCCTGACACAACCTATCGAAAATGGCTAAGCCCCGCAGCTTTCAAAAGAGGTTCTCACCAAAATGCTGGATTCAAACTCCCTCCAATCCGATCCCGATGCGTTCGGGTTCTCTCCTGGCGCGGCCATCGCGACGCGTGAGCTCCCCGGGACCCCTCAGATGCGGCTCACCGCGGCGGCCAGCCGGGGGGATCTTGAGGCGATCGGATTGGCATTGAGTGAGCCTGCGCCGCGGCTCGATCTCGATCACCCGCTGCGTCTTGCGGCCAAGCACCGCCACGGCGCTGCGGTGCGGCTGCTCATTGGCCGGGGGGCAAGCGTTTCACGAGCGTTCTCGCCGAATCATGCACCGAGCCGGCTCGGCAAGCGCGAGCAGCTCGTCCAATTCCTCTCCTCCTGCGGCATCGATGCGCAGTTCATCCTGGAGTTGCCCAGGCCGCATGGCCCGAGTCCGAAGAGCAAGGGGCGCTCGCGGCGCAGAAGGTCGGTGTTGGAGAAAGCGGATCGGGCACGATCGCGTATCGCGGCGGCGAAGCGCGAGGCCTGGACGGCTCGCCTGGATGCGCTTCACCTGCACAGAGCGCTGAAGCACCACGAGGGCCTGCTCGAGGAGATCCTCCAGTCAGTTCGGGTGAATGGCGAGGCAGCGGGTAGCCTCGAGCGCGCCGTGCGCGCGGTGCTCTTTGAGCGCGGCATCGCCGATCACAGGCGCCGTCTCTCGAGGGCGATCGTACGCAAACTCTACAGCGAGGGGCGCGGCGGCCCGCTGGCCGGCGGGGCAGGCATCGGGGAGGGAGCCTGAGCGGTGCGCGTGCTGGTTGCCGAGAAGCCGAAAGTCGGCCGCGAGCTCGCCGCCATCTTTGGCGTGGTGAGAAGTGCCGAGGGCTACATCGAGTGCCGCAACGATACGTGGGTGACCTGGTGCCGCGGGCACCTTCTCGGGCAGGCTCGCCCGGAGGCCTACGTCAGCGGTGAGCGGGTCGAGGCGCGCGACCTTCCGGTTATCCCGCAACGCTGGAAGCTCGAGGCGCGCGATGGCGACTCGCGCAAGCAGCTCGGCGTCATCAAGGGGCTGCTCGCGCAGGCCGATGAGGTAATTCACGCCGGGGATGCCGACCGGGAGGGGCAGCTGCTCGTCGATCAGGTGCTCTATGCGCTGCGCTGGAGCGGACGGACGCAGCGGCTGTGGCTCTCGAGCCTCGATGACAAGTCGATCCGCACGGCGCTCGGCAAGCTTCAGCCGAATGCCGAGTATCGCAAGCTCTTCGATGCGGCGCTCGGGCGGCAGCGGGCGGATTGGCTGATCGGCTTCAATGCCTCGATCGCCTATTCGCGCAACCTGCAGGCCCGCGGCATCGGCGGGGCATGGTCCATCGGGCGGGTGCAGACCCCGACGCTCGCGCTGATCGTCGATCGGGAGCGGGAGATCGAGCGCTTCAGCTCGAGGCAGCACTTCACGGTGCGCGCCGAGTTCAAGACATCGAGCAAGGAGGCGATCTCGGCGCTGTGGCAGATCCCTGACGACCTGCTGGTCGATGGTCTGCTGCTCGATCGTGAGCCTGCGTCGGCGCTCGCGGCACGCCTGCCGGGCGAGAGCGCGGTGGTGGAGAAGTTCGCCCGCAAGGAGCACGCGCGCGAAGCACTGATGCCCTACAACCTGAGCAAGCTCAAGCAGGTGGCCAACCGGCGCTTTGGCCTTTCCGGTCAGGCCACGCTCGATGCGGCGCAGGAGCTCTACGAGGCGAAAGCAACGACCTATCCGCGCACCGATTGCCCGTACCTGCCAGAAGAGCAGCACGGGGACGCGCGCGAGATCCTGGGGGCGCTCGGGGCCCTCTCGAGCGCGGAGGTGGACCCGACGCGCAAGCACGCGGCGTGGAAGAGCAAGAAGGTGCAGGCGCATCACGCGATCATTCCGACCGGCGGGGCGCTGCCCGGGGGCTGCTCGCGCGCCGCTGAGCAGGTCTTCACTCTGATCCGCGATGCCTACGTGCGGCTGTTCATGCCTCCGGAGTGTTACGAGACCCGCGAGGCGATCTTCGCGTTCTCAGGCGGTGAGCGATTTCGAGCGCACTCGCGCTTTACGTTGAAGCCGGGCTGGACCGCCCTTGCCGGTGCCGATGAGGAGCCGAGCGAGGACGATGAAAAGGAGGCCGCTACGCGTCTGCCCGATCTCGAGGTCGGGGAGCGTCTCGTGTGCGCGGGCGCGGAAGTCGTGGCGAAGGACACCAAGCCGCCGCGTTACTACACGGACGGGACATTGGAGGGGGCGCTGGTGGGCATCCACAAGCTCATCACGGATCCGAAAATGAAGGCGCGACTGCGCGAGACATCGGGCCTCGGCACCGAGGCGACGCGCGCGGCGATCATCGAGACGCTGATCGCACGCGGATACACCTATCGCAACAAGAAGCAGCTGCGCCCGACGGAGCGCGGTTGTGCGCTGATCGACACGCTGCGCAAGGTGCTGCCGGAATTGCCAGATCCGGTCGAGACGGCGCTGCAGGAGGATGCGCTTGCGGATATCGCCGCGGGCAAGGCGTCGGTGACGGAGTTTCTGAAGAAATCGGCCACGCACGCCGGCGAGGTGGTGCAGGCGCTGACCGAGGGGACACTCACCGACCGCGGGGCTACCATGCACCGTTGCCCGGGATGCGAGGGCGAGCGATGCGCGGCGCTCACGAGCAAGAGCGGCTGGGCGTATCACCGGTGCGCGGACTGCGGGCAGATGTTCATCGATAACGGGGGCAAACCCGGCCGGCGCTGGGAGCCAAAGACTCCGGCGGCGAGTGGGCGCTCTTTACGGCCTGGCGCCTCTGGCACCCGCGCTGCCCCGACCCGCAAGCCGCGCGCTGGCGGCAAATCGCACCGGGGCGGCAGTGCACCGGCGGCCTCGAAGGCGCGCGCCGCTGGTGCGGGGCCCGAGTGTCCGCAGTGCAAGACCGCCACCCACGAAAGTCTCACTCGCACCGATCGACCGTACTGGCGGTGCGGCGAGTGTGGAGCGGCGTGGTGGCCGAATCACAACAAGGCAGGTGCGCTTGGTCCTGCGTGGCCGCCGCGCCCGTAGGAATAAAAAATCCCCGCGCAAAGCGCGCGGGGATCGATTGGAGTGATCAGGCGAAGTCGCTGAGCATGGCCGGCCGGGTGAAGAACCCCCCATTGCCGAGCGATACCCAGTTCTGCTGCATCCGGCGCGTGTCGCGCTCGGTCTGCTCGTTCGTCTCGACGGTGTCGTCTTCCACGTAGCAGGAGGCGAGGTCCGCGGGGACGCTTGTCTCGTTGCCGGTGTCGATGCTTGCTCTGAGCATGTTAGATGTACCTCAGGCGGCAGCGTGAATCCGATCGCAGGAGCGATCGGGCTGCTCGCCTTCACTTATGACCGATGATTTGGCAGCACCCGCGGGCGTGGCCGGACGGCCAGCGCGCTTTGTACGGCCACTCTTGGGTTTCCCGCTGCTGCTGCCGACGGCAGCGGCGAGGCGGGCTTCGGCATCCTTGCGCAGTCTCTCGAACTCCTCGTCCTCGTCCATGTTCAGTCGGCCGAGCAACGCCAGCATCGATTCCAGATGCTTGATGCTCGCCAGGCGCAGATCCTTCGGCTTGCCGAGCTTGTCCTCCATGTCCGAGACGACATCGTAGAGTCGCTTGCGCAGATCCTTGCGCGCTTCCAGCTCGGCCGTCTCCAGGCTCTCCCGGGCAGAGCGTTCGATAGCGCGTCGTTCTTCCTCACCGAGTTCCTCAGGCAGGGCAATCCCGCTCTCTGGCATCGGGGAGATGACGACATCGAAGCGGCAGCGTTCGATGACGGAGTTCGAGGGGGGATAGTCCGTCGCCTTGTAGGCGCCCCCGAGCTTCGTGCGCACCATGTCCTGAATGGACTCGTACTCTTCCTTGAGCGTCGGTAGCAGTGCGTAGAACCGCTCCCGGAACTCCTGTTCGCGCGTGGTGTACGGGGTGATGTTCTTCACCGGCAGCATGCCGACTCCGCGGTGCTGCCAGGCAAAGGTGTTCTCGTAGTGGAACCGGCGCGCCTGGGAGCGCAGCGAGACGAGCTTCCCCAGGGTTTCGCAGCCCGGAAGTAGAGACTTCCAGACTCGAACGCAGGCGTCGTCTGCGTTTTTCGCCTGCGCGAGCTCGTGCCCGAGCGCGGCGTCTTTCGTGCGAGCATCCCAGACGCTGATATTCAGCGAGACCAGGACCGCTCTTTGCTTTCCAGCCATACGGCATCTCTCTTGGCTAGTGACCTACCTCGCTATAGCGAGCGTCAGCCGCAAATCGCCGTATAAAAAGAAACCGCCCCGAATAGGGGGCGGTTCGAATAAAAATACCTGATTGAGTAGGAGGATCGCCGCTACCGCAGGGTCGTGAGACCCAGTGCAGTAGCAGGCGATCGAATCCTACTTCCGGATTAGGCGGCGCAGCGGAGGCAGTCCTCGAGCTGAAGTGCCTCATCGAGCGCACCGAGACGTTCCCGAATGACATCGGAAGCGTACGTACGCACACCCTGGAACCCTTCGGCGAAGGTCTCCATGTGATCGCGCTCCTGCGCCAACTCTTCGACAGAAGCTGTACGGATGAAATCCGCAAACGCCTTGTCCGTCCCGAGATCCTGAACTTCGTAGCCAGGCAGGGCAGTGGTAGTCATGAACATGGTAGTACCCTCGTAAATAGTGACCTAGGTGTCCCGCAATGCCGGGATGCCTGTCTCTAGGGAAAGTCGCGGCGGATAAAACGTAAATTTCAGCGGCAGGCTTTTGCGGCTGGAAGAAGCGGGAAACCTGGGCGGGGGTCTGCCTATAGGAGAGCAGGTCACTAGCAAAGGACAATTCCGTGAAATACACAGTCGTGGTGCATGCCATCGCCGAAGATGGCGAGGCGGCGTTCGTTGGGCTGACCTCCGTGTCGGCACCGACCGGCAAGGAGGCTCGCCGGCGCGCTATCGATGCGCTCTGGGACGATCGGTTGACGTGTGCCTCGTGCCGGGCCCGCGCAAGCGTGATCGGCGAGACGCCAGAGGGCGAGGAGCCGGCCGCCGTGCGTGCCGCGCGCAGCACGCGCAGCTACCTCGAGCAGAGCCTGCGCGCGAGCGAGGGGGCGCTCTCGGAGCACGAGTGGCGGTGGTACTGCTTCTGGTGGACCTGGACCGCGGTGCGGCTCTCATCGCCGCGCCAGAATCGCGCGTGGCGCAAGCTCGGCTCTGAGCGATTTTATCGCCGGATCAAGCGGGTAAAAGCCTGCCGGGCACGGCTCATCGACGGAGGGCTCCCCCATGCAGCTTAAGGTGAAAGCGGCCTCTGGCCGCTACCGCCCGGCGGACAAAGAAGAGGTGCTGATCGAGGCGGCGCGCTATGCGGTGATGGACGCGCCGCGGGAGAAGGCCTCGACGCCGAAACGTGCGATCGATGCGTTGCGGCGCTACCTGGCGCCGCTCGAGCGCGAGGTGTTCGGCGTGCTGTGGCTCGATGCCAGAAGCCATGTGATCGACTTCGACGTGATCAGCGTCGGAACGGTCGATTCGGCCATGGTGCCGGTGCGCGAGGTGGCGAAGAAGGCCCTCGAGCGCAATGCGGTGGCGTGCATTTTTGCGCACAACCACCCTTCCGGCGAAATCGAGCCTTCTCCGGCGGACGAGGCAATCACGCGCCGGCTCAAGGACGCGCTCGCGCTCTTTGAGATTCGCGTGATCGACCACTTCGTCCTCGGGCGGAGCGGAGCCTACGGGTTTGCGGAGCACGGACTGCTCTGAGGTGGAATTTTTATCCGGGGCGCCCTGTACGGCGCCCCGTTTTTCGTCTCCGCATTCTCTATAGACCAGCAGGTCATTACATGTGCGGAGGCAGACTATGCGGATAAGAGCGGAACTGCGAGAACGCTTTGCGCGTCTCGCCAATGAGCTTGCGCGGGGCCAGAACATGCCTTCCATGTTCGAGTCCGACCACCGATTCGGGCGCGCCACGGCGCAGACGAATCGCGAGCGCGTCATCCAGGACGCCGAGCGGGCGAACGACCAGTGCGAGGAGTGGGCGCTCGAGGTGCTCGGGATCCTCGATGCCCTGGAAGCGCCCCGGAGGCGGTCATGATCGATGCGATCGACGTGCGCTGCGAGGACGGCCGGGTGGAGATCGGGCTGTTTCTCGGCGAGGAGTGCGTGCAGGTGCTGCCGCTCGATGAGGAGCGGTCGCGCAAGCTGCGTCGGCACCTCGGCGAGGCGATCGAGGAAGCCTATCCGCCGGCTCTTGGGCTCGAGGAGGGCCCGGGTGAGTTCGGCGCGCAATACACATGATTTCGACCCTGGGGCGTCTTTCGACGCTCCGGGGTTTTTATCCGCGGCCGCCGCGCGCAGGCGGAAACCGAGAAGTCCGAACGCGGAGTCGGGAAATACCTGGGCGGTGGCAGGGACGTGGACTAGTCTCAATGTTATAATTGACTCGGTACCTAGGAGAATTGCGCCGATGCACGAACACACAGCGTCAGTGGGGCGTCTGGCCCGTCAGGCTGAGACCGTGATGCAGATCGACGTCGACCGTGAAGTGGAGGCGGTCACGGCGCTCGGGATCGAGTGGGCGGAGAAGAATGAGACGGCGAGCCTGCTCGAGGAGACGAAAAAGACGCTGCTCGCGCAGATCATCGCGGAGCTGATGAGCGCGGCACGCAAGGATGGCAAGAAGGGCATGTCCTTCGCGCAGGCCGAGACTGAGGCGCTCGCGGATGTGCGCTACGAGGCGCACCTGCACGAGATGACCGAGGCGCGGCGCGAGGCGAACAAGGCCCGCGTGCGGCACGAGACCGCCGGGGTGCGGCTCGAGATGCTCAGATCCCTGATGGCGAATCGGCGCGAAGAGATGCGCCTGGCGGGAATGGTGCGGTAATGCACGAGACGATCGAATTTCCGAAGAACAAAGAGGCGCTGATGGACTCAACAGAGATTTTTACCCTGATCGAGCGCATAGCGGCAACGAGTGCCAAGAGCGCCAAGCTGGCCTTGCTCGGCGAGCACGCGGGCGAGGAGGATCTCAAGCGGGTGCTGGAGGCGACCTACAGTCCGCTCAAGACCTACGGCATCGCTCAGCGCCCGTTACCACCGGCGCCGGATCGCCGGGGCGGACGGTTCGAGGAGTCGACGTGGTCGCTGCTCGGGCAGCTCGAGCGGCGCGAGCTCACCGGCAATGCCGCGCGGGCGGCGCTTGCGGCTGAGATGACTCGACTCGATGGGGCGAGCGCGGAGCTGCTCTGGCGGATCGTGGCGAAAGACCTGCGTGCGGGATTCTCGGCCAATACCACCGGGAAGGTCTTCCCGGGGTTGCTGCCGGAGTATCCCTACATGCGTTGCTCGTTGCCGAAGAAATCGAACTTCTCGAAGTTCGACTGGGCCAGGGGGGTGTTCAGCCAGAAGAAAGCGAATGGCCTCTTTGCCAACGTGAATCTCCTTGACTCTGGGGCGGTGACTCTCGTGAGCCGCTCGGGGAGTGAGTTCCCCGTGGAGGCGTTTGCCGAGCTCGCTGCGTTCGTGGCCGGGCGCTTCGAGCGCGGTTTTCAGCACCACGGCGAGTTGCTGGTGGTGGAAGACGGGCGGATCCTGCCGCGCGAGATCGGCAACGGGATCCTGAACGCAGTACTGCAGGGTGGGCAGTTCGGCCCGGGTCAGGCACCTCTGTATGAGGTGTGGGATCGGATTCCGCTCTCGGCGGTGGTGAGGAAAGGCTCCTACGCGGTGCCCTACCGCGAACGGCTCGAGGCGCTCGATGAGCGGTTACGCGAGGCGGATGAGAGCGATCCGGTCCGCCTGATCGACACGCGCATCTGCAATTCTCTGGAAGATGCCTACGCCCACTACACTGAGCTCGTCGCTGCGGGCGAGGAGGGCACGATTCTGAAGAGTCCCGCGCTCATCTGGCGCGATGGCACCTCGAAGGATGCGGTAAAACTCAAAGTCGAGGCCTCCTGCGATCTGAAGATCGTGGCGATCGTGTCCGGCCGTCCGGGCACACGCACGGAGGGACGTGCCGGTTCGCTCGCGTGCGAGAGTGAATGCGGGAAGCTGCGCGTGGACGTCACGGTAAAGAACGAGACGATGCGCGATGCGGTCGATGCGGACCCACAGTCGTGGATCGGGCGGATCGTGCCAGTGCTGTTCAACGAGGTGATGCGGCCCGGTCCGAACAATGCGCTCCACTCGCTCTTTCTGCCGCGCCTGGAGGAGGCCGGCTACCGCGTGGACAAAAGCATCGCCGATGACCTCGAACGGGTGCTCGAGCAGTTCGAGGCGGCGAAGTCCATGGAAGGCGTTGCGGGCTGAATGGGGCGGGGGATGTCGGCGCGGGAATTCACGCTGCTCTGCCAGCGCGACTGGGGCGGGCGCGAGGAGCGGCTCGCACGCCAGGTTGCTCTGGTGGAGGACATCCCGGTGTCCGGTGCGAGCGTCGAGGGCCTCGAGCGCCATGCCGCGGAGCTCGCCCGAGGCACGTGCGTGCCGGTCGGAACGGTGGAGTTCGTGCGCTGTGCGATGGGGCTTGCGGGCATCGGCGAGCCTGCCAACCTCTCCTACCCGCGGGTGCTCGAGCCCTATCTGCACCGGCGGCTCGAGCGGATTGCCGCTGGCCTCGTGGTCGGTCGCTGGTTCGTCAAACCTGCCACCACGAAGGCCTTCACCGGTTTCGTATTCGACACCTTCGCCGATCCGGCCGATCTCGATGCGCATGAGCGGGCTCAATGCGAGTCGTTCCTTGCGCTTGAGCCTGAGGAGCCCGTCTGGATGGGTGAGGTGGTCAGGTGGCTGAGCGAGGCGCGTTACTACGTGCTCGACGGGCAGATCGTGGGCGAGGGCCGCTACGACGACGGCCCGGACGATGCGCCGCTGCCCGATCTTGCCGCAGTGCAGGAAATGGCGCGCCGCTTCAGCGCAAGCCCCGAGGCCCCCGTGGCTTTCGCGCTCGATGCGGGGGTGCTCGAGTGCGGCACGACGGCGCTCGTTGAGGTCAATGATGCGTGGGCGCTTGGGTTTTACAGCGGCACGCTTGAGCCTGGCGAGTACGTGAGGATGCTTTGGCGGCGCTGGCGGCAGTTGGCGGCGCAATCGGACCGGACGAGGGTATGAGCATGCAGATGATCGATGAGCGGCAGGGGGATGTGAGAGTCTGGCGCGATGCCGACGGGACGCTCCAGGCGAGCGTGGCGCATCTGGCTCACCACTCCCCGACCGGGTTTGAGTGCGGTTATGGGGGCTCCGGCCCCGCGGACCTCGCCCTGTCCATCCTCGCGGCGTTTGTGCCGGCGAGAGCCGGGGTGGCTACGGAGCAGCTCTACAAGGGCCAGCGCTGCTCGCGCTTCGCGTGGGCGTACCACCAGCAGTTCAAATGGGAGTTCATCGCCACGCTTCCCAAAGAGGGCGGGGCGCTGCGCGCGGCGGCCATCCGCGAGTGGATCGCGGCGCGCGAGGCTGAAGTTATCGAAGAACACTGAAGAAAAGCGCTGGAAATGTGTTAAATTACACACCACGGACTAGTCCGGGTGTTAGAATGAGGGTGTAGTGAATGATCAGGGGCAAGACACAAGACGAGCGCAAGCGAGTGGATCGGGAGCGAAAGCGCAAGGCGCGCAAGAATATGCGTGCGAAGGGACTGAGGCCCTATGAGATTTGGGTGACGGCCGCGGAGTGGCCACAGGTGAAGCGCTACATCCGACTGCTGGCGCAGAAGAGGCCCACGACGGCCGGTGGCGAGTGATCGGGAATCATCGAGGATAGGCACATGGCTCAAGAGATGCGGAATCAGTCGAGGGGGGGAGTTGCGGGCTCGCCGGCCGCGCAGCGGCTCGAGGAGGCCAAGGCCCGCCACCGGCAGATGATCGAGCGGCGAGCGAGGGCTCAGGCGGACTTCGATGCGGCCGAGCGGCAGTTGAAGGAGGCGCGCGCGCAGGCCGAAGAGGAGTTCGGCACCGGGGATCTGGCGAGGCTGCGCAAGCTCTACGCGGACCGGGAGCGCGAGAACGAGCAGGCCGTCGACAAGTTCGTGCGCGAGCTCGATGAGCGCGAAGCGGCGCTCAAACAGGCGGAGGCCGCCCTTGCCGCATAGGGATGCCGTGCGCGGTGCCGGACTGGCTCCGAGGGGAGTCGGTTCAAGCGGCCTGCCGGTGAAACTCGCGTATTGCGGGTCCGACGAGCAGCGGCTCGAGTGGATCCGCGCGGCGCTCGTGCGCGGAGGGACAGTCACGGAGATCGGGCTGTGGCTCGGGGGAGTGGATGAGCCGAAGGATGCCATCCGGGCGTTAATCCTGGAGGGGCTACGGATCGCGACGTTTCGCAAGAACGTGAAGGATGCGGCGGGTCGGGATTGCACGGTCATGGCGTGGCGATTGAAGGAGGATACGGCGCATGCTGTTTGAGGAACTGGATACGGGCCGATTCGAGCGCTCGCGCATCCTGCACGCGAAACTCACCGGATTGCGCGAGTCGTGCATCGCGCGCGAATCGACGCTCAGGCAGCGCGTGGCCGACTCCAAGGGCCGGCTCGAGCTCGTCGAGCAGGTCGATGCGGCGCTCGAGAGCCTGCAGAACCGTGCGCACCGGCGCAGCGTCGGGGCTTTCGAGAAACTGCTCTCGGCGATCGTGCGCGATGTGCTGCCCGAGAAGGGCGATGTGCGGCTGAATCTGTACCAGGAACGCGGGGCGCCGGCGCTCGATGTGCAGATCGACAACGCAGGTTCCATCGAGGACGCCTTTGACGGATCCGGCGGGGCGGTGACCAATGTGCTCTCGGCGGGGCTGCGCTTCGCGGCGCTCTCGCGCACCGGGGCGCGGCGGCTGATCGTGCTCGATGAGCCTGACTGCTGGATCAAGCCGGAGCGGGTGGCCGGGTTTGTGCGGGTGCTCTCCGATGTAGCGCGACGGGCGGGCACGCAGACCATTCTGATCTCGCACCACGAGCCGGAGCTGTTCGAGGATCTGGTGAGCCTGGTGAAGCTCACCCGCGGGGCCGATGGTGCGGCGCAGGTCGAGGTGCTGCGGCGCGCGGCGCAGTGGCCGGACGATGCGACGCCGGGGCTGCGCTCGATTCAACTGAAGAACTTCCGCGCGCACCTCGATACGATGGTGCCGCTGTTCCCGGGCGTGACCGCCGTGATCGGGGATAACGATCTCGGCAAGTCGACCTTCGCCGCGACCAGCCTGCGGGCGGTGGCCTACGGCGATGGCGATGACACCCTGATCCGTCACGGCGCCACCGAGGCGCAAGTCTCATTCGAGGTCGAAAACGGCCGTCGGGTGGTCTGGACGCGGCGGGAGAAGGCCAAGAGCGGCCAGTCGAAGGTGAGCTATGCGCTCTACGAGCGTGGCCGGGAGGATCCGGTGCGCGAGGGACGGCCGGCCACCCGTGGGGGCGTGCCGGAGTGGGTGAGCGAAGTGCTCGGCGTCGCGCGCGCCGGGGATCTCGACATCCAAGTCGGCAGCCAGAAAAGCCCGGTGTTCCTGCTCGACCGGCCCGCCTCGATGCGCGCGCAGATCCTCTCGGTCGGGCGCGAGTCGGGGCGGCTCTCGGGGCTGATCGAGCGCTACGGGGAGCTCAAGCGCACCGACCGTGCACAGGTCCGCGACGGGGAGGTGGAGCTCGCCGGACTCGGCAAGAGGCTGGCCGCTTGCGCGACCCTGCCCGAGGTGGGCGAGGCGCTCTCAGGCTTGGCCGAGGATCTGAAGAACATCGAGGCGACGCATGCGCAGCAGACCCGGCTCGTGACGCTGATGGACAGGATCGAGTCGCTCGAGACGTTGAGGAGCGCTGCACAGACCTGCGCCGAAGCGCTGGCCGGCCTGCCGGCGCCCGTCGAATTGAAAGAGACGCAGAAGCTTGCCGACCTGGTGAGCAGCATCGAGCGACTCGAGCGGCGTGTGAGTGTGCCGCCGCCGGCGCCGCTGCCTGAGATCCCGCAGCTGCACGATACGGCTTCGGTCGCACTTGCCGGGCAGCGCATCGCGCGCCTCGAGCAGCAGCTTGCTAAGCGGGTGGCGCTACCTGAGATGCCCGACGTACCGCAGCTGCACGATCTTTCGGGACTCGTGCGTGTTGCAGGGGCCCTCTCCTCGCGGACCGCGGAACTCGAGCACTGTAAGAAGGCACTCGCCGGGGCGGATGCGGCCATCAAAGAGGCCCACGATGAGGAGGCGGCGGTGATCGCGGAAGTGGGCGGCGTATGCCCACTTTGCGGCGGGGAATTGCACGCTGAAGGCACAAGGCACGGGAGATCCGGTCTATGAGCGCACCAAAGGGCATCTTGTTCATTGGCGATCCGCACGTGTCGAGCGTTCGGCCGGGTCGGCGCAAGGACGACTATCTGGCAAGCGTGATCGGCAAACTGCGGGCGGCCTCGGAGATCTGCTGGGAGCGATCGCTGCAGCCCCTGATCCTCGGGGATCTGTTCCATCGCGCCAAGGAGAACCATCTCCCGACGCTCGCGCAGCTGTTCGAGGTGCTGGGGAACTTCCCGGTGCGGCCGCTGGTGCTCGGGGGCAATCACGATAAAAACGGCACGCTGCTGCAGGATGCCGATGCGCTCTCGCTCTTTGCGCAGACCGGGGTGATCGAGGTGCTCGATGGCCCCTGTCGCGCGTGGTGCACGATCGAGACCGCCGAGGGCCCGATGCAGCTCTGGGGTGCCCCGTACGGGGCTGAGATCCCGGATGTCATCGAGGCCGAGGGGGAGGGGCCGGTGGTGCTCGTCACGCACCACGACCTCGCGTTCCAGGGCGCATACCCCGGGGCGCAGCTGCTGAAGGAAATCCGGGGCTGCGACATGGTGGTCAATGGCCACATGCACTTCACGACCCCGTCGGTGAAGAAGGGCGGCACCTGGTGGCACAACCCCGGCAACATCGAACCGATCTCGATCGACTGCCGGGAGCACAAGCCGGCGGTGTGGGCCTGGACGGCAGGCAGCGCGTGCGAGGCGCTCGAGCGGATCGATCTGCCGCACAATCCCGATTGCTTCGACCTCACCGGTATTGCGGTCGAGGCATCCGATTCGGCCTCGGCGGCCGCAGCGCTGCCCGAGAGCCAGTTCGCCGAGCTGCTCTCGCAGGATGAGTGGCTCGGCGCGAAGGCGGTCGAGAACGACGGCGAGGCGTTTATCGAGGACATCACGACAGGGCTCGAGGAGATCGAGGCGCCAGAGCCGGTGCGGACAATTCTGCTCAGGCTCGCCAGGAGCGAGGGCGCGGTGGGGTAGTCGCGCTCTCTCCGAATCGCATTCGGATTTCTGTGTTTGGCCGGCGGCACGATTGGCTATAGGATAATGAGGATAAGGATAAAGTTGTTGTGCGCGCGGACATGAGGTCTTTTCTTGATGGATGCGATGCGAATCGTTCGACGTACGCTCATCGCCTGCGCGTTGTGCGCGGCGGCGGGGCCCGTGTTTGCCTGGAATCCCGCCTGGCACAACCACGATCGGTGGCACCATCGGTACGAAACATGGCATGCCCGCGGCGATCGCGACTATCGTCACAACGGCCGCCGGCCGCCTCATCAATACCGCCGCGGTAAACGCGGCCCAGTGCACCCGCTCTCCAGGGCGCTGCCGAATCCCAGTCTTACCCCAGGGGCGCTCAACCCTGCGGTCGATCAGGCGGACATTCGTTCGACAATCTGTGTGCGAGGCTACTCTCAGAGCATCCGCCCGCCCGAGGCGTACACGGAGCGTCTGAAGCGCGAACAGATCCGCGAGTACGGGTACCGGAATCGCGAGCTCTGGCACTACGAGGAAGACCATTTTCTGCCCTTGTCGATCGGAGGGTCGCCCACGAGTCCGATGAACCTTTGGCCGCAGCCCCATCGGGTCGTAGGCGGATGGGGCAGCTTTGCGAAGGACCGGCTCGAGAGCCAGCTGCACTGGCTCGTGTGCCATCGCGGACTGCCGCTCGTCACGGCACAGCGCGCGATCCTCGAGAATTGGATCGCCGCCTACAAGCGATATGTCGGGCAGGTGCCGAACAACCACAAACTCCATTGGGATAGGGGCTGATTACGCTATGAGCCATAACATCACCGTCCTGGCGCGCATCCTGATTCTCGCGGCGCTTGTCGCGCGACAAGCGCCGGGCGCTTATGCGAGGGGTTGTGGGTGGCGGCGTCATTATCCTTGTCGTGCTTTGCCTCATTCCCTGTATGTTGCTCGTCCTCTTTGGAATCAGGGTGCTCCCCCGTTTCGCGGTGGGCTTCGCACTCGCCGGCCTTCTGACACTCGTTGTTGTCAGTGCTATTTACTTGAGACGGTCTTTTTCCCGCAGGGGAGCGGACGTGTCTATTGATGAGCAGGAGAAGCCACAGTGACAGAGACGAAATACATGACAGTGCTCAGCGTAGTCGCGGCGATTATGGCGAGCGTGATCTTCGCGCTTCTCCTTTCCGGGTGGAGTCTCCTCTCAACCCTTCCGTACCACCTCCTCTACTGGGGGATTGCGCTCTACGCACTCTCCTTCGTGATGAGCGTCATTCACGTTAAGCGCAAATACTTCGACGGAGAGCAGCACGAAACCGATCTACATTCCGCGCCGCCTACCGGAGAGGAGACTCAGCAGTGAGAGCGAGTTTCATGATGCTGATCGGGGCCGTACTCGCGCTTCTGTGGGGCGTGATCTTCGGATTCGGCTATCTCGGCTCGCGCGATCCTCGAGAATTGGATCGCCGCCTACAAGCGATATGTCGGGCCTGTACCTAACGATCACCGGTTACACTGGGACAGCGGGCGTCATGCTCGCAAGTAGGCCCCCAGTCGTCATCGACGCCGATCCGTGGCTGCGCAGCTGCCGGCTGCCATACTGCACGCTCGCGCGGTTTCGCGCGATGCGAGTGGGGGACGTGTATCTGCTCGTTGACTTCGACGGCCCAGGAATCGTACCGGCGGTGGGCGGCAGGGGGGCCGTGCACTTGGAACGTGAGCGCGGCGCGTACGTATTGGGCGCTGTCTGGACGCTGCACCTCTGTCGCAATGCCAGCCGGCGCGGACACCTGTGGGTGCCGGCGACGCACTTTCGGATCCTTTCCGGCCGGCGGCTCGAGTTGCTCGGGGATAAGGGGCCGGGGGCGCCGCTCGATGGGCTGCGCTTGGCGAGTGTCGTATTGCGCCGCGCGGCGCTGCTCTCGCGGTGGGCGAGGGCCAGCGGCGAGCAGGGCGCTGGTGGTTCATGGGACCGTCCATCCACCGCCCTGTCCCCTCAGTTCTTTCACCGCCGCGCCGGTACCGAGATCGCGGCGGCTGCTGTCTGGCTCGAGCGGCTACGGGGGCCAGCGCTTACAGTTGGCAAGGAGGTGGCCTGATGGCGCGCCGCCCTACGGCGAGATTGCCTTGCGGCTGCGTCTATTTCACGGACCGCGAGGAGTGGGCGAAGCTGTGCCCGCCTCATGAGGCGGAGACCGCCGAACGTCACGAGCGCGCGCAACGCGACTACCAGCGCAGGCGGATCCCGTTCACAGTCGCAAGCCGGCCAGAACATTCACGGATGAATCAGCCCACCAGTGAATTGCGAAGTGAAACAGAGCCTGAACGCCAGTGAAAAGTAATAATCCGAATGCCGCCTCGTTCAACGAGCCGCTCGACGCGGCGGCGTTCGAGACGCTACGGCGCCTGGTGGGCGGTGCTGGCGGGCTCGATAATCCGCAGGTGCCGAGCCGCTGGCGGTTCGCGGAGCGGACGCTTTGAGCACGCACCGATTGAACCGGGTGCTCGAGGGGGCGCTTCCGGCTGGCCGGCTTCGTCGCGATCGGCACTTTCTCGAACTCGCGCTGAAGCACTCTGAGCTCTCGCGCGATCCGGAAACGCGCGTCGGGGCGGTCATTGTTGGGCCGGCCGGGGAGGTGCGCTCGATGGGCTACAACCGCTTCCCGGATGGGATCGAGGAGAGCGAGGCTCGTCTGACCGACAGGGAAGCGAAGTTGAGCCTGATGGTGCACGCGGAACTCGTGGCCATCATGAACGCGGCGCGGGTAGGGATCCCGCTGCAGGGCTGCACGCTCTACTTCGCACAGACCGATGACTCCGGGCTCGTGTGGGGCGGGGTGCCCTGCACGCGCTGCACTGAGCACATCCTGATGGCAGGTATCGCTGAGGTGATCTCATTCCCGACGAAACGCGCGCCGTCGAAGTGGCACCAGGACTGGGCATTCGCCCGGGATCTGTTCCGCGAGTCAGGGCTCACGCACCGGGAGATCGAATTTGTCGCCCGCGGCTGAGTGCGCGGGCCCCAAGCATATCGGAGAGGTGTCTACG
>JAEHJW020006988.1_pt1 | contig 18636 bp, 40 predicted proteins | sample 9271431 | NCBI WGS metagenome assembly JAEHJW02 | reverse complement strand
GTTGACCACAAGCCCTTCCTTGTAGGCCATCTTGAGCCGGTCGGGAAGGAGCGACAGGGCCAGCTCGTAGTCCTCGCTGTGGTCCATCAGCGCCCGGTTTTCCTCGCGGCGGCTGAAGAACCACTGGCGCGATACCCCTTGGCCCTTTTGGACCTGGATGTCCTTGTTATTGACCGTGGTGAAATAGCCGACTGTGCCTTCGCTCAAGGCCTTGGGGAAGCGGTCCCACACCCAAGCCGTGCCTACGCTGTTGGGGTTGGGGATGCCCGTACAGCGGACGCGCTTGAGGATCAGCGGGTTCGCGCAACGCAGGCGGGTCATCAGGAACATATAGGCCATCTTGCCGAACTGGTTGACCTCGTCCCAACCGATCCAAGACAATTCCCAGCCGTCGTACCGGAACACGTCCTTGTCATGGTCCAGGTACCCCAGCCAGAGCTTGGCGCCCTTGGGGAAGGTCCAGCAATGCTTTTGCTCGGAATAGACCGCGCCCAAGGCCGGGTAGATCCGGTGGCTCTTGGCGATGATGTCTTCCAGGTCCTTGTACGTCCTGCGGAGCAGAAGGCCGTTGTGCTCGGGGTGGTCGATGTCGTAGAGGAAATCCAGCAGAAGGGCGTAGGACTTGCCTCCCCCGGCCTTGCCCAGCATGGCGCACTCGGTCGCGGAGGATGCGACGAACTCCCATTGGCTGCCGGCCTGGGGCTCGATGATTTCGACGGTGTTCTGGACGACCATTCAGCGCATCCGCCGGTACATGAGGACGGCGCCAGTCACAAGGCCCCAGAAGTACCCGGCCGTCAGGCCGATCAGAAAGGCGAGGGTCATTCCGCCTTCTTCTTGGTCGGGAGCTGGACCTGGACCACCTTGGACACGATCTCCCCGCTGTGCTTGACCTCGGCGGGCTGGTCGAGCCCGTGGACCTTGCGAATGCCGATAAACGCCTCTTTACGGGCCTGCCAGTCCGGGGCATCGCCCACGTTCTCCCATTGGCCGTCTTTGTCCTGGACCCATTTGGGTTGGGTGGCCTTGGCCATCTCGCGGTAGCCCTGGACCACCGTGAATAACGCTTCCGTTTTGTAATCGTTGAATTTTGCGAGAATTGGCGCGATGCCAACCGATGCCACCAGCTTGGAGCCGGAGACGGAGGCCAGATGTTCCTTGGCCATCTTGTTGTAGGCTTGGCGGTAGGCTTCGGCGGCGTTGCCTTCGCGGAGGTAGACCAGGAGGAAGTCTTGCTGTTGGGGGCGGAGGTTGGCGAATAGAGCCGCGATTTCGTCATCCCAGACGGTTTGCAGTTCCTCGGGAATGTCGGTTTTCACCTCTAAATCAGGGTCCTGGCCCGGGGCAAGGGCAGACTTGGCGACGTTTTTGGCCTTTTTAGGGCCCGGGGTGGAAGTCGAATCCACACGCGTTAGGGGGCTTTCGCCGCCACCTGCTCTTCCAATTGAGCTACCCGGGCTTTTCTGGTAGGCGGGAGGCGCATCGACCGATGCCGGCGATACCTCGGGGGCTTTCGGGGTGGCCTCCCGCTCTTTCTTGGGTCTAGGCATCCAACCCTCTCAGGTACGCGATCTCCTTGGCTGAAAGAGGCGGGAAGGCCATTCGCGGGATCTCGGGGATGATAGTGGCGGTTGGGATGGGCATGTCGAACCCCATAGGGACGAGGCGGTTGAGGGCCGCTCCCACCAGGCCGGGGCCGAAGGCGTATTGCGGGTCTCGCTCCCGCCGGGTTCCAGGTCTAGGCATACAGCCTCTTGTAGACCCCGATGACGATTCCAAGGCGGGAACGGGTGGTTTCGTCCAGGTCGGGATTGGCCAGGCGGTAGATGAACTTCTGGAGGACGGAGATGTGGACGCTGTTCCGCAGGCGTACGGGCCTCACAGGGGCCTCGGGGGCTTGATGTCAGGGCAGCAGCCTACCGCGGTGGTGGTGTCCGCCTGGGGCTTCGGGGGGGCTGTGGGGGGTTCCTGGGTGCAGGCCAGGAGCAGGAGGGCCAGGAGGTATGGCATTAGGCGGCGACCTTCCGGCGGGAGCCCAGGGACCACCCCTCGCGCTCGGCCTCGATGATGAGGAAGCGGATGAGGGTGGAGACCGTGATTCCGTTCTCCTTGGCCAGCTTCTTGGCCTTTTTTTTCTCATCCTCGTTGGCGAGGCGAGAAAGGACTTGATGGGGGTAGTATTTGGACATTTATTCTGTTTGGGGGACTATCGTTCCCACGGATATATGATAGCGCAAATACCGCATATTGGAATATCGTTGTAACGATTGTGTTAGCACTTTTTTATGGGGATGGATCAGGGGATGGTTCCGGCTTTGTGAGGGGGTGGGGATCTGGTTCCGGTTCGCTGACGCTCACCGGGCTCGGGGACTCGCCCAGGAATACCGCCCCCACCCTAGCCCTTAGCTCCGGGAATTCTCGACATTCTTCGATTTCCGTTTCACGAATGGCCGCAAGCACCAGCGCCAGCTTCTCGCGGTTATCCATGGTCCACCTCCAGGACCGCGACTAGATCCCAGTCAGGCCGGCGACCAACACAGAAGTTTTCCCCCGTGTCTCGATACCAAAGGAACCCGCGGCGATCCTTGTCGGTCAGGAATAGCGGGCCCGAGGGGACCAATTCCTTGTATTCGCGGCCTTGGCTGTCCTTGTACGATTTCCCGATTTCCAGCCTCATGCCTTCCCGCCCTCCTGGGCCCGGGGGGATTGTTCCGGTTCGCCTTTCGGCTCGGGGGTGGAAGCGGATTGTTCCGCCTCGGAAGCCTCACCGGGCTTCGCTGCGCTCGCCTCCGACCTGATTTTCTCGGTGATCGACATGGCGATGCGGATGAAATCCAGGACGCGCTTATCGTCGCACTCGCGCCCGTTTTTCAGCACCGTCAAGGCCCCGTCCACCGAAACGCGGTAGGCGTAGAATCCGTGGAGGGCGCGATCCTTGTGGTTTAGGTGGATTGATTGCCATTCAGCCATGGTTTCCCCCTTCCTGGGACTCACCGGGCCCCTTCGGGTCCAAGGGGGCATCCTCGGGGCATATCGCACCGCCGCAAGTTGGGCAGGAAGGGAATAGGTCTTGTTCCGCTACGGCGGGCGCTGCGCGCCTCAAGACGGTGCGCCGTTCCCAGCATTCTGCGAGGATGCGGCCTGCGATAGACTCGATCATGAATCCTGTGGCGGGAACAGCAACGCGGGCCATGGGGCCGTGTTCCTTTATTGCTGCCGCGCAAAGGGCACCCAGCTTTTCGTTTTCTTCTTGGGTTGTTGGGTCGAAGCCGCTCATTTCCCATCCTCCTGGCGCGAAGCGGCCGTCGATACAATTGCATGGGCGCGGTGTAACCCAGAAATGAACCCTTGTTTCCACCGCCAATCGTCCTGGTCTTGCGATACGTTTTTCTGGATAATTTCAGATTCCAGCAATTTCAAAAGGTTTCCCTCAGCCGCCTCAGAGAGGTATTCCCGGACCTGAGACAGAGCATTAAAGGCGTTTTCGTAGGTATTCGAGTCCCTTTTGATAGAGCGGGAACGGCCAGCGACAAGACCGTTTTTGATCGTGTCCAGGAGAAATTCGAAATCCGGGATGCTGCTCATTTCCCCTCCGAAGGGGCGCCAGCGCCGGTGAGGCCCTTGGCCGAACCGTCCCAGGCTTCCACGAACATACGCGGCGATACAAGGCCCGCACACAAAGCGCAAATCTGCGCCAGGAGGAACATTCCAATTCGGAACCCCCATCCCATGTGGTCGGCGAACGCGGACACGCCCACCCCGAACCCCGCAGCCCAAAGGAAAACGCCGCTCATGCTTCACCCCGCTTCGGGGAGCCGTCCTGATCCTTCTCCCCGGGCTCGGACTCGGATAGGGCCCGGCGCATAGCAACGTGATAACCTGATTCTCCATTCCACGGACGGTAGGGCTCGCCAATCCTGGCGTCGGTTACTGGTTCCCATGGGCCTACGCCCGCAATCCAAGCCTCATCCCCGGCCTGGATGGGTTCCATTGCTCGGAGCGGTCGGTGCGCCTCCCGCAGGTCGGGAGCCGGGGAGGGGTCAGGCGTAACCTCTAGCGCCAAAATCCATTCGTCCTCCATCGCCGCATGGAATGACTGCCTTGTACGTTGTACGCGAGCTACAACCAGATCGCGGAATGCACGGATGTATGGCAGGCCGTCGGGAGCCGGGGCCCCTGACTCGGGAGGGGTGGCCTTGAAATATTCCTCCACCATTTCCCGGGCAGAATCCTTGATGGCGATCTCGCAATCCTTTCCCAGGTGGTGATCGCAGTCTCCGCAAAAGCACGGATGGCGATTGCCGAATGCGTCCCCTACGGCCTTGAGAAAGATTTCCTCATACGTTGGGCGCTCATCCTCGGGCACGGCGGGGAGAGGATCCGGGGCCAGCGGGGCGGCGGGCTCGGGGGTGGGCGTCGCCAAGTACCCGCGCAGATTTTGCCAGGTCGCGTTGTCCATTTGCAGCGTCAGGTGCGTATGGGTACCGCCCAGGGACAAGACTCGCACCAGGGAACAGCTTTTCAGGAGTTCGGCCGGGGGTGAGGCTACGGGGGCCAGGGCGGCGTCCGTGGGTGTCGCGCAATCGGGGCAGAACTTCCAGCGGCGGTAATGGAGGGATCGGCAGGACTTGCACGGCTTCCAATCGGGCCCCCAGTCCTTCAGGCTCAACGGAACGCCCTCGGGGTATTCGGGGCGCGGACGCTCGACCGCTTCCCGGGTGTCTGCCCCCGGGGCCGATTTCTTCGCGTCAACAGGCTGTATCGGGGCGCGATCCCCGAGGGCGGCAGTAAGCCAATCAGCCAGGACTTGGGCGGCTTCCGGCTTTATTGCCTCGCCGCGTTCCAGCCGTTCCCGCACAAAGCCGATCTGGCTTGCGGCTACGTGGTTTCTCAACCCGGGCGCGTTGTCGCGCGGGTCTGTTGATTTCACCTGCACGGCTATATCGGCGTCGCGGATGGCGTCCAGCGTGTGACAGTCAGCCAGCGACAGCCCTTTGGGAACCATCGTTTTGAGGGCGGCGCGTATATGCGGGGTTCCCGGGTGCTTGCTCCAGGCGCGGCCCCAGGCGTCAATCAAGAGAGCGCGGACCAGCCGGAATTGGAGGTCCGAATCCTCGGGCGGAATCGGGTCCAAATCCGTGCCAGGTTCCAGCCCCTGGGGAGCGGGGGAGGCGGGGGACGGGCGGCGCAGGGAGCGGATCTCGGCGATCAGTCGCTTGCCGAATTCGACGGTTAGCGCGTCCTGGTTGTCGTGGGACAGCCAATGGCCGGCCGCCTCCAAGTCTACGGGGTCTTGGGTCTTGTCGATCACGGGGTTAGTCCCAGGTTCCATCGTTCGGCTCCATGCTGAGGTGTTCGGTTTTCTCGCCCACGTTGAACCAGACCGGCTTGTAGCCTTCCCCGTCCACGGTGAGCGGCAGAGCGTCGGGCATCGAGGCGATCAGTTCCTTCAATTCGCCTACGGTCGTGACCGATGGCATCTCCTTGTTGGCCTTGCCGCCGTAAATTGAATTCTTGCCGGGCTTCATGGTTGCTCCAGGGGGGTGGGGGATGGATCTTGGGGATTGGTTCCGGCTACGCTGCGCTCCGCCGGGCCTTCGGCCAAGAGATCCGGATTCTCGTAGATGTTGCCGAGGATTTCCAATTCGTCGTCGGATTGCGCGATCTCGTTGAGGGTAACCCAACCTATTTGGCCGTCGCGGTATTTCAGGTCGCATCCGAATTCCGCCCCGCCAGCAATGACAGCGGCGGTATGGAAATGGTCGGACCCGAAAGCGTCCTGCAAGTCGAAATAGAGGACATCCCCCTCGTAAATCTCCCGGCCGTTCTTGTCCTTGAGGCCGATGTATTGCTGGACGATCACGCGTGGGTCATTCAACACCGTTTGAAGCGGGTACTGGCGGAAAATCTCCCACGGGGCAAACCGCTTGCTCTCGGTGTGCCAGTACCGGAACTTGATTTCCCTTCCGGGGACGCGCTTCGCGTCGGTGAGCCGCCCCGGCGAACCGCTCCCATCCATCCCCCCAGATAGGGGATCCAATCCTTCGGGGGTCATACCGCGCCTCCATGGCAATTCAGTTCGGGGATGGAATCGTTGTAGGCTTGCAGCGCCCGCATGGCCTCCATGCCGCCCCAAGGGCAATCGGACGCGGAGCCATCGCCGCATTCCTGGCACTGGTCCATGTGGGCTATGCCGTTGGCTAGCCTTTCGGCGAGTTCACCAAGGAGCTTTACCCGCGCCTCCAGGCTCCGGGCGTAGGCAACCAGGGCCGGGATGTCCTGGCGGGCGGCGGCGATGAACAGGGTATCGGGCGCACCGTGAATTTCAATGGAGGAAGGCATGACCTCTAGGTAACCGTCAACCTCCATATATCCGCGTGGGCCGCGAAGCCCGTGACGTTCGCCGCTGCACCCGAGGATTTCCCACGGTCCTTCGCTTGCCGCGTTCGCCCTTGCTTCGATTCCATCCAGGTCGGGCCGGGGAGGGGTAGAGGGGTGCATCAGGGGGTGGTCCTTTCGTTCGAGGGGGTGACGGGGATGTTACTGGGATTGGACGGTTCGCCCTCGGAAGGGCTCACCAGCTCGCTTACGCTCGCCTCCGGAGAATGCGGGTTATGACGCAGCAACGCCGCCAGCGTCATTTGCTGGCCGTATGCCTTGGCGCGCGCCAGATCCCGTAACAGGGTGAAAATGGGAGGATTGATCACGGCTTCACCTCCCGGCGCGGCTTGAAAGGCCCATCGGGATACGGGCAATCCTGATCCGGGTCGCTAGCCCCGGGGATGATCGGCCGTTCGCAGTGAAAGCACTCCCATTCCGCCAGGCGGTCCGAGGGGATAGGGATACACTTGCCTTTCCGGCCCCAGCCGGTCCAGGTGTATTCGGTCATGCCGCGGCCCTCCATGCGTCGATCAGCGCCTTCGCTTCCTCAAAGGACCGGGCCTCCTTCGTGCCTATGGCCGTGCGCCACATCCGCTGCGCGGCGGATAGCTTGCTGGCCTTGGCCTCTGTCTTGAGTTCGATGGGCAAGGCCCGGCCCTTGGCGTCCAGGACTATCAGGTCGGGCAGGCCCTTGAGGTAGGCCGATGCCTGGGACATAGCCCCCAGTTCCGCCCCGGTAACCCCCGGCCGCCAGCCGAAAGCGGCCTTAAGGACGTAGGCCGGGATACGGACGTAGGGAAGCCCCAGGGCGTCCAAATAGCGTTCGGTTAGCTCCTGGGTCACCGCCTCGGGAGTTTTGGCCTTGGCGGGCCCTTTCCGGCCGCGTGGCGCGATGTTACGGGCCAGGAGGAAGGCCGGATTATCCTTCGGGTGGACCTTGACGCGCTTAACCATGATTTTCCCCTCTCCCGGCCGAAGGCCCGGTGAGCGCTCCGCGCGAACCGGAAACATCCCTCCCCCTCATTTCTCCCCCTCCAAAATTCCGGCCAAGGCATCCATCAAAAACAGGTCCGCGGCCTCTAGGCTGGCGTCCGAGGATAGATCCCACTCCACCGCGCGGGTCAGTTCCGCAAAGCGGTCCATGGTGGTCGCAAATCGCGCTAGGCGCACCTGGTGGTCATGCGGGTTTTTCCGCAGGCGATGGCGCAATTCATCCGCCGCCATTTCGATCTTGGTGTGGATGTAATTCAAGCTCCCACCGCTCATTTCTCCCCTCCCTGGGACCGCGAGCCATCATCAGGCCCGCCCAATCGCCGATACGCCGACTCCGCCGAATGAAACGGGATCGCTACCCCCTTCATCTGGCAGATGATCGCCCCATGGTCTAACCGCTTCACTTCAAACCCTTTCCCTTCCAGCCACTTAAGGCAATCCGCGCGATCCGGGGTCATGCAGCCCTCTGCATCGCTTCTGCCGCCAGCACCCGGGCCCGCTCAACCATCCGGGCTGCCGACGCCAGTAGCCTCGCCCGCTGTTCCTTTTCCGCCTTGCGGTTTGCCGCGCGGCGTTCCACATACCTTTTGGACCACTCCTTCACCCGCTCAGGGTGTGCGGCCTTCCAACGGGCTACAGCAGCGTTGCTTTCGGCGCGACTCTTGCGGGGCATCAGGCGATCTCCTTTTCCGGTTCCGCCTTCGGCTCCACCGGGCCTGCGGCCAGCCAATCCAAATACCCGGAGGCATCGGCCCATTGCTCCACCCCGCAGGCGCACCACAGATCCACCCCGTCAGGATGGACATAGGGGCCCATGCCGCAAGGGCATTCCGGGAGGGTGAATAGGGAGAGCTGGCTCACAGTCCCAGCCTCCGATTGAGAGCCAACAGCCGCTCGTTTAAGGGTTTGATCCATTCCGACACAATGCGGGGGCGCTCGCCGTCCTTCGCCTTGCCGTACCTTGCGATAGCCTCACGGCGGGCCTGCATCACGGCGTCACGCTCGATGATGGCAGCGCGGATGTTACCGGTCATTTCCATAGAAGTCTCCATGGGGGTTTGATTGGCGGTCCTTCCAGCTTTCGGGCGGGGCCTCGCGGTACGGCACGTAGTTTTCAAAGCTGGAAAGCGCATGGTTGAAGCGGAGATCCAGAACGCCGGCCGATCCGTTGCGGTACTTGGCGATGATCAGTTTCGTTTCGCCTTCCTTGCCGGGCTCCACGTCCTTGTATTCGCTTTCGCGGTAGATGAACAGGACGATATCCGCGTCCTGCTCGATGTTCCCCGATTCCTGGAGGTCGGAAAGCTCCGGTTCCGGTTCGGCCCGCTTGTCCACCCCGCGCGACAGGTGCGAGATAGCCAGGATCGGCACGTCCAAATCCTTGGCCATGTTTTTCAGGGCTTCCGTGATCTCGCCTACGGCCAGGCGCTTATCCTTCTGGCCGGAATCGGGCTTCATCTTCTGGATGTTGTCCACGACGATCAGATCCAACCCATGCCGCATCTTATGGCGCCGCACCTTGGAAACCATCCGGAGCGGGGTCAAGAGGGTCGCGCCGTCTACCATCCATTTCAGGTTGCGGTCGTTGAATAGGGGCGCGGCTAGGGCGAGGTTCGGATAGTCGCGGGCGGGGAGTTTTCCCTTGCGGAGTAATTCCCCGTTCACCTTGGCGCGGGTGAATAGCTGCCGCTCCACGATCTGCCGCGCGGCCATCTCCAGGGAGAAAAAGCAAACGCTTTTCCGCTGGTCGATGGCCGCCGCCCCGGCGATGTCAATCGCGAGGGAGGTTTTCCCCATGCGCGGCCGACCGCCCAGGACGATCAGATCCCCGTTCTGCAATCCGCTCAGGTGCTTGTCCAGGTCGATCAGGCCGGTCTTGAGGCCGGTGATCTCGCCCTTCGCCTGCCGCTCCATCACGGCGAAAACTTCCGGCATGTACTCCCACACCAGCTTTTCCGTAGCCTCAGCCCCGCGGGCGCCCACCAGGGCCGCGGATTCGGCCAGGCCCGCCACTTCCTCCAGCGGCCGGGAAAGGTCTCCCGCGGCCTCCAGGGCCTGGGATAGCTTGGTCCGCATTTCACGGCGTTGCGCGGCCTTGGCGATCTCCCGGGCGTACTGGAGCGCATACCCCGGCCCGCCGAAGATGCCCGCGATGTCCTGGATGGCCTCCCAGCCGCCATAGGACCGGCCGGAAGCCTGGAGCGCGTGGTCCAGGGTCAGGGCGTCCACCTTGAGCCCGGCCGCCGTCATGGCCAGCATTTCGGCGTACATGGCTTCGTGGTGTAGGTGCGTGAAGTCCTCGGGCTTGAGGACCGGGATCACGTCCGGGATTTCCTCGGGGTAGGCCATCAAGGCCGCGATCAGGGTGCGCTCGGTGGTGTTGATCATGAAATCGCTTTCAGGGTCTTGCGGGGGCGTTCGCCGGGAATGGGCTTCGGCTGCGGGGCGTCCTTGCACACCTCCCAGTTCGAGAGAACCGCTTTCGGGGTAAACGCGGTGGAGAAATGCAACCGGTAGTTCCCGGCCCGGCGCTCGATTTCGGCCGGCGTCGCGCCCTTCAGCCGGAAATCGTGGCATTGCTGGTACAGCCGCAGCTCATCGGCGGAGGTCTTGGGCTCCAGGCCGAAGATTCGGCAGAGCGGGGCCCAGAATTCCTCTTTCGGCGTCGGCGCAATCGCGGCGCGGGTGGCCTCGATGTTCGGCGGATCCGGCAGCGCGGGCAGCAAATTCCCCGGATCGACGGATGCCAAAACGTTTCGGACGCGCGGCGGCGGCCCTCCCCTTGGATCCCCTCCGGAAGATGGAGAAAGAAGATCCTTATCTTCATCTTCAGGAGAGGGATAACCAGGGGGGTTAACCCTACCCTTAAGGGTCGGATTCCCTCCTAATCTGCCTGCTTTCTTGCACAATAGCCGTTTTTTCTCGTCTCGGACCATTCGGCGGGAATACGGAACCCCGGATTGCGTTGCAGAAATAACCCCGGAGTCGAGTAGCAAACGGAGCAGTCGGGAAGCCTCATCCGCGGAACAGCCGACCATAAGTCCTGTCTGTTCGGGGGTATAAGGATTGCCGTTGGGCTGCTGGTAATAGCCGCGTCGCGAGGATTTGTGCATGTAGCAGAGGAGATCGACGTAAAAGCCTTTGGCTTCGTTCGAGAGCATACGGGTGTCGGCCAGGTAGTCCTGGACGTAGAAGTGCAAGGCGGGCAACTTATCGGACATGGGCTTTTTCCGTGTTACGCGCTTTTTGATGCGACAGCCCAGGGAAATTTTTTTTGGCCTTGCGGCCCAAGCCTCCTTTTTCGTGTTTCGATTCTGGCGGGATCTGCCTTTCGGGCACCACAGCCAACCGAGCGAACTCGCCAAAGTATTGAATTGCTGCCGCGTTCCTCGCTTCAACAGCATCGCGCAAATCAGAAAACGCCCCTAAGTGAATGATCTTACCGCGAACCTGAATCACGGCCCGCCATTTCGATCTGATCGGAGATATCCCCACATACCCAGAGGAATTGTCCGATCGTATCGCACGGTTAGAATTGTTTTGGCTTCTTGTTGCGAGACGAAGGTTTGATCTGGTGTTGTTTAATCCGTTGCCATCGGCATGATCAACAACCAACCCGGCTGGGGGCTTGAGAATTTCGCGATGCAACCTGACTAAGCGGTACAGCCCATTTTCAACAGCCCACCTTTGTCCGTAGACGGTGTATTTGTTCTTGAAGGCGTTCCACTTGAACTGAGATAGCGTCTCGTAGTCCTCTCGATCTACCAGGGCAAAAAAGCCCTGGGAGAGCGGCAATTGCATCACGGAATCAGAGGCGCCCCCCGTTCCCGCTTCGAGGTTGTCTAGGCCATCGCTCTGTAAGGAGTGCGGGTTCAGGGGGCGCGGGGTAGTCATTTCTTCAACTCCTTACAGAACACTCGACAAGGCCTAGACAAACAGGATCTAATCAATAACCACTAATTACAAAGGTTAAAAGATCGACAATTATATGTGACGTATAGACCCGATAAACAAAGGGCGAAATGACCCTTAAGCCTACCCTTAACCGTGACCCTTAAGGGTCCAGAGTAATCGGATAGGATGCGGTGGACATGGGATATAATCGACGTTTCGCGATTAGTAGATATGACGGAAACCATTCCGTGGGTGGCCACGAGATGGCTCCCATCCCTCGGCGCGTCAGCGCCCGGTGAGCCCTTGGCGAACCGGCTCAACGCCTTCACGTCTTCCCCCCATTGGAAGGGGGGATCTGGGATTGGGGACGGTTCGCGGGAAGCCCGCTCACCGACTCGCTGGCGCTCGTCAGAATGCGGTTGCAGATCCGGCTTAGGTGGTCCCGCGTCATCGGCTTGTAGAGGCCGGCGCGGTCCAAGGACGGGTTTTCCCGGTAGGAGTAGCACAAGGCCGGCAGGGTGGAAATCGCGCCTTCCTCGACTACCCAGGCGCTTTCAGGGTCGGCAAGGACGGTATGCACGTCCGAGGCCGCGAGCCGGATCGGATCGGTGTCGATTGCCTCCAGGCTGAACGTCGCGAGGCGCTTCCGCGTCGGCTCCAAGGAAAACTCCCCGTTGAGCAAGGCCGACCCGAAGCGGTATTCCTGGACCGGGAATCCCCCGCCGAAATCCGCGGTGGCGTTGAAGGCGTTGCCGAACAGGCCCCAAAGGGTGATCGCCTGCCGGTGGTTGTGGGGCAGTAAGGAAAACTCGCCGGCGTGGAACAGATTGGCGATCCGGCAATCCCGGCCCGCGTAGAAGATTCGGAGCATCCCTTTGGCGTCCGACTCCCTTTCCTCCAGGACGACGGAATACATGCCCGGGACGTGGCAGTTTTCCAGGCCCGACAAGGCTTGCCCCGCGGCGAGGTAGGTCAGCGCCCGGGCTCGCGCATTGAGGCGCGTACTCGCGCCGGTGAGGCCGTCCCCGGCCGAACCGTCCAAATCCTTCTTCACTTCCACGCCCCCTCCACCAGTAAGGGGTTAAGGGAGGATCCCAGGGCCGGGCTTGATACCGGCTTCGAGCGTATCGCCGCAAGTTGGCTACGCCTTGCGCTCGTGCACCTGTCGGGCCGCACCTGCCCGAACGAAGTCTCGGCCGCATAGCCGCGCACGTCCTTCCGTGCTGCCTGGGATCCAAAAGAGAGAGAAGGGGACGGCCCGGCTATCCAGGCCGCTCGTATGGCTAGTAAGTCATATCGAACCCCCTTTCGAAAAGAGAGAGAAGGGATGGACGGGCCCAGGGGGCTATCACCCCATGCCGGGAAGCTGGCCGTCGGGACGCGTACCCCGTTGTGCCTCGTTATCCCGCAAGGCGCAGGCTGCTTACATTGAGCCCGTCCAAATTCAAATCCGTGTTCCGCCTCCCTGGGGTCGGCGGGGCTTCGCCCGAAGAGGGGGAGGAAAACCCGGTGTCTGCCGGGTGTCATTTTCAAAGTCCGGGAATGTCGCGGATATTTTACGACAAATTGAAATGCGCCGAAATCGGGGAGATTTCCAAATGTCGCGCTATGTCGCGGATATTTGAAGGCGCGGAGAACCCGAAAAAATCGGGGCGATAGGATTCGAACCTGTCGCCCTATACCCGCTAATCCCCGGACAGGCATTTACTTAGGCCCTTCCCGCTTCGGGTCGATGTCTGCCGGGTGTCTTTTTGAAAGGCGTTTGAGTTCCTTCCGCAGCAGGGTTTCCACCAGGTCGGAAAAATTGGTTGTGGAGGATTCGGCCGCAGCCTTCACCGCAGGGTCGAGGGTGATAGTCGTGCGGACCTTGTGAGGTAGAGCGGAAGGCTTGCGCCCCCGCTTCTTTCCAGGCGCCGGGGTCATGCGCGGCGGACCCTTTTGGAATCGGTGCAAATTGTGCCGCTGCCAAGGCGCACTTCGATCAGCGAATCATCCCAATCGCACAGCCGGGTCACGGTGCCCGGGTAACCGTTCGCGATAACACTGTCTCCGACCTTGAGTCCGCTGTATTTGGTTTCCATGTTGGCTCCCTTGTTCATGGGATTAAGTATACAAATACAAATCGGTATTGGGTTGCTATTTCTCAACTATTTTTTCGGCCCCGAAAACAGGCGATTTCCCGGCCTTTCGCCGGGCCGCCATGGCCTCCACAGTCTTGCGTTTGGCCTCGTCCCGGCTGTGCAAATACCGCTTGCGGGTCCGCATATCGGTATGGCGCCCCAGGTCCAATTCCGTCGCCGAATCCGTGGCCGAAAAGCCCAATTCCGTCTCGAAAAGGTGCCGGAGGCTGTGGAACGTGCATTTCCCTTCGTCGGTCATGTAGGGGATGCCGGCCGCCTCGCGGTCCTGGTGGAAGTACCGGTCCTTATGCTCCCGGGACAGGTTGAAGAGTAAAGCCCCTGGGAGCCTGTAGGCGGTGTGTTGCTTGAGCCGGGCGAGGAAATCATCCGGTAGGGGGAAAAAGTGCTCCTTGCGGGCCTTGGTGGCCTTACGCGGGAGGTAGGCCCCTCCCCTCTCCCACTTCACCGAGGACATGAACAGGTTATTGAATTCGTTGGCCCGCGCCCCGGTGTAGCTGGCGAACTCGTAGGCCAGGGCCCGTTCGGGCGGGGCGAAGTCCAAGATCCGTTCGAATTCCTCCAGGGACAGATCCCGTACTTGGGTATCGGATTCCAGCTTCCGGCCCGGCCAGGCGGCCAGGGGGTTCGATGGCATCAGCTCATTGGTCACGCACCAGCCGAAAAAGGCCTTTACCGATCCGCCGACCAGGCCGCGGGTCTTGGGGTTCTCCCAGGCGGCCAGGGTTTCGTCAAAGGTCAGGCGGGAAAAGCCGTCCAGGCGGGCCAGCTTCATCCGGGAAAACATCCCCTCGCAACCCGGCGTCCCGATCAGGTTCCGGATCTGGTTCTCCTTGTGCTTCTCGGCCCAGGGTCTGCCGCCCTTCCCGCCCTCGCGGGTGCCCCAGGCGATATATTGCTTGGCGATGGTCAGGATAGGGCGCGGGTCGGTGACAGCGCGGCCCATGGCCTTACGGTCCTGGAACTCGCGCACCTTGTCGATCACCCGGTCAAAGGCTTTTTTGGAAAGGGTCTTGTCCGCATACCCGCGAAACTCGGGGCGCTTCCCGTTTTCGTCGAAGTAGCGTTTCCGCCAGATTCCACCCTCCAAATACCAGCCGTCGCGCTTGCTCACTTCGAACCCTTCTCCCAATCGATGATCTTTTCCACCGTGGCGGGAAGCCAGCGGGGGTGATGGGTCCGGTCAATGTAATCCGGGGTGTAGATTTCGGGCGCTTCGTGGCGGCGGCGCTGGATGGTGCGCACGTTCTTAAATCGCAGCATCCGCGCTAACTCAGCCTGTCGGATCCCGTCGGCCATCCTGATTATCCCCCAGCCCAGGCGGCGCGCGAAGCCTCCCATTCCGCTTCGTCCTCGGCAGCGCAAGCCTCATGCAGGATCCCAGTTTCCACTACCAGCACGGGGCGGGAAATGATAGGCAACCCGCAACGAGCGCAGTCCAAGGGCCGCGCAGCGGCCGGTGAGGCGTTAGCCGAACCGCCCTTATTCTTCTCTCCCGTAACTTCCATGGTACCGTATCCTCCAAGTTATCAGTTAACGAGGCTGCCGGATTTCTATTCCGGAAAGACCTTCGATTTGGCGTCCCGTCCCGGTCCTGCCTCTGCCTGATAGGGCGCAAGCGGCAGGGGTCCCGGGACGGGCTCTATCTTGTTCCGGGTCGGGCAAGGCCCTCCCCGGGCTCACTCCGTTCGCCTAAGAGTCAAAAAGGCAAATCATCCTCGGCTTGCGGGGGCAGGGTGGCGGGCGCTCCAGCCGGGACAGGCTCGACCTCGAAACCGTAGGCGGCGGCGTTGTGGGGCTTGTACTCCAGCAACTCCACCACCTGGACGGCATTCAGGTAAAGCGCGATGCCGCCCCCGAACTCCGTGTATTCGCTCTCCACGTAGGCCACGCGCACCTTGGAGCCGTTGCCGATGGAAACGGATTCCGGCACCTCCTGGCCGTACTTGTCGAACACGCCCGGCTTGAACCGCTCGCCGGTCTTGAAGGTGACGAAATAGCGGCCGGTGGGCTTGTCATCCACGTCCAGTTCCGGCTTGATCGGCATCTGCTTCTTCTTGGGGATCTTGGTGCCGTCCGGCATCGGTACCTTCTCGTACTGCACGGGCAGGGCGGTGATCCGCTGCTTCAAGTCGGTGGCCCATGCCTTCCAGGCGGGATCGTCCGGGGAGAAAACCACGTCGATCATGTACTTCGCGCCCTTGTCTGCCTCGCCCTTGAAAGGGGGTTTCGGGACGAAAAGGTGCGCCCACTTAGCTTCCCCGATGGGGGTCTTGAGGCGGGGTTTCTTGTTGTCGGCCATGATATTGCTCCTTTAGGGTGCGGCGTTGAGGGTGACAGGGGCGAGGGCGTCGGCCTTGCTCTCGATGAACTTGGCGAACTTCCCGATTTGGGTTTCGATCTCGGTCATGGTCGCGCGGCCGGCGTCGGTGGACAGCTTGGGCAGGGCGATTTCCCGGATGGTCTTGGCGAGGGCGCGGACCTTTTCAGCGTCGGGCTTGGCGGCCTCGATCTCCTTGGCGCGCTTGGCCTCGGCTTCCTGCCGGGCCTTCTCGTTCAGGGCTTCGCGTTCCTTGCGGGCGGCTTCGTCCTTGGCTGCCTGCTCGGCCTCGGCGCGGGCCTTGTCGGCGGCGGCCTTGGCGATTACCTCGTCCCGCTCCCGCTGGGCCTGGGCAGCCTTGGCGGCCTCGACGGCCTCCTGTTCCTTGCGCAGGGCGGCGCGGGCTTCCTCCAGGCGCTTGGCCTCGGCGGCCTGCTCGGCCCGGACGGCCTCAAGGCGGGCCCGCTCGGCGGCTTCGGCTTCTTCCTTGGCCTTGCGGTCGGCCTCGGCCTTGGCGGCTTCCTGCGCCTGCTTCTCGGCCAGGGCGGCCTCAGCGGCGATGCGCAGGGCCTCCCGGGCCTTGAACCCTTCCTCGGCAGTGGCGCGGAGAAATCCATACTGGGTATCGGTCATCTGGGCCAGTTCGGCCAGGACGAAGGGCTGACCGAAAGCCTGCAATTCCTCGATCCGCTTCTGAAGTTTGGCGGCGGCGGCGGCTTGCTTCTCGGCCTTAACCCGCTCAACTTCGGCTTCGTACGCGGCTTCTTCGGCTTTCAGGGCGGCTTCGGTCGGGCTGATGATGTTGGTTAAGTACTTGGCGACAGCGTTACAAATCTTGATGTCGCGCTGGCGCTCTTCGTTGTCGGCCTTGCGGGTTTTTTCGAGAAGGATCCGCGCGTCCTGCAATTCCATTCGGGCAGCGTGAACCTGAGCGTATCCGGCGCGGTCGGCCAAGCCGGCGATCTTGAGGCCGGTATACCGGGCCGCCATGTTCTGCAAATCCACTTCGGTCATGTGGAATTTATCCATCACGTCCGTAGGGAAATTCGGGCGCACCTGTATTACGGTAGCCTCGACCGTTTCCACCGCTTCATCGAATTCCTGCCGCAGTTCCAATCCCACGTTATCCATACCGCTTCACTCCTTCGGGCTTTGCCCATTCTTCGCGGAAGATGATTTCCGCCATCCAGGTCTCAAACGCCTTACCCTGCCACTTCACGTCATGCGCATCCGCGCGGTTCTTCAAGTGCATCCCGAAGGCGATCCAATCGCTCATGAATGCTTTGCGGTCGGCCGCTTTCCCCTCCGGGGACGGCGCAGCCGTCGGCGAAGCGAAGCGGAGCCGTTCAGATCTCTTTCTCATTGCCACACCTCCACAAGGGCCATTACCAGGAGGCTCCCGAGGAAGGCAATGGCGAAGCGGTCCCAGGGGGTCACAGGGTAGCCGCTTTCAACTCGGCCGCCATCTCCTGGTTTTCGTCCTGGAGGCGCTCGATCAGCTTCTCGGCAGCCGCCAAATCCCGTTTCAGGGAGGCTACCTCATCCTCCAATTCGGTGATGCGGGCCCGCTTGACGGCCAGCCCGTCCTCCATGCGGTTGCCGTCATCCTTGGCCTTATCGGCCAGGTCCGCGATGGATGAAATCATGTCCTCCATTTTACCGGCCAGCGTCATGATCTCGTCGTGCTTGCTGCAAATCGTTCCGGTCTTCAGCGGCATACCGCACTCCAATCTGCCCGGGGCCTCAAGGCCCGGTAATAGCGGCGAAACGATTCCCGCAGTTCCGCGAAGGCCCGGGGGCATCCGGTCCGCTCCCACTCGGCCAGCTCCTCGGATATGTACAGAGCCCATACCTCGGCGTTCACAGGCCCGCCCCATGGGCCGCCTTGGTCGCCCGGTCATCCTCTTCCAGCCCCCACGCCTCGGCCATTTCCATATCGCTTACGGTGATGGCCGCAAGGATCCGATTGCGCACGTCCACGGGGATATCGTCCCCTTCAAGCTCTGCGATCAGGCTCCCGGCCAAGTGGACCTCCACGGTCCCAAGGTCGATGGTGTAGAACAGCCCGCCGGGGCCCTCGTCTACGTCCACGTCATACTTGGCGAAGATGCGCAGGGGTATGCCGGTGGGGTCGGCCAGTTCCAGGGATTGGTCAGTAAAGCCGGCCATTGGACACCGCCTTTCTAACGCGCATTGCCTCGCGCTCGGAGTACGGCCTTTGATACTTCGGCCAGCCGCCCGAGCGCAGGTAACACGCGGGGCACTTGGGATCGGTGCAGGGCTCATAGGACGCCGAAGGCGTCGGCGTAGCGCGACGCGCGGAGCCGGACCGAATCTTCTTCCTCTTATCCAATTGATGCGCCACCCACAAGCCGATTCCAAAGAACGGCCCGAGCATGATTCCCAAGAGCAGCGCGTCCGCGCAATCTATCAGGTAGATCCAGGTGGCCATGTTACACGCCCCCCTTGGGGGTGGACACCGGACCCACCCGCTTCAACCGCTCGGCCTCGAACTCCGCTTCCGTCTTGGCTGTCATTTCCGCGTACGCCTTGCGGCCGGCTTCGCGCTCATCCTCGGGAATGAGGGCAACGCAAGCCTCCAGGAACGCGATCCCGGCGCGGTACTCGGCCAGGAACTTCGGGTTGTCTTCGTGGGTTTCCTCGACTTGGGCCACGAATTCCGCCAGGGTTCCGGTAAAGCATCCGCACCAGACTTTTCCGGCCTCCAGCCAGTAGGTGGTGGTCCGCTTCGCGGAGCCGATGCCGCCGAAGCTGAAAACGTGGTTCGCGCCGCCCAGGTTCGCGCCGCGCAGGTTCGCGTCGCCCAGGTACGCGCCGCGCAGGTTCGCGCCGCCCAGGTACGCGTCGCGCAGGTACGCGTCGCGCAGGTACGCGCCGCGCAGGTTCGCG
>JAEHJW020006197.1_pt1 | contig 18651 bp, 23 predicted proteins | sample 9271431 | NCBI WGS metagenome assembly JAEHJW02 | reverse complement strand
GCGTTACCCAATGCAAACTTGAACAGGGCCTCTAATTCTTGCTTGGGCAGTGGGGTGTATAGATTCATGTCATAAGCGGCTTTGAGTAGATTGCCAATCCGGCGCTGCTCAAGCAAAAGGTCAGGCGCCTTGTTCATAGGGTCTACGGCAGTCAGGACGAGATGCTTTATTACTTGGGCTCGCGATATATCCGCCGCAAGGCAAAGACTATCCAGCGCCGCGAATTCACGGGTCGTCATGCGCACTGCAAAGACTGTCGTGGGTTCTGGTTTTGCCATGGCACAACCTCCAGATAGGGATTCCTGTCTGGTAATGGCCATCGGCAACCTGTTTGTGCGGCCATCATAAGCAAGGCATGCACTGGTCCGTAGCCGGCCTGGTAGCGATCAGAAAGAGCAAGGCGCCGGACGGCAAGAAATAATGGCTGTGACAAGCGAAGCGCGGAATGGCCGGGGTGTCGGGGCTTGCCCTGATCAGGTGGGATGTTGAACATGGTCGGCGAAGCCGTGCCATGTTTACACATCCCCTACCCTGCCCCTCACTAAGCGTTCAGGGTATCGGCTGGAAAATTCAGATAGAGCCGCAAATATTCACTGTTCGTCACTTCGGCCTATAAATAATCCATGAAACGCCAAGGGATATGCACTTAGAACCACTTGGATTCAGACCACAGCTATTGCCGTCCATGAAAGCACGACAACGCGCCAGATTAGCCCACCTAGAACCACTTTAGATTCATGCTGCAGCAAACATCACCCATGTAAGCATCACATCAGCCCACAAAATCGTCATAAACCCCGTATGGCATGCCTGTGGGTGGATCACAAACAGGTCCCCGATGGCCATTACTAGGTAGAGAGCAATCTTGCTCTTCAACTGGAGAAAACATCATGAACGGACATAACAACCTGATTCCTATTGCAAAAGTGAAAGGTATCATACAAAACCACGACCAATCTCTGTGCAACGCCCGCGACCTCCATACCTTTCTGGAAGTGGGCAAGGACTTCTCCAACTGGATCAAAGACCGCATTCAGCAGCATGGAATTGTGGAAAATCAAGACTTTATAGTTATCGCCAAATTTGGCGAAAACCCCAACGGCGGTCGTCCATCGAAGGAATACCACCTCACGAGTGAGGCCGCCAAGCATATCTCCATGGCAGAGCACACCCCCAAAGGCCAGGAAGCCCGCCAGTATTTTATTGAGTGCGAGCGCATCGTCCTTGAAGAACTGCAGCGCACGCCAGGTCTTCCTTCACTAGATGAACCGCCCATCTGCATGTATCTCCCAGAGGATGCCGAGATTCTTTGTATCGGCGACGATGGGCTCATGGAAATCGGTTTTCGGGTGAACTGGAATGACGGGAGGAATGCACGAATCGTTATCGGTCAGCCGACCCCGCTGTTCATCGCCATGGCCAACAGCCAATTACAACTTCCGCATCCCGATGCATTTGGACTTCCGCTCTGGCTTGAAATGCATGGACGGGAAGCATTTGTGACCATGCCCAAAGACACCCTCAATGGCGAACCGAAAGACCATCTCATGTTGCCGCGTTCAAAGACGCTCATCATCGGACATCATGGTGCAATAGATCGGCTAATAAACGAACGAGGCTATACGATCATTCGTTTTCTGTCCCTCAACTATGGGCAAAGGGGCTAATTCATGGCCGAGAAAAGGAAAACACACGGTGCGATGACCCTTGAGGACATTATCAACATCGACGAGAAAATCGGCCTGCTCTGCGAACGCGGGGCACCGGCACTTGTACCGGAGCGGTATGCACATCTGGTTATTGCAACCAAGATGGCGCGACGAATGGCCTACCATCCAGAAATTGCAAATTTTGGTTATATACAGGAATTACTCCAGAGCAAGCTACCAAAAACAACGGCAGGGCGCATCGTCAAAAAAGCCCGGGAACTGGCAAAGCTGATCCAGCCTGTTCAAGAAGCACAAACCCTGCCGGCACATTCTGTACCAGGAGGAACAGATCGTCCATCCACTGAAATGCCTGACCGCAAACCAAAACAGGAACTGGGGATTCAGCCTCAGAAACAGGAAGAGGAACGCCTTAAAGGGGACCCCAGAGAGTCGGATGGATTCGTTTGGGACCCTAAAGCGGGCGGGCAGGGCGATTACGTGGACCCCCAAACACTGATTAGCGGCTTCATTCGAGTTCGAGACGGGGATGTCTGGGATGCCCGGCATGGGAAGTTCCTTAAACGGAGCACCCTCCAGGATGGGTATAAACGCGAGGAAGATGACTGGATTTGGAACAGCACCATGGGCATGTACAGGAATCCCGATCCTAAAGCCACAAACCCGTATGGTCTGCCGGACGGGTAGACCACAAACAGGTCCCCGATGGCCATTACCGGTAAGGCAAACGCCTTTTTCAGGAGACGCACACAATGAAGACGATTATTTTTTCACACGGTGACAAGGGCGGGGTCGGCAAGTCTGTCGTAGCAGCTTTGTTGGTGGATATGGCCTTGCAGCGTTTTGGCCGAGCCTCACTGATTGAGGGTGACGCCAAGACCCCCGATGTTTTTGCCCGGTATCAGGATGACCCACAAGTCGTAAAGAAAATGATCTCCTTGAACCTGGCCGGGGATGCAGCCACGGCAGTAGGTGGTCTGGCAGAATGGCTGGAAAACGAAAACCCAGATGACCATCTGGTCACCATCGTGAATCTGCCGGCAAATGCAGGGGAGACGCTCGATGGATTGGTGGATCTGATTATTCCGGTCTGCACGGATCTGGGGTATGACGTCGCCGCATGCTATTCACTGGGCAAGGGCGCTGAGGCTTCACTGTCGCTCCAACAGTCGCTGGATAGCGGATTGCTCTCAAAAATCCACGAAAGCCGCCGGTTGATCATCATCCCGGAGTTTGCGGGAACGCGAGACTCTTTCAACTACACCAATAAGGCGGTCGCCGAGAAATTTCTCTATGAAAAAATGGTACTGCCAAAGCTGGCCCCCGTCCCTACCGCTGACGTCATTTTCAGATCCCCAGGGGCGTTTTCGACAATGGCCAAAAGGAAGCCGGAAGGCTTTGGGGTATTCCAGGCGCACACCCTGAAACGTTGGTTGAAAGATTGCTTTGTCGCTCTTGACCCCGTTTTTCCCGAACCGCCTGCACTACACGACGACATGGTTGACGGTGAGCGCCGGCCCTATGAATGATCTTAAAACCTTTCTGGTGGATGGCGGTATGGCTGGGCGCGGCGGAGGGCGGTCGCTCGCCGTTCGCGGTCTTGTGGATATGTATCAGCATGGTGCCGACCAGGGGTATCAGGCATTAGCAGAAAACAACATTCCGGTCGGGAGCAAGGTGCTTGTCTGGGATGCCTGTCACGATGAGGAAACAGGCTTTCAACTCTGGGAAAAACATACGGCTACACACCAACCCGGGTGGCGAAAGAACCCTGGCCAGGTTGTCGTCAAGTTCGGAAGATTTGGCACCGAAATGGGGAAAATCGCTTATGGCGCCATAGCGGCTCTCGCTCTGGAATCTGCCCAGCGGCGTCCGACACGTCTGATTATTGATCTCCCATTTGTCTCTGGCAGCGAGACACTTGAACAGATGTTAATGAGCGGTTTGCTCCAGGACCTAAATGCTATCCCCATCTGGCTCATGGGAACAGGTGTTGCCGACACCGCCACACTGGCTGACCGTGTCATGGCATTGCCAGAGATATACAGGGATCGCGGTGTCGTTCTACGGAACAGCCATTGTGGCCCATGGGAGGCTTTCAATATTTGGCAATCATCAGGGACACGCCGGGCACTGGTGGATCGCGGGGGCTGGCTCGATCTGTTCATGCTGCATCTCAGCGAGTGGCTTGACAAAAAGATGCACGAAGAATGCCTGAACATGCCGCTTGACCTAGCCAATGGCAAGGCGCTCAAGGACGGTAACTGGATCGGGATGTGGCGGCTGTCCATTCAGTTGTGGCGCGGCGCATTCATGAATCGCATGAATGTTATTGAAAAACTTTAGGGGGGATTGAACATGGCGACAAAAGCCGAAGAGGCCAAACAGCACTTTTTTAAGGGCAACAAAGGATGGGCCGAAGAATATGCTGCAATGCAGGCCGGACTGACTATGGATGCGAATGACCCGATGTGGTGGTTCATCTTCCAACAAGTGGCTCCCAAGGGGGATGGTACCGCAGAAAATGTGCAGCTTCACGAATTCAGAGAAGCCGTGGGCAAGCTCGCAGAAATCAAAAACGGACTGAAAGGCGATGTGGGTAAAGAAGTATCAAGGGCGCTCAGGGAAATAACCATGATTAAAAAGAATCTGGAGGCACAGATTAACATCCAGATCGACACTGAGAAGGACGGCGAACGCGCGGTCAATACGCTAACGCAAAAATATGAAAAGATGGATAAAGAGGCGGAACTGCTTCAACAATCTATAGATGCGGCGGTAAAGATTTATGGCCTGAAACCACCAGAAGATCATCTGTCGCGCTATCTGGTGGAGCACATCAGCAATCGACGCCTTCTGCTTTTCCTTGGCGCTATCCCTTTCAGCATCATCGCATTGGGCATTGTCGAGTGGCTGGTGATCACTTATGCCTGACAAACGATGGCCGCTCTGGGTACCGCTTTCTGCACGAATTGTTGTGGCAGGAGGTCTCGGTACAGTCTGGGAGATTGGGCACTGGGGACCCATTCTTTCCATTTTTCTGATACCGCTGGTGTTTTTTGGTCGCGGCAAGTGGGACCGGTACGAGGTCGCCCTGGCCTACTATCTGGCAGGCAGCCACGGACTCATTTTAGGCTCCGCGTCGTTTTTCGGGCCCGGGCATGTGCCGTTGGGCATTGCCCTCTGGCTCGCCAGTTCGGCGCTGCTGGCGGCGGGATGGGCCTTTGCCGATCGACCGTGGAAGGTGATCGCCGTGCTGCTGATAGACGCTCTGCCGCCTTTGGGGTTATTTGACTGGTTGTCGCCCCTGGCGAATGCTGGGGTAGTGTTTCCGGCATTGGGTGTGTTCGGTCTACTGGCATGGCTGCTGCTGATATATGTAACTCTGCATGGCCTGTCCACGTATTGGGATCAGCATGCGCTCTCCGCTTCGCTGGATATTATCCCGGTATTGCTGATCGCCTCACTGGCCGCGAATATGGCCACCTCCAGCGAAACACGGCCCGCGGGCTGGATGGGTATGGACCTGCATCTGGGACCGATCACTCGGAATGTCATGGCGGATATGGCTCGCAATCAGGAGTGGATCAGCCAGACACAAGACAAGGCGGGGCATCATACAGTGGTGCTGTTGCCAGAGACCTTACTGACCTGGTGGGCAGGCAATGCTGCCGAGGTCCAGTCTGCGGTTCCCCAAGGGCAGAAGTGGCTGGTAGGCGCTTCCGTGCCAGTGGGGCCAGCGCTGCTCGCAGACGGCATTGAGGAAGTGCGTGGTGGTGTGGTGGATGGAAAAGGAAAGCCGGGATATCTACTCTTTGTTTCCCCTTTCCCAGTACCCGTCTCCATGTGGCATCCCTGGTACCAGGGGTATGGCTACGTCCGGGCGGATGGGGTGGGCTATGAGGCTGGCTGGTGGGAGCCGGCACGTAAGGTCGATGGCATGCGGGCCTGGGCGTCGATCTGCTATGATCAGCTCCTACCGTGGGTATGGATGGAAGGCGTGGTGCAGCATCCGCAGGTGGTCCTGCTGACGAATAACGAGTGGTGGGCCAAGGGAACTAGGATACCGGAGATTCAGCGGGCTACGGCATGGGCCTGGGTTCGATTGAGTGGGGCGCCGGTGGTGGAGGCGGAAAATGCTTGACAGCCATTACCGCCTGCCTGCATCGGTCAACGCTCCAGATCGTCTTTATGGATACCGCGCGGGCGTCTGGCGCGATCTGGCGTCTTTTCTTTCTTGATACGGCTTATCGCGGCGGAAAGCACGCGATGGTCAGCGATATCCTTTTCTCTGGAACTGACCTTCGTCTTTAACAAACCTTCCAGGTTGAGCGTCTTGATTGAATGCCCGTCTATCTCCGCATTCAAAATGTACGGGGTAAGACTTTCATAGGTTTCCCCGTTGGCGGCCACAAAAAGAAGGTCCACGATGATTTCATCGTTTACCCGGATATTCTCCCCATCCACAAACCACTTTGGGTCCATTTCCAATGAGGCTTTATCCGGGAGCGCCGAAAGGGCGTCAATCACCTTCCTGCCATTCACCTCATCCAGCGGTAACAGAAAGTCTATGTCCTCTGTGGCACGCATATACCCGTGTAGTTGAAGGGCATGGCCACCGATAAGAATGTAGTCCACGCCGCGATCTTCAAGCGCGTCTATGAGCTGCAGCATATCGGCTTTCGTGGCGGCTCTTGATGGTTCTGGGTTATCCACCATGTGTATTCCTTTGCATGCTTAACCAGGCCATAAATTCAGCCTTGGCATTTTCCTGATCGGCATTCATCTCCTCTAACGTGCTGAATCTTTGCACTCGCGGCGTGCCGGGGATATGCGGTTTACGAATGGCCGGACACAACCTAGCAGCTGCTCGCTGCAGCAAATCGGATCTTGCCATGTTGGCGGAAAAGTCTGCGGGTGTTTTGGCCGGTACCCAGACATCGCGGGGTTTACCCACTTGTCGCTGCTCTGACATTGCGCACTGCTCCTTTAAGTAAGAGTCCCAGACTCTATCAACGCTCCAGATCATTCCTGCGGATACTGCGAGCACGTTGCACAGGCGGCATGGCAGAGAAGATCAAGTCTGCAAGAGGGTTACTATCGCCGTTATAGGCAGCTATGGATGCGGCGATGTTTTGCTCTTCCGATATCCTTTGCCATGAAATTTTGTGTCCGCTCCACTCGCCAACCTGCGCCATGAAATATCTTTGCGCCCTCCCATTTCCCTCTCGGAATGGGTGAAGCACATTTATCTCTCCAAGATAGTGCCCAGCGCGGTTAGCAAATTCGCGGCGGTTTTTCCCTTTGAGCCAGCCTTCATGTTCCATCTCCCTGAAAAGCTTCGTTCCAGCAGAGTCTATCGCCTTGGCCGACGCAAACCGCGTATGTCCTTTGGAGACATCTATGGTCCGTGTTTCTCCTGCCCACGAGTAGATATCTTGAAATAGATGCTTGTGTATGGCTTTCAAGTGGCCCATATCAAATGGAGGTACGGGCGGCACCACCATGTCTAAATCCAGGGAGCGACCATAAGCCAAAGATGCTTCTATTTTCTCCAACTCCTGTGCGTTGGATATCCCCAAAAGGTTCTTCAGAACACCCGTAGAAGGATCAATGTATGGATCATCCTGGCCTTCGTACATGTTTTTCCTTGATGATGCGAATCACTTCATCAACGGTTATCTTGCCCGTGGCCCACAACTGGGCAGCATCCTGTGCTTCCTTGCTCACCTCTAACCCCTCAAGGCGCTGGTTAGCAAGTGCTTCCTTCACGATATATTGCCGTTGATCTGACATCACGCGCTGCTCCCTTGATGGATAGATGCGCGATTATACCATTCAAATTCAGGCATCCTCTACCTCATCTGTTCTCGGAACGTAACGGCGTGCGGCTCCCCGCTCAAGGGCCCCGCACCTTCGGCGGTGGTAAAAATGCGTTTGTAGTGATGGCTCTCATATCCATATCATATATGGTACGCGCCAGCATCCATGCATCACCCACGGTGAAATTGATCTGGGTGCGGGCCATGGCCGGATCGTCAGGGATGCCGAGTGTCCGAAGCAGACCCTGCCAGCCTTTACTGCCGGGCTGCATGTGCTGCTTCTTCAGCCCTGCCAAGGCCTTCTGGATGACTGTATCCGGGTCCGGCTGGTCGCGCAGCAAGATCACCGTCACCAGATCATGGATGTCTTTGTAAAGCACGCCTGCCGTCTCGCCAAGCCCGCCGTCGTCAATCATCCCTGTCCATGCTTCACTGGGCCGAGCCCTCTCATCCGCAGCAGGACCATGTTTGGCTTTACCTTGTGGATTCAACTTCCGTAGTGCCTTCGCTTTCTTGCCATTCATCTATCGTACCCTTTCAACATTGGCAGGCGCCATTACCTGTATCCATTGCACGAAGCGAGGGAAATGGTCGTTACCCATCCAACCCAGAGCGCCAGACACCCCCATTCCGCCCCCTTTTTTCACCTATTTGGCCTTGAGATGGGGGTGCTTGTTGTGGTCACAGTGACAGGCATGGCAACCCATTCTTCTCCCAAATCCACACACCACCTCACTCACCGGAGTCATGCGGTCCAAATTTTTCCCCAAAAACCCGATCTACCCACTCACAAACCTGAGCGGATCGTTCCCGCCCATGGATCGGGAACGAATCCCCACATAGCGGGCACGGCACATTCTCCGGAGCCCACCGGAACGGGTTCATGAAATTGCTGGGGTGAGCGTCTAACCGGGTGGCGCGAGGGGGGGCTCTGGCGTGAAAGTGGCCTCATAGAGCATGTCTAGCACTGCCTTTGCGGCATCGGCCCATGGCCCCACGCCCATGAACGTTCGGCACCATCGGTCACGATCCTGGAGCCGCTCCAGATAATATCCGGCAGCTCCCGGAAAGGCTGTTGGTTTCGGCAGGAACCGGTCCTGAATATCGCGCACCAGCGCCTTTGCGGCTTCCTGCAGGGAGAGATGATGTTCGCGGGCATACGCCATGACCTTGTTGGTGATGGCGCGCGCTACCCGCCGCCCCAGTCGGTCACCGGGATCGAAGCCAAAGGCCTTGTTTACCGCCTCGCGGATAGCTTCCATCACGACGCGCTGGTCGGGTGACAGTTCGGCTATCGTCTGTAGGACGGAGACTTCCTTGGTGGCCTTTTTAGCCATGGCGCTGCCTAAATCGGTCACGTACTCGATGCTTGGCAACATATGATCGTGGTCCACGGCGGCCACCGGAAAGTCCCCCATGAACAGGTAGATCTCCACCGCGTTCTCGACAGTCCGGCGCACGCCACGCCACCGGCCGATCCCCTGGGCGATCTGGGCATTGACCGAATCCAGCACAAAGGCGCGGGCTTCGGCCACGGTAGGGAGCGGGAAGTTGGTGGTGATGCGGATTTCTCCTCCGTTGGTCAGAATGACCTGGCCGCGGGTCACGGAGCCATCCCATGCCGGCCAATCGATGCCGTACCGAGCCATGATGACCCGATGAATAGCGTACCGAATCTGGTATTCCTCTATGGGATCATAGGGGACCCCCCAGCAAAATCCCGCCTTGGCATCCTTCCAGCGGTTGTGGCCCCGGTCATCCTTGCCCCAGTGGCCCAGCATCCAGGCATCGTCCACCGTGATATCGCACTGGGTGCGGGCCTTTGCCGGATCGTCTGGAATGCCCAGCGTTCTGAGCAGGATTTGCCAGTCTTTACTACCGGGCTGGCGGTTCTTCCTTTCCAGTACCGATAGTGCCTTCTGGATGGCCGCATCCGGGTCCGGTTGGTCGCGCAGAAAGATCGCCGTCATCAGATCATGGATGTCTTTGTGGACCAGGCCTGCCGTCTCGCCATGCCCTCCGGCGGCAATCATCCGTTTCCATGCAACCATGAATTGCCGGACTTCACTGGGGAGAGTGTGCCCCTTCAGTGCCGCTTTACCATGCTGTTGTCCATCCATGACCTGAATCACCCGGAGATGGGGTTGGTGGACCGGTATGGTATAGACGGCGCTGTCGTCCCGGTGGCTGATGATCGTTTTTTGGGTCAGCCCCATGGAAGCATCCAGGTTCTGACCGCCCTGCTTCATGGTGTTCTTCCAGAGACCACCCTCCTTGCCGATGACCAGATTGCCGTAATGTATCCAGACCATGCCGTCCTTCAGCCCCTCGACCAGGGCGGCCATCCATTGTTTCGGGATAATTGGCGCCTCTGTTCCGTTATTCAGGACCGGGCGTTCGGCCAGCGTGGAACCGTCCATCAGCGTCAGATCCTTGGGGAGTTTGCGGTGGGTATCCACAAATTCGCGCCATGGGCCAGACATCCGTATCTGTCTCGGCGTGCGCGTTTTTTCGGGATCCCGCCATTTGCTGTACTCTGTGTTAAATGCCGTCAGCGCATCACGGAAGACCGCATAAGCGTCGAGATTCTTCTGCAGTTTTTGTTCTGTGAATTCTTTTCCCAGCGCGCCCTTGACGCGGCTCCTTAACCAGGCTGGTTTGCTCAGCCAGTGGATAAGGGTGCTAATATTGTCGTCCACATTCTTATGGTTGAGCATCAGCGATGTCGCGGCCGGTGTTTCTTCGTCTACGGTAACCCGACGCTCGATACTCTCTCCATTTTCCCATTCCCCCGTTTCCACATCCCTGACGGAATCTGGCGTCCAGGAAAGCAGGCTGCTGTCACTGGCCGCTGCGGCGTGGGGAGCAATGAGAATCTCTGCCCGGCTATCCAGACGAAGTCCCTGCAGGTAGACACAGTTTTCGGCATGTTCGCAGTCGCCGGGGATGCTTTCGTTCAGGTCGGCCATTTTGCATGCCTGCGCATAAGGTCCCCGGTTCGCGTCCTGTAGCAACATAACCTTGGGATAGCGTGCGCAGGTATCCGGGCCGCGGGGAACATGCAAGCGGACCGTGCGGTCGCAATCCTTTGGCATCATCTCGGTGATCTTGGTGTAGGCCTCATTAGCCAGGTTCACGGTAGGTGTTACCAGCAGTTCCGGAAAATCGTTGACAAGCATCTGGGATAGCACGGCGTGGGTCTTGCCCTGACCGGGCTGGGAGACAATGCCAGCGACATGCAGGTGCGTGGCTTTCTCCAAGGATTCATCCAGAAACAGGCTGGCATCACTCAGGCTGCTGAACCAGTGCTCGCGGTCGGTCCGGGTCTGCCCGGTGGGTTGTGCGGTCTGCAGGAAGCGTTGGACCGCCTGATGAATCGGTTTCTGGTCGGGCGCCGCGTCCTGTGCCGGTCGTTCTGGCTTGTAGATCGTGATGGTGGTAGCGGTCAGGTGCAGTTTTAGACCTTCGACGCCCTGCCTGCAGAGTATATCCCATGCCTGGGCGCGGTGCGTGATGGCCTGGACCGGACCTGCCGACGCATCGGGCAGCACGGTGTCCACCGTAGCGCGCTGAATCATGCCATACCAGCCTGCCGCTTGAGCAAAGTCCATGATGGTTTCCACTTCGGATTCGGTGCGGCCAATAGTCACCATCCGGCTCTTTCCGGCATGGGTCCAGTCGTGGATCAGCCATTGGGGAATACTGGGGGTCGAGACGGCATACACGTCCGCACCGGGACTGACCGCATGGGCGGCCATGGCATCCAGCGGGCTGGCCGTCAGAAAAACCGTATGCCGGCTTTTACCTACAGCGTTTGGATTGCCCTTAATGGTGAACAGTGCCGCTTCCTGTATTCGGCGGGAGGTTACTGCATCTTCGCGGGAGCCCACAAAATCCTGACCGGTCTGGCCCCGTGTGTGCAGGTAAATGGCGGATAACTCCATCTGGCCACCGGCCTGACGGGTCTTGTAGGGCCAGATCAGAGCGATTTTCCCGCGACGTGCCCGACTGTCCAGACGCGGGGCATGGCTGGGGAGTGCCAGGAACCTGGCGAGTTCCGGTGAGCACGATGCAATCTCTGCGATCTGTGCTGCGTCGGCCTGAGATGCGGCCAGCCAGCGCCGAGTAGCTGTGGACTGGCGGGTGCTGGGAAGAGCGGAATTGGTATGCGTAGGATTTAAGGAAGAATGGTTACTATCTGTGTTGATTTCTGAAGAATGATCGGTCATAATCTACATACCTTTTGTGGGGTAAGCAGTAAGAGGGCCGGTCTGATTCACTGGCCTTTTTTGTGGGCGCTAGTTGCCTGTTACGTGGTATCAATCGGCGGTTTCAGGTGTTGCAGCTCGCTTCTTACGAGTTCGGCGGGTGATCGTTGGGTTGACCGCCGACGCCGAACGAAGGCCGAGTGCTTTTGCGGAGAGTTCTACGAGCCAGTCGGCAACATCCTGGGGATGAAACCGGAACCCCCTGCAACCGGGAATCTCCATGGCTGGAGGAAAATCTTCCGGATGGTTCTTGAGGCGCTCGGACAGTGTGCTGTCTTTGGTTTTGATGACCTCAGCGAGGTCGGTGACGGTCAGCAGAAAAAGGTGTTTGACGCTTTCAGTGGACATGACAGGCTCCTTAGCTTGGGATGTACTCACTAGCTAATGGCCATCGGTAACCTGTTTGTGGTGGCTTTATGAATTGTGTTGGCGATGACTGGATTGCTGGTCGCTTCGGCATTCCATACAAACCACAAGTCAGTGGTATTGCTTATGCCGGATTCCAAATTGCAGTAACCGATGACGCTCCTCTCTCCATCGACCCACCACCCACTGATTTTCCAGTCACCGCAAAATCCTCATTGGCGTTCAGTGGCTGCCATGATTTTGGTGGCATGATGATCACGGGTCGTACCGGAGCACCGGACGGCTTTAGGCCTGATTCACGTTTCCAAACACCAGAGGCCAATTGATGATTGGCCCACCGTGCCAGACGCCCCCCAGGTATGGCTGGAACCTCTACACCCGCGTTACGGAATACCCCGTTGGCATAACCACGATCGCCGGTGATTTGGCCTGAGTTGTACGCCTCAAAGGCCCCTTTCAGGCTGCTCACGCCTGCCGCTCCAGCGGCGTGATAAGCATCCAGTAGAATGGTCTGCGCAGCATGGATATTTCGGCACGCATCAAATGCCTGTGGGATGCTGAGGCGCAGCCAGCCCAGATTTTCGCTATCGACCTGCGCCATGCCCAGATCCACCTTGTAGCCCATGCGGATATAGTGCGTAGCGGCATGGATGGCTGCCTGCTTATTGGGGAAGCGCATGGATCCATCAGGCAGGCCGTTGACGTTGATCGTCCACGGATAGCCGCCTGACTCGCCCTGGACGATGGCCGACATCGTGACCGGGGAGACCTTCGGGGCGCATATCTCAAGCAATTGCAGACCGATCATATAAACCTCGCAGTTTTTGCGGGTGAAGCGGACGATTCTCCAGGCCGCCTGCCAATCTCCAGAGATTCAGCGACACATTGCCATCCGCCAATCATCATGGAACCGGCCAGCATCCAGTCGAGCTTGAGGATGGCGATGGAGAACAACAGCATCAGCACGATCACCATAAAACCAAACCAGTCACCTACGGAGATGGACCAATCCACCAGGCCGACGACCGCGAGATAATTGAGGTAGACGAGCGCCGCAATCGCCATCAGACGTCCAGACATGATGGCCAGAAAGGTCAGGACAGCGATGAGCCAGCGAACAGGGGCCATCTGACGGCGTTTCCAGAGGAAAAAGCGTCTATGCATGGGGGCTGCAGACTTGTGGGTCCTGGTGGCCGCCGGGTCCGGGCACCGAGCCACGACCGGGATAACGGGCCGTGATTTTGTCGTTCGCGGTTTCAGGAGATTGTACTCAGCAACCCTCTCAATCTTATCATGCGCCACAAAGTAGCTGTGTGCAGCCCACAGACGGTCCACATGGTTCTGATCTGGCGCCTGTACAATGGAAGCCAAAAAGACGGATCTCACGACAAGGTATTCCGCATCGTGTCGCACATTGAGGATCTCGGCGGCGGTGATGATATTCATGGCAAAGGGTCCTTGCATGTTGGATATACCCATTGCACGAAGCGAGGGAAATGGATGTTTACCACGGCCAGAACTCCAGCATCTTGAAGAGGCTGCAAGCGAACATCATAGGGGCGGCCATATCCGCTCGTCCCATGCCTCCAAACATCTCGGCGCATGAGGCCATAAAAAGCATGTTCCACAGCGTGAGTCGCGTGCGAACGGTATCGGGGATCATGTAATAGTTACCGTCCAACCAGCGCCGACGCACTCCGCGTTCCGGTTTCAGCCAGGAAAGGAGGTCGTCCAGCGGTATATCAGGATGGGCCATGGCCAGCTCATAGGCCGTCTTGCCGGCTGGAAAGGCCTGCCGTAGCGTAGCGATCAATGCGTCATGCTGACGGGTGATAATGGACATTTTAGTGCCGCGGCGCATTATTATCCCGGCACCTTTTTCTGCATGCCGCATCCACCTGGAACGCGTCCCGCCATAGCGGTATAGGTTCCCGCTCCAGTAATTCAGCGGCACGGGGACAGAATCTGGCCAACCAATGCAGATGCGTTAAGGCTGGCCCTGAGACAGTTCTGATGTCTGCCGTCATCTCCCAGCGTATGCCGAACATGATCAGTAGCAGCCCAAGCATCAGAAATGCCAGGACCCAATAATCCGCGACGGGCATGAAGGCTAGGCCGACCGCTGTGGCCAGAGAGATTGCGCCTGCCACAGCGATCAACATGCCTCTGTGATAAAGACGACGTGCCATGGCTATGCCACTCGGTGATCGCGCGACTTCTGAGCGTCACGCATAAGGGCAAAGACCGCCTGCTGCGCCTCTTTGCGTTGGCCTTCTGGCATATTTGCCACGCTGGCAGCGATGGTGAGAATGGCCTCCGTTGACACACGTTCCCCTACAGCATCATCGGGGTCATACGGCTGCCGTGCCCGGCGCACCACACCCGGGGGGACTCCTAGCACAGAGGCTAGTCGTGCAGCATCCACACGTCCGATGGTCCCTTCTTTCAAATCGTCCAGAGGCGAAGGTGGAGGTAAAACATCAACCGTCATGGGATCTGGATTATCCGGCTTCATCCACTCTTCATAAGCCATTGATAGCGGGCGATTATGGCGTCGCCGCTGACAAATTAACGTGATATCTTCACCGTCCCGCCGTATTGGCAGATATCGTCTGGTGCCTCCACCCGAATCCAATTCGCGCTTGATACAGGACTCGAAGTACGCGAAGGCATTGTCGGTCACCCACTGCTTTGGGATACCCTTATTGGTAGGAATGGGCACCGACTCTGGGACGTGGACAACGGCCTCTGCCGGACACAACCGGGCGTCCGTGACGGTTATCCACTCCTTGACGGTCTGTACCGAGATATCCTGATTACCCTCTGCACCAGGAGTTCGCGGTGTCATGTTCGCCGCTTCGGTGCGCAACTTCGCCGCAGCCGTCTTTGCTATAGATCGGGAATGGGCGTGTCGCCCGACCGCCCATTCCCAGCAGAGGGCAATGTAGTCGGATATGTGATCGTGCTTCAGCCCCGCGCGGGCCAGGTGCTCAATGTCAAAGATCAGCAGCACTTCGGCCATGCGGCAATCTGGACCTACCGGGTCCGTGGATGCCCGCGCCTTGGCCATATATGTATTTCGCGCCGCATGGTAGATTGTGCTGGCCCATTCCTGGTCAGTCATGGGCAGCTTTTTATGGTTTTTGTTGCGACTCTGCCCTATCTCTTCATCGAAGTTGAATTCAGATGCCTCAAAGTCATCATCTCCGTTCCATTCTTCCTCAGCTTCATCAGAAGAAATAATGCGCAATTTGACGGCATCCCGTTGTTTCTGAGCGGAGCGCGTGGCGGCTGCACGCTGAAGAAAAGAGGTAGATCCCGACTTATCATCCAAACGGATTATGGAAAACAGGAATCGCGGAACGCGATAGCAAAATGTATTTTTTAACTGATGCAGGAGACGGAGGGCCGGGGCGCTGACCCGCCGGAAGAAATCGTGGGTGCGCTCAAACCCGGCAACCAGGATGTCTGCAGCAAACTCAGCGGACCAGTCGATAAAATACCTCGCTTCCTGCCATGCTGCCTTGCCGCTGTGCAGCACATAAAGTGCTACCAGTGCGGGGTACTCTCCGTAATCGTCCGTCATGCCGTATTTGAATCCGGTTTTGCAGTCACGGCCAAACAGGACACCACGGATCGCATGGCCGGAGGAATCGGCGGCGTGCAGGCGGCGTTCGTACCAGGCCCGCACTTTGTAATAGAAGGGTAACTGGTGGAGGTATTTGACCTCGCTCAGTGTGACGCGCGCCACTTCCTGCTCATCATCAAAGAGACGTATCAGGTTGATCGCCACATGCTCAGCGATGCCGATCACTCGCATGATCTCCAGGATAATCCCTGGAGTACGTCGCCCATTGCTGTGCTCAATATAGTCCAGCGCTTCGGCACGCGCATCGGCACTCGCTTGCCCTGGGCGCACCCAAACGGATTCCATTTTATCCAAAGCCGTATGCAGCAATATGGCATTCATGCAGCACCTCGTGGTGTCAGAGTTGGAAAATGAGCGAAGAATTTTGTGTGGGCAGCCGGTCCGCCGTAGCTTCGGTCAGATCGGAGTTCACAAGCCGTCTCCATCCAGTGCAGCCTTAGCCAGTCGTTTAAGTGCCGTCAGCACATCGGCTTTAATAGTTGTCACCTCTCCGTCTCCCAGATATTCAGGCTGGATTTCCAGGGCGGCCATCAGTCGGCATACCTGCTCAAATTTCAGCCCCCCATCACCGGCGAACCATCGGGATAGTGCCGACTCATGAACACCAATTTCTGTTGCTGTCTTGCGCTGGCCTTTATGGGCAATTGCACGCAGAAAAAGCGACTGGATTTTTATTTCACTTGACGGTGGGTTCATTCAGAGTGGCCTCGTGGACAGATGGAGGAATCGGGAATGGCTGAATGTACGGGTGTAGCGATGTGGCTGGCTGGTTGGTCTTTGCGGAAGATGTCCGGGCGGAGGTCTTCGCGAGTGATGACCCCGCCGGTCGCATGCTCAATAAGTACGGCGCTCTCGGCAGAAATCGCTCCAACCCCGCGCACCCACTTGCTTACGGCGAACTGTGACACACCTATGGCTTTTGCCATGGCATCTTGGGATCCAAACATGGATAAGGTTTTAAGAATGGCCTCGTTCATGCTCAGATAATAAAACCTATGTGTTCAGCATGTCAACACCCTGGTGGTTGCGTCGCTAAAACTTATGTTTTATAATTGAAACCATGACTACAGTAGGCGAAAGGATCAATGAGCGGCTTGGCGAGATCGGAAAAAAGCAAGAATGGCTTGCCGATGAAAGCGGTTGCGCCCAGAATACAATCAGTAAGTTAGTGACTGGGAAAAGTGAAAAAAGTCGCTTTATTCCGCAAATCGCAAAAGCTCTGGGCGTCACTTCTGATTGGCTGGCTGAAGGGACATACCCGAAGCTTAGAGTTGCTGATGCATCAGGTGACCACCGCGAGTCGGCTCCGGTAACCGATGCCGCTGGCGACAGTCTAGCCACGCTTGATATTAACGTAGTGCCAGCTTCAAAGCCGCAGTGTCTTGTCCCAATTATTTCATGGGTCGCGGCCGGCGAGTTTGCTACCTCACAAGATGTGAAACGTCTTAATGGTGAAGATGTGACGGATTGGGTTCGTCTAGACCAGAATCACCACGGTCAGTATGTGTTTGGGTTGATAATTCATGGTGATAGCATGGAGCCTGACTTCAAGGCGGGGGACCGCATTGTTGTAGATCCTGACGCATATTGGGAGTCTGGTGATTATGTCGTTATAGGAAATGGGCAGCCGAACGAAGAGGCAACCTTTAAGCAAATTGTCAAGGATGGACCAGATTGGTACTTGCGTCCTCGAAATCCACAATGGCCGGTGAGGCGGCTTGAAGTGGGCTGTAGGGTTATCGGTCGCGTGATATTCCACCAGCCACTCGGAAGGAAGTTATAAACCATAGGTGTTGACAAGGGTAAACGCTTAGGTTGTAATTCTCCCATGCCTTACGTCGCATGGGAGATCCAGCAATGCCTAGTCACACCGCAACCCCTGCAGCCCTTCCTTCCTTCCACCCCGACCGTATCACCCTGACCATTGCGCTGCCGCGTGATGCGTCTGTCAACCTCGTCAATGCAGCCATGCAGACGTTCCAGAGCGAGTTCGGCATTCCCCTCGTTCGAGACGGCCTGCACTTCAGTGTGCCTGCCGATTCCCTGCGTGTCGGTGCGGCATGAGTCAAAGGTCGCCGCATCGCCCAGATACCTGTTCTAGGTGTGCAGGCTGTTGTTATGCCGTCCCCCTGATCGGGCATCGTCCATGTTCTCTACAAATCCATCATCGTCTGCGCATCAGCTACTGGCGAGGACTACTGAATCCTGCGTTGCGCCAGTTACCAGAGATAATGCTGGCCAGTCAACTTGAAGAAGTCCAGGCGGCTCTACGCGATGCGCTGCACATGCTCCGAGAATCCGGACATGAGTAAAAGAGGCACTATGAATGAAGTTGTTGCAGCACTTGAAACCGCGTGCATTTCGGATAAATGGCGGTTGGCCGCGCTGATTGGGCGTAGTGAAGAAGCCACCGGATCCGCATTAAATCGTCTGGTGCATCGCGGCGACATAATCATTGTGCATTCTGGCATCCAGAGTGAGCGGCTGACAGCCTACACGTTAGCGCCGCAGCGTGCAGATTTTTTACGCATGTTAAGGAGCTTTCCATCATGAACGATAATTCATCTTATTCGAGTGTTGAGGAACCAGAAGAGGCATGCAAACGGCGCCCTGAAATGGCTCATAACAAAAGTGTTCGAGAAGGTTATGTGGCTGGAATAATGGACGCCTCTAGCGTTGCCATGAATATGTCTTTCTCAGCGCAGTGGACGGAAATTACCGAGCGCTTAAGTGATACCAATACGCAGGCTTTGGCGTGGCGCACGGCGATGGCTATTACAAAGTTGAAGCTTATGGAGCTCGCTCAAACGGACACAGAAAGGGACGTGGCCATGAATGTGGCGAGTGTCCGTTATGATTAAAAACCGAGAAGGTGCTCG
>JAEHJW020001883.1_pt1 | contig 18665 bp, 20 predicted proteins | sample 9271431 | NCBI WGS metagenome assembly JAEHJW02 | reverse complement strand
TGAGAAGAGACCTGAACTGGGGAAGTTCTCCATCCTGTCCAATATGGATGATGATCCGGAGACCGTTTACGGCATGTATAAGATGAGGGAAGAGGTGGAACAGGCATTTGACGCCATGAAGAACGAGCTTGAGAATGACAAGGCATATCTCCATACCACGGACGGGATAAGGGGATATTTCTTCATATCGTTCATATCCCTGAATATCTATTTCAGGATTCTCGGGGCGCTGAAGGCAGAGGGGATGTCGCCGAAGATTTCCGTAAAAGAGGCCATACTGGAACTGTCTAAGATCTATGCCATGGTTCACGGTGCAAGGACATCCCTTGCAGAGATACCGGAGAAATCACAGAAAATGGCTGATCTCTTCGGGTTGAAGTTATCCCCTAAGATCTTGCGGAATTAAGGTATGAAAAAGTAATCATGAATCCTATTATGTAAAATGGACGGAATTAAGGTTTAAATCGATTGGATATTTACTTGGGTATCTTGGATAGGTGGCAGAGCGGTCATGCGTGGGACTGCAGATCCCATCTATTAGGGTTCGAATCCCTACCTTGCCAGATAACGCAATTTGGCTTTTCCGTTATTTATTTCGTTCTTTGTATTTAAAAAATCCGTTAGCCGTCCCTCTAAAAACTTGCTCACATTCAAACCGTAGGATTTAGCCCGAAAAATAAGGTTTGAATCTACAAGTAAGGTTAGTTTTTTCTTATCCGTAGACATACGTATAAGTATTACTACTATAATTATAACTCTTACGGAATAATATTTTTAAATACACTCAGGAAAAATTGAGAAATTATTGTTGAAGTTTTTCCATGATTTTTTCCACCCTTGCGATTCCTCCTGGCAATATTTCATATTGACCACTTCTCAATTTTGAAACTAAAAAATCTGATTCATAATTGTAAAATTGTTTTCGGAGATTATCTAATTTGGCCCTCGTCCTTACGCTGTTTTCTAACTCAACTAGTTTTGCTGGTCTGTTAAGGAAATATAGTTTCAAAAGGCCCTGTTCTCCAACTGTAATTTCATTGGAAAGAATAATTAAATCTCCGTCAGAATTCTCATAAAAAATAGGACTCTTTTTTTCAGCAATAGAGTTAAGCATCCCCCTAATCATTTCACGGTCTTGATCCCCGAGTTCAACTAATAATTCACCAAGCACCCAATCGCTGACTGCAGAGACATATAAGCTATCATAAGGACTTGTGACCATGTTTGCAGTCCCGTGGGCAGCATCTCTCCCATTTCTTATGCTGAAGGCAGCTTTTATAGCCCTTGGAATATGGAGTTTCAGACTATCATTAGGGTAATTGGAACTAGTCATCTTGTCAGTGACTTTCCCACAACCACTTTCACAATTGCCTATACCCATATGTTGACACAAAGCCTCTGCTGTCAGTTCAAGGAATTTTCCAAAAGTGGTAATCGCCGATGCATATTGCCTAGAGTTATGCAGTTTCTTTGCTTCCTGATAATATTCTAGCATCTTCGAAGTATATTTGGCGTCAAAAGGGAGATTAATAGAATTGGAATTAGCGTTCAAACAGTTTCAACCTCATTGGCTTTGTCCTTAAGGAGACTGATGCCTAATTCATAACCAGGTTGTGTAAGTGTGTAAATCTTCTTCCGTTTTCCAGCAATTAACAAATATTTCTTTTGCAAACCCATATATTTAGCATAATGGTCAAGTTGACGTATTGCAAGATGCTTCATTGCGTCATGCAATTCGTACGAATCTGCCGTTCTATCTGAAAGGCCTGCGTATTTTGCTGAAAGGTAAAGAACAGTCGCCGCTAACTGTGCTTCTTTTGCCATTTTTGCATTTGGTGTGAAATTTAGGACTATTCTACCCTTTTCCTCGTCATAATCAACCAAGAGCTTAAGAGTATTCGCTGGAATTCCTACTTTCTTGGACAACTCCCCATAGAATCTAGAGGGGTGAGTAGCTTCTTTTTCTATTACCTCTGGTTCCTCTGTTATTTTATTATTAATCTGCATCCTATTCAAAACATATTTGAATGCCTCACCCCTGATGCTTTCGTCTATATTCGAAACTAAATTTTCTGCGATTTTTAATTGTTCTTTTAATTTCGAAACAAAATCATCATTCAACTTCCTTCACCATTGCTTTTTAAATTCCGTTCTACAAATTTTATACCTGTATTTGTTAGCTCAAACCTTTTAAGTTTACCATCCTTATCTTTGGATTCCATCATAAAACTTCTAGAAATATTGCTATTAATCAGACTATTTACATTTGCAGGACTTTTTTCCTTTGCGAGTTGGAATCCGTTCAATAAATCTTTCATATTGAAAGAACTCATGCCTTCGTATTTTTCTAAATAAAATCCAATGCAGACCACCATATCTGTTTGGGTCTTTAGCTTGAGTTGATCTATGAATTCCCGAATAGATATGTTTTTTAAAATCTTTTCTTGTGGCGCCCTATTTATCTTTTCCTCAAGGAGTTCCACCTTTTTTTCCAATGCCTCTAGACGTCCCAATAAATCTGTCAACCTTCATCACTCCTTTTTACCTTTCTTAAGACCTTTCAAAAAAGACTTTATTGTGTGCGGTGTCGCCTTGACTGACCCCTTTCCTGAATCTACGAGTTGGCCTGAATCCCTCAGTTCACCGATTCTGTTTGTTAAGGTACGTCTATTTATTTTTAACATATTTTCTAGTTCATCTATGGAAACAGACGCACTTACCGTCGTCTCATTTTTAAGGTGAATTTGAAGTTGGTTGTAAAGTAATCTTGATATTACAATAAGCTGTATCTTCACCTTATCTGAATAATTATCTTTATCAATAAGTCTAACAAACCCACTATTAGGGTCAATCTTTACTGAGTCCTGTATTTCAGCAAGATTTTCCTCTAGTTCCACTCTCCCCAAATCGCCTGTAGCAGTCAATTTTTTATTGAAATCTTCTAATGTACTCAAAATCAATCACTCTCGTAATGATAAGCACTAACTCAAATTATATAAATGAATGGATGTATTTAACTTTTCCAGTGTTATAGCCACTTTGTGTAGCATACATTTGTCTGACAATAATTCGTGCCTACATTATTACTATGTATAGTGGAAAAGGAATGGCGGATTTGTAATTTAGACAAAGTGATAATTTTCAATTTAAAATTAACAACTGGGAGTTGTATTTTCAAAAGTCATTAAAACTACAAAAAAACATCATTCTATCGCCCGACTGAATTGTTTTGACATTATTCCTTTTTCTTGAAAACGACATTATTTAGGATTACACTAGGGCCAAATTCCTCTTCAAACATATTCCCCAGTTCACCTGAATATAATATTGTCAAGTTTTCTAATATTAAGGTCTGACCAGGTTCAATCTTAAAAAATGGCCTCACACTTCCAAAATCGAGAAAAGTCTTGTTAACGTCTTCTCCTGTGATTTGGATAGGTATCTTCTTAGCGGTTTTTAACCTGTTAATTCTGAGTTTGTGATATTTTTCTCTCAGATAATTAAAAACTACTTGTGATAATATTCCTTCCGCTATTGATTTTATTGCCTCAAAATAGTTGGGGTCAATCGTAATTAAATTGTAATACATATCCGAAGAGTCTGCTTTTTGCAATTGTGAAATAATATTTTCAATATCCCTCTTGAAATCGGGATAGATTTCTATATCTGGGCTGCAATATTTATAATCGCATTCTCTTAAATATCTATCCATAAATTGGTCGGCAAGTTTTGTCAAAGGTAAAATCATATAAACTGTTGATTTATATATTATTCTATGGCTAAACAAACCAAAAGAAAAAAATTTGGATAGACCCCTATAAAAAGAAAGATGGAACGAGCGTATCGGGGCATTGGCGATTAGTGGAGATAGATGTAGGAACTACTTCTTTGTCTCCAATCGACATTAAAGGGAAATTCAAAAGAAAATAGTTAAACTGTTTAGTTTATCCCCAAGGCCTCCTTTTTTTTAACAAGTGGCACATCCACACAGAGGTCTGCGGTTGTGGTGATACTCTTATGGCCCAATATTTTCGAAATTGTCTTTAAATCTATATTTCTATCATTGAGCATGTAAGTTGCTATCCCGTGCCTGAATATATGAGGATGAACAGGTTTACCCAGACCTACTTTTCGACCATAATCTCTAACGATGATTCTTGCTTGCGAATAACTCAGTTCAAAAATTTGGCCATCCCTTCTTCCAATAAGGGCATTAAGAGTGCGAATCTTATTGGCTAACTCCCTTCCAATTGGTATCTCTACAACAGTACGTTGCCTCTGGGTTTTCTTTGGGACCAGTTTTAATACATTGATAGCAAAATCAATTTGATTCATGTTTAGACTTAAAACATCGCCAATCCTTAACTCAGTTTCCCATAGGCATTGTATAAGTGTAGTATCCTTATTATTTCTTTATGAATTGCTTGTCTTGAAAGCCTCATCTAACATCAGTTTGTATTCTGCGAAAGTAAGGTACTCGCTAGTTCGAGGTTTCGTTTCCTTTGGCCTGACCATTTTTATCACACTACATTAATTAATTAAGGGAAATAACGTATTTAACGGCTAACCCAGAGGATTCCAACTCGCAAAATATCGAATTTGACCTTTTCATATACGCAGGTTATTGCGTTAATATAACCCAAAATAACGCATTAGGGTCTATAATTCGAATTTCAAGGATGTTGTGATGGCTCGGGTCAGTTATCTTAAAAGATTAAAGCTCACTTTACATTGCTTTACGTCTATGGGAGCTTCAAAACATGCGAACCCAAATGGAACTTACTTGATTTGCAAATTTTACAGCTTAACCCGACTAACCTAACCAAATTCATAGCCCTCGAAATTTACGTTTTCCGTTAAGCATTCGTCCCTTTTAGGGTAATTATACCTACCTTTTAGCTCCGTAAGGGAATGCGCTTTGCTAATTACAGGCATTTGAAGAAGGTAAGTCAATAAGAATTATATTCATTGTTCAGGTATAGTCATGAACGATTATGTCAAGTCAAAAAAAGAGATGTTTCGTAATTTGTCCCATAGACAAGGATAACTCAGATATTAGGATAAGGTCTGATGACTTGCTGAAGCACATAATTGAACCAATTCTAAAACTCCATAATTACAAGGTTGAAAGGTCTGATCTACTATATTCACCCACGCAAGTCACTACAAATATTTTCGATGAATTAACTACCGCAGACCTTGTGATTGCTGATCTAACTGGAAACAACCCCAACGTATTCTATGAAATGGCCATTAGGCATTCGGTCAATAAACCAATTATTCACATGATGGAAATTGGACCGGTTATCCCATTTGATGTTGGTATGCAAAGAACTATCAGGTATTCTACAAACAAGATAACTTATTATGAAAGAGCAAAGCAGGAGCTAGAAGGTACTATGGAAGCTTTGAAAAACGATCCAAAGGATTTTGACAACCCTTATTCCAACTATTCTAGTCTTTATAAGATGAGTACGAGTGGAACTGACGTTGAAAAGATGACCGCTCGCTTCATAAAGGAGATCGCTTCGTTGCGAAGTCAAGTTAATCGACAAGAAGAAAGACTTGCAGATATAGAAAGGAAACCTAAAGATGTTTCACTATTTCAGTACCCTGGTTTCACTGTTTCAAATATAGAAACATACTCGGATATGCCAACTGCGAAAATAGACATAACCCGATTAGACCCCATCGAACTCGGCGGATACTCGTACGACCCTAACACTGCCACAGTTAAAACGGAGGAAAAAAAGAAAGAACGGAAATTGGACTGATCGGGGTTCTTACCTAAACTTACCCAATGTTTATTTCTTTAGTTTGTAAGGTTTTTACTGCATCTTTGTAAGAGTAAGGAACTTCGAGTTAGCTTCGTAATTTAAATGCTTTGGAGATTACTATTAGACTCAATTTGAAATTCAGACACAGTCTCATACTGCCTATCAAAACGTTCAGATTGGTATATAAAGCCCCATCTCCTGTAGCCGCATGATACGATGTTTTAAACCTTTTTACTTATAATACCTCAAGCCAATAAGTGGTTTAGAACCTGCTAAAATAGGTATCTTTTTGCTAAAAGTACTTCTATAGGGTTTTTTACCTATTTATTCTACTAATATATATTATATGCAAGAATTTGATTATAGAATGGCTAATACGAAGTGAATAAGGTATTCTTTTGTATAAGTGTCAAAACTTTTTTCCTTAAACTCTAACTCCCGCCAATTTACATAATAGGTATGTCCAGGCCGTCAATTATGATCCTTGACTTCTTTGGTATCTCCGATGTTTTCCATTCGTCGCCTATCTTAAGCCTGTTCACCCTCTCAAGGTGGACAAGCACATCGCCGGGGGAATATTTCCTCTGCATGTCCTTTGACTTCAGCATGGCATATATGCGGTAATGCATCATGAGTGCAATGAAGTTGATGAACATCCATCCCTGAAGCTGGTGATCGTCCCTCATGTAGGAACGATCCGCATGTATTGTGTTCTTGAACGTGTCGTATGACTGCTCTATTTCCGTTCTGGATTTCAGCATGTCATACACAATCTCCCCTGAAACTCTGAGACTGGTGATGACCGTTATTGTTCCCATCCTCTCCCTTGCCTTTGCAAAGGCGGATTCCTTCACATTGGAATTGCGCCTGAGGAAGTCATTCTCCTCCTCAGCCCTCAGGAAATCGTTCCTGAACGTTATGATGGGATGTTTTCCCGAGGAATACTTCCAGTAGAATATGGGATGATCCTGGAACATGAAGTGCCTCTCCCTTCCATGATCATATCTTATGATTCTGGAATTCCTCTTCAGCGGCATTATGTATGATATGCCCAGATCATCAAGATCCCTGATGTTCCCTGCTGAATAGAAGCCTGAATCAGCCACAAGAACAATGTTTGAGATCTTTGTTTCCCGCATTGTCATTTTCAGTGATGCAACACTGTTCACCGATCCGGGAAGCATCCGGAAATATGACGGCCGCTCATGATCCAGTGAGTAAAGGAACAGCACCTGCACCTGCGGCAGGTACTGATCCATGCTGTTGTGGCCAAGTGTCGCCGATATGATGCCCTCGCTCATTGACAATACGTGGGTGAGATCAACGGCAAGATACCTGTCATCCTTCATCATGGATTTCATGAAGCTGATCATTGCGTTCCTGTCCATTCCTATCCTGCGCAGCATTTCCCCAAGGGGATCAGGTGACACATGTGCATCCTTCACCAATTCGGACAGGTATGATGTGGCATAGAGGAACTCAACGTTCTTCAGGGGTGAATTGTGCAGAAGGCGCATGCATGCGAATACAAATATCTCCCTCCATTCCGGAAAGTTATTTTTCAGCTCTTCAATGAGATCAGGGGACAGGTGATGCATGAGGAATGATGCGCCGTACTCCTTCACAGCAACCTGATCAAGCCTGCGCATGATCCTCTTTGCCCTGGGCTCAGTGAAACCGTCCGGTGTGATCTTGCCAAGGAACTCGTCTGTTATGAGCTGTGCCCTCTTCTTCTCCTTATTCCAGATGCTGTGAACCCTGTACATGTAATACAGATCATCCCTCTTCCTCTGCACAAGCGTTCCCTTTTTCTTGTACTTCATGACCCAGTCAGGATAGTCAGTCATATTCTGTATATACATAATATGTACCTATATAGATCTTTGCATCAGACTCTGAGAATTACAATATCTGTCAAAATATATTATGTAAAAATGCCGGAGTTAGAGCTTAAACCATTCGTATCGATCGCCTATTAAAGGAGCGGCTTTAAATACCTTTTTTTTATATCAAGTGGAATTTTCCTTAATCCAAATTCATTAAAGATTTCGTCCAATATTAACAATCTTCGGTTATCTTTGTATCTAACACCTGTATATGTACTGCTTATAACTATGACTTTACGGTCTAGCATCCTTCTTGATATGTTGATATATTCTTTCAGGTCGGAAACAACGGCATTCATTATGAAACGAAATGCCCCGTTTGGGCCGCTTACATAAAATCCTGTGCAATCTTTGAAAGGGTCATATAGAAAGGTATCCAGAGCTTTAGAGAACTCTAACCAACCTTCACTGAACAATGCAATTATTACTTCTTCAATCCATTTTAATTGCAATTTGACCATTTGGTTTTTGAAAGCCTTGGCATAGCTCACCGTAAAGGTTTGGAAATTGTTGTTAGCCTTGAAAATAAGAATTAGAGCTCTAAGCAATTGTGAGGGGGCCAAAAATCTTCTATTTTCTGTTCCAGTTCGTTTATCCTTGTACCTTCCGAGTAGCAATACTGTATTGTCATAGACATCTGCTAGCCGCAGGGTTTTCAATTCATACTTTTCCGCATTTAGTTTGCCTGGCCTTTATTTTACGGTTTCATAAGTCGTGTTTAATTGCCGAGCAATATCAGCAATACTTTTTCCATGCTGAAATAAAGATATTATTTCATCATCCTGAACATCATGACTGAGTCCCATTCTTTTTATCTCCTTTAATTAATATTAACTTATTTTCCGCACTTTTGAAAATGAATAACTCCGAATTAATTTTCAATCCGGGAGAACATACTTTCCCGGATCGATATCCATCATCTTCAGGAGTTTCTTCTGTATTTCGGAGAGTTCCGGCTAGAACACCTCCATTACCCTCTCATGGGTCAGGAGCCTATGGAACTGCAGGTTGCTGAATATGGAGAGAAGGCGATCCGCTGTGGGGGATTCGCACTCCTTCCTTTCGTGATATATCGGAATGCTTTCTATCTTCATGGATTTCATGGAGAGCCTTACGGACCTTTCTATCAGGGCCTCTATGAGCATTGCTATAAAGAACATGAAAAGGAAACCCTCTATTCTGTCGATGCGCTTGAAGAGCATGGGCATGAGGGAATAGACGCTCTTCATCTGCTCGTTTCTCTTCTCCAGCCTTGGCTGGTACTTGTAGTTCTGCAGCACCTCCTCCGGTGTCAGGGAGGTGTTGGTTATGAGGGGAAACATGCCGTCGCACCTCTCATCCCGGGTGATGTTTTTCCTGACTGGTTCTGCGGTGATGCGGAACCGTTTCTTCACTGATTTCACATATACGGTATCCGGACACCGGGTCTTCCACGCTTCGACTGGCGGAAGATCTCAGTCTCCTCCTCGCGGATCGTGTATGAGAGATACCTCTTCGCCGGTGACATGAGGAGGTCAGCTTTCCCGGCAAGAACCTCGCGGGTCTTTATGCGGGATCTTCCTGACAGCTTTCTGTTCAGCAGGGCGATTGCGTTTACGGCCTCCTCCATGACCTTCTCTCTTGCGTCCCGATCCTTCTCCGCTTTCCATGCGCTCCACACTCATATGATCCGGTATCCCTCCGCCGACGGAAGCGGGGATTCGAATGTCATGAATTCGTCATCAGAACAGCGGACCTTGCGCCGGTCCAGTTTACCTTATTCTCCTGCAGGTAGTCGCGGAACCATCCCTCCTCCCTTCTCGTCGCAGGCAGGACGGTGAAGAACCTTCCACCATTATCAGACATATATCGCATGGTACCGGAAACACAGTGCTTGCTGTCTGCAACGTATATGAAGTCCCGCTTTCCCGTGATCCTGCAGATGCATTCCCACATCCTGATGTGTGTTGCCGAGTCCTGAGTGTTTCCGTCGAAGTCCCTGTAATGTACGGGAACCGAACCGTCGGAACTCACTGTCAGCGACATGAGGATCTGCTTCAGCTCTGGCCGGTGATCCTTGTTGTGCCCTTTGGTGATCTTCGGAGTCTTTGTTCCCCTGATCGCGTAACTGTCCGCTTCTTCATATTCCCCTGAAAATGTTATGGTGGTCGTATCGTTGTGGAAACGTTCGTCGGCGATGCGGAATTCCTTCATGGCACTTACGGCGATTTCGGTGAGTATTAACTCACGATCCGCGCTGAACAGTGCGTCAAGCGATCTTCCCATGCGATCGTCGTTGATCATGGACATGGATTCGCCGGTTAGGTTGAGGAGGGACGGATGTATCCCGGCTGTCCACTCCGATATTCCGTATACGGGCTCCCTCTCAATGACAAGGTTCCTCAGGAGGATCAGCAGCATTTCGCATGAAGGGATCTCGCCGTATCCCGCAAGGTTCGGTTCCTTGACAGTATCCTTCCGATTCCGAGCCTCTCAATGTAGCCTTTGACAACGGGTATGTCACCCACCGTGAGACTTTTCAGCCTGCGAAAGGACCTGAGCAGCAGCGAAAAGACAGGGTTCTGCCAGGGCTTCTATGGTGACGATACGATCACATGGAAGGGAAGGTACAGGTATCACAGGCATGGCCTACTGGACGACATACCGCACAGGAAGATCGCAAAGAGTGTCATAATCATCAGATCATCTGACCTGGAGATGGTGAAAAACTACGTCAGGGACAAGGTGGAAGAGATCCATGTCAGGACCATAGTCCTGACGGAAGAAGATATCAAGGCATTGGATAAGAAAGATCACGCTACGGACGGGCAATAGAGCCGGTCATGGAAATTCAGAGAAATTGATTTCAGAAAGTGCGGAAAATAAGATATTAACTAACAAAATAGCCGTAATTTATATACCTTATCCACAGAATTTACGAGTGTTTAGACCTATGTTTATGGAAACCCTTAAAACTACAGTATAATAAATACTGTAAAATAAAAAGGATTCCCTAAGGGAGGGGATTTTATAAGGTACAATTACCACCTATACTGGATTTGTTTAGTTTTCGCCCTATTCCTTAACGGAAAATGGGATGATACTAAAGGTAGTTATATGTGGTAGCTCATAATACTTCATCCAGTTTCTTTACAATCTTTTCATACCAATAATCAGCTTGTTTTACCCTGCTTAAATAATGCATAGAACCCACAGTTTGCGTAGCTCCTCCTTCCATAAAATCGGCCACGGATTCCGGTACATTGTTGTAGATTAGGAAGTTGTAAAACCATTTGCGGAGGTATTTACCACTTAATCCTGCTTCACCGAATTTGTAAACAATGCTTCTAATACTTATCCTGAAATGCTTCAGTTCCGAAGCAACTTCTTTTGGCAAATATACATAAAAACTTTGCTTCTTCCCTCTAATAAAGCCTAGAGGATACTTTGCTACATTTTCATTTATAATTAATCTCTCGGGCTCGTATTTGCTAATTAATTCTACTAACTCCGTAATCCTTATCCCCGAGTAAGCCAAAATCTTGTAAAGTGTCTGAAACCTTTGTTCATCTAATTTTAAATATGCATCTTTTACCATTTCATCCGTTGGTATGAAAAGGTCTGGGGAAATACTTCTGGGACAGATAATTGACTTGTAGGCAACTACCAGCTCATGTGAAAAATGACCTTTGTATGCAAGAAAATCCAAATAATTCCTGACTCCTACACCTAAATGGCTAGATGACCTCTGGAGTAATTGATTTAAGTCTTCCAAATCTAATATTGGCTTAACCAAATACTTAGAAAGCATACCTATAATGTCATTCTGGTGATACTCGCACAAGTCCTTGCTTTTCAGAAAACTATTAAATGATTTACTATATTCTGGAAAGCTTGGGATAACCAAGTATGGATAGGTGGCAGAGCGGTCATGCGTGGGACTGCAGATCCCATCTAATAGGGTTCAACTCCCTACCTATCCTTTACTAAAGATAGTGCAGTAATTATTATACCTTAACTGGTTATACATGCATGAACCCCGTTACAAGGCATAGGAAACTACTGGAAAACAAGAAGGTTGAAAGATGGTATTCGAATCTTAAGGCAAGATCTCAGGTGACTTCAGACATTTATATAAGAAATTTTGGGCTATGGCTTGAGTACCTTGACAAGGATCCGGAATCGATAATCAGCTTCGCAAAAGACGACTTCGAGAACTTCAAGGGTTCCGTTTCTGACATTATCAGGGTCCTTGAAAACAAAGGCACAATGGGATCTTCAATATCTACCAGTTTCAAGGCCGTTATATCATTCCTCAAATTTAACAACGTGTTCATTAAGCTTGGAATCAATATCAAGAACGAGAACCGCAACCTGAAGGCCGAAAAAGAAGTTATACCGGGCAAAGGTGATCTTGCGAAGATCCTAAGGATGGCAACGCTGAGGGAGAGAGTTTCAATATCCCTTATGGCATTCTCCGGATTAAGGCCCGAAGACCTTGGGAATATTGACGGTTCCGATGGCCTTGTTATTAGTGACATTCCGGATCTCAAAATCGATAATGGAAAGATAACCTATGATCACGTGCCAGTGCAGATAAATATAAGACCGGAACTCTCGAAGATAAGGCTGGCCTATTTCACATTTCTTGGCCCTGAAGGTTCTGAATACCTTAAAGAATACCTGGAATCGAGGATCGCTTCAGGGGAAAGGCTAAAGAAGGACACGTCCGTGATTCTGCCCATAGAAAAGCAATCACTTGAAAAGAAGAACCGTTTTCTACTGACTACATTACTTCTTAGAAGGATAAAAGGAACAATAATCAAGGCCGGCTATGCTTGGAGACCTTACATATTCAGGATATACTTCGGTACCTACCTGGACAGTGCTGAAGCAAAGGGTTTTATTTCCCACCCATGGAGACAGTTTATCATGGGCCACAAGGGAGAAATCGAAGAGACTTACACAAAGAGGGAGGGTAAGATAGAAGAGGGGCGGGACCAGTATTCAAAATGCCTTGACTACATAGAGACTGCCGAGCATGGGAAGTCCCAGGGAGACATTAAGAAAAGCCTCATGGTAGAACTTCTTTCCCTAGTCCTTGGATATTCCCAGGACAAGATCGATCAGCTTGACCTTGACAACATGAGCAATGAGGAATTTCAGAACCTTATCAAGAAGGGGCTTCTTGGGAATATTACCGGCAATGGCACAAGGCAGAGAATAGTATCCGAAGGGGAGATTGAACATTACATGAATCAGGGGTATGAAGTCTTTACCACTCTGCCATCCGGCAAGATTGTAATGAAGCTACCTTCCTAAATTCAAAATCAATTGTAGGAACGGGAACGTTTTTCATTCTTCTGTTTACAAATTCTTAAATGATTGTATCCTGGTCAGCACATTAATGCTTCATCTAAGCAAACTAAAATGGAGGCGTTAACAAAATGATAATAGGTTCTAGGAGAGCCAACCTAAGAAAACCTTGATACTTTTAGCTGAAGCTAATTTCTATTTCATAAGATACCTATAAGTCGAGCCTTTCTCTATTCAGTTTGAATTCAATCTGATATGTGAATAACTGTATATGGTCTTCATCCGCTAGGGCATACTTCAGGTCTTCACTGGAATCATGAGCTATAATTATACCATCAACAGGCTTCCCATTGGCAAGATTCTTCTTGACCCAACCCATGTAGAGTTTTATTTGACCAAATACATTAAGGGTCATATCATCTCTCTTAAGCTCTATTACAGTGTAGCCTCCGCTTTTGTTATTCTTGCACAATATGTCTATTCTCCTGCTATTTTGTAGTCTGTATTGTTTACCAATACTTTCCCCCGTTTCATTATCCTTCAAAATTTCCAGCTTAAACTCTCTAGATAGGGCTGTATTGTCCCAATTGTCAACGAGAAATTCCTCTAGATGTTTTTCCAAGCCGAACCTTTCTGAAGATGGCCCATCCTCTTGTTCATCTTTTGGTTGCTTTGCGCTTGGTGGAGAATCAGAATCCTCACTTTCAGAATCATTTACCAATGGATACCAAGCCCAATCAAGTGCCCAAAGTGAGATTCTGTATCCCTTTGATAACTCTAGCAATTTCTGATTTACCAGTTTATACTTTTCTCCAAGGGTCAGCGAATTCCAATGCGGTTCCGTTTCTCTTGGATTTTCGCCAATTTCCGTTAGTCCTCCCAGCGATACTTCATTGTACGCACCATATTTGTCAGGGAAAGCAAATTGCAGGATCGCTGATATCCTGGCAAGCCCAAGGCCTTTTATAGCATTCTCGCTCGAACTATCTGTGATTCTATCAATTCTCTCTGAAATATCCTTTGAATCATCCAGAAGCACTTTTAGCGCTTCTTTCAGTTCCTTGGGCCTTGATATCAGAAGGGAAATATTCTGATTTAAACCTCTCCAATGCTTATTTTCGGAGAAGTTAAAAAATCTTTTGAATTTTTCAATATCTAGATTGGCTACATTAGATAGTTTGAAAAAATCCCCATATTTTTCGAATGCACTCTTTTTCCTTTCTTCAACCGATGGGTCGTCTTTTGCTCTTTTAACTAACTTCAAAAAAAGTTCTTCATTCTTCATATAAGAGTACCAATGTAAGAAACCATATACATTTTTAGGTAGACTAAAGCCCCTCAATCGTCCGCGATGGTATTGGTCACATCGATTCGTAGTCTCCGGTCGTATCCATGCGAGTGGCATAGTCATTCCATACTCCACGGGTCGTGCCATGCGGTTGCGTTTAGTCTTACACTAACCGCACTTCCCCCCATTTTGCACAGAGTCTCCATGCACATTTTGCCCCGTAGCCATGTAAAATGAAGATATATATGGGAAGGGGCGACTACGACTAATTTTTGGAGACCACTATCATTGCAGTTCCGGAAGTTCAAGGTTCTTAGATTCCTTAGATTATCAGAGGAATGTCGGCTCTATAAGCGACCAAGTCAATAATATCCCCATGCTATATAGTTTTAGAGGCTTTCGTAGGGAATTATGATGGCATCACCGAGGTAATAAGGTCTGGAATAAATTCTGCATTAGTGGAAGGACTGAACAGCAAGATCTGTACAGCATTCAAGCGTTCCTACGATTCTTGGAAGAAGCAATAAATGGGACGAAAACTCGATTAAAACAGCACTGATGCAGGCTTACGTGGACGTTGAAGGCGAAACGCTCAAGAACCTTGGTGACAGGGACTTGCTGATACTGGCAGCATTGGTCAAGAAGAAGATAGGCAGATATTATACAATGGAGTCACAAATATTATTATTGGATGCATCTATTGTATCTGTGGAACTAAGGAAGAGAACTTGATAAAAGCATTAGCTATTTGAATGATGTAATGTTTATCCACGGTAACTAATAAAAAATTCGCCAAATCAGAAGAGGTTAAAAAAATGCCCCCTAAAGCAAACATCAGTTTCGTTCAAAAAATACTGACAGCGTTCAAGAAGATAAACGATGAAATAGACGAAAGGACGCTGGAACACAATTTTAGCCCCAAACTGGGAAAATACGTAATAGAAGCAGCGTTAGGATATTCAGGTAACGATTTTGTATATGAGAGAGAAAGAACGGATGTTACATTATATGATGAGAACAAGAGCCGAGCTGTGGTTATAGAAACCAAAAGACCGCGTGAGGACTTAAACGAGGAAAAGTGGAGGAATCAAGCTAGAAAGTATTCCGATGCTTCTACACGATTTGTGGGTCTTACAAATGGGTACAGATTTCTGCTGTGGGAAGTGAAAGACGGTGAAAGAGCCCTGAAAGTGGATATTGATTTCAAGAACATGATAAGTTCTAAGAAGACTAATGAGGACAAGCTTTCCACAAAGGAAACCGAACAGATTCTCTACCTTGATAACATAACAAAGGAACAAATTTGGAGTGAAGCCAAATACCTCAAGTTTGACGAGTATTATGCTAAAATCGATGTTGCTCAGGATGAGGGTTTTGATAAATTGATTGAGAGCCTTAATTACATTTCGAATGACCTGCTCAAACAGTACACTTATTCTGCTTTTGACGAGTATTACGCGGGTTATGCACAGTATAAGCAAGCCAAGGATGAAATAGACGAAATAAAAAAACAAGTTAATGGAAGCAAAAGAGAGTCTGCAGACATTGCAAGGTACGAGCTCAAAACCGAAGGCCGGTATAAGAAGTATGCCCCTTTTATAGGATATTATATTTGGAAAGCAATATCAAATAGGCAGGATGATCAGGAAGAAGAGAACAAGCAAGTTTTCTGCAAGGAGTCAATTTATGTTCTTATAAACAGGCTCCTCTTCATACGAATATGCGAAGACAAGGGACTATTAAGCAAGAAGATTTCGAATGGAGGGATCGAGAGATTACGTGAGCAACTGTATGAGCCAAGTATGCCAGACAATGGCGTGTTTAAACAGATTGTTTTTTTCTCATACAATGCAGCAAATAACCTCTACTACCATTTCTATGAAAAAGATAACCCACTAGATTGGTATGAAAGTGGGGACGGGGAACTTGACCACGTGTTAAATAGAGTAATCTGGATACTTAACCAGTTCGATTTTGCAAAAGTTGATAGAGACATCCTAGGCAAACTTTATGAGAAATATTTACCGAAGGAGGAGAGAAAATCACTCGGCGAATTTTATACACCAGATGAAGTTATAGATTACATTCTAGATGCCGTCGGTTATGTTCCTAATAAAGCAATAGAAGAAAAGGACTTAATTGACCCAGCTTGTGGTTCCGGGGGTTTTCTGGTGCGCGCTACTCGGAGGCTCATAGCCCGACATGCCGTAAAGTTCGGTAAAGCAACTCCCAAGGAGGCCCTGGATAATAGGAAATGGCAAGCCGTATATGATCGGCTCACTTCTAAGGAATGCGAGGAAATAGTTAATTCCGTGGCTTTGCATATCCATGGATTCGACATAAATCCATTTGCAGTGAATATAACCGAGATGAATCTTCTCTTTCAGATCATAGATTTGTATTTTAAGGCGGCTAAAGGCAACAAAGGATTCACAGTGCCAAGGTTCAAGGTCTATGAAACCGACTCCTTAGAAGTTCAGAATAGACAATTGAACATAACACAGTTTTATGGGGCTACTGGCAAGAATCTTGCCAAAGATAAGGAGACCACAGACGAGCTTAAGAAAAAAAAATATGACTTTGTCGTTGGTAACCCACCCTACGTTAAGGTTCAAAAGCTACCATCAATACAAAAGGAGATATTGGAAAAGTCGTTTAAGACGGCTAAGGGTCTCTATGATTTGTACACGATCTTTGTGGAATTCGGGATAGGTGAGCTAAATAGCTCTGGCAAACTTGGTTTTATCATATCCGATAAGTTTGTCCAGAGAGGTTACGGAGAACCTCTCAAGGATATTATAGCAGGAGAGACCACTATCGAGGAAATTATTGACTTTGGAGACACCCCTGTGTTTGAAGGTGTTACTAACTATCCATTGATTCTAATCATTCACAAGCCCCGTGACGCATCAACCGTATCAAAGATAGTGAAGGTAAAGAGAGCGGACCCTTCACTGTTAACCACTATTGTTTCAACTAATAAAGATACAGATAACTCTCTCATAACAGCGAAATTTGTTCCACATTCTGAATTCGTCAAGGATTGGTCTTTTGCCGAAGAAAAGATGACAAAATTGTTTAATGGCTTTGTTGGAACTAAATCTTTAGGAGATTTGTGCTCATCTATTCAAGTAGGTATCCAGACAGGCAATGATGACCTGCTCCTATTTCCCCAGGATTTTGTGGAGCGTGAGCTTGATCACAAATACTTGAAACCGTATGTAAAGGGTAGGGGAGTGAGAAGGTATCTGCGGCCTGAGCCAAAGCTGTTAGTGCTGTACCCATATATAATGGAGAACGGAAATCAAAGACTGATCAACGAGTCAGAGTTGAGGCTCAATCCCAAATTGTATAATTACCTGCTTTCCCACAAGAATGAACTGACTAAGAGATGGGGGGTAAAAGGCTACTATGATCTACCAACTGCTAGGTCTATCGATTGGTTCGAAGAAAAGAAGATTGTAACTCCAGATGTATCGGACAGACCTAATTTCACTATTATCGATGGTGGGGTCTATTTCTCCAAAGGAAGTTGCTATGGCTTGGTATTAAAGGATAAGAAACTCTATGAGTTCATCGTCGGTGTATTGAATTCTAAACTTATATTTGCGATGATCAAGGATCGGAGTCCCTTATTTTCAGGTGGTTATTACCGTTTCACTACCGACTATCTAGGACCATTGCCAATTAAAATTCCTAGTAACGAAGATGAGAGAGATATCGCAGCGAAAATCGCGGCAAATGTTAAGGAGATAATGAGCCTAAAGAGGAAAAATGGGAATGCTGATACCACAAAGTTGGAAAATGAGATTGATGATCTAGTCTTCGACTTGTACGGCGTGCAATGGGATGACAGAAAAGTTGTTGAGGATTATATTAGTTAGAAGACTACGTTTACACAGATAATGTTGCGAACTCTTTCATCAAAGGTCTTTGATAAACTCCGTAACACTCCTGACTCTGCCCTTTTGTATGTCTTCTTCACTATTTATTAACTGTTCCATGACGTAGCTGTTACGTAAAGTTTCCCTTGTAGTAAAAAGACCGCCTAAATAAGACCCGATTACACTTACCAATTTTTTGTCTAACCATTGCTATCCATATATATTCCTGGGTTTTAATGTCTCTTGGTCGTTTCCACAGGTCTTGGCTCAAATTCACCCCGACTTTCAGCCACCCCTCTTTGAGCCTTAGCCAATTACTATGTGCCCTTCGCTCGCCTGCACGCCGAGCACAGAACCCCATTGCCTCAACTCTAATCAAAATTCACCCCTATCCCCACTTTTGATTTACATCTCGCACTCTTCTTCGAAGAGCCCTTCATTCGCCATGCTCATTCAGGGTGGTGTCCTGTGCTCGCCGCTCGTGGTGTATGTGTGGTGCTACACACCTTCGCTTCGCTTGGTGTTCCACACCACC
>JAEHJW020008652.1_pt1 | contig 18679 bp, 13 predicted proteins | sample 9271431 | NCBI WGS metagenome assembly JAEHJW02 | reverse complement strand
CAAGCTCCGAGAAGTAGAACGTCTCGCCGAACTCCCACTTGCCAATATCAAAATACTCGTTGACCAAATCCACGATACGCGCTTTGACTTGGTTATTAGTTAGAGTTTTGAAGCTAGGTCTGACTACTTTAATTACAGCGCGAAGCTCCGGAGAAGCCTTCTTACCTATGATTATTTTTATTTTACCGGGGTGAAGGATTATGGTATCCGATATCATCTTACTCTCAAGAAGCTTAGCATAATCTGTGCGAAGCTTCTGGGAAGTAGGAAGTTCAGGGGGCTGTGATATTCTATCGGATAACCACAATCTATTCATTATGTAATACCCTCTCTGTATGATATAAGTGTCGATTATATTAGATGCAGCAGGGTCAATCAAATGATAGCGTGGAGTTCTATGGAACCATGCGAAATTCAGACCTTCGCGGCCAACCTCGCGCTTCCATAAGCCGGTACCGTTGGCCCGGTCTAGTTCATATGCGGCCAACACTTCGGCTGTGTATGGCGCATATATCCAAGGAGAGTTCAAACCTTCTCTATAAAAATAAACAAAGTTAGTGTTTGGGTCAATTAAGTAACTCAATGTTACATCGTCCGGCAACCCATCATTGTTATAGTCTTCTGGTATAACATGCAGGTCGTGTATACTATCAGTTCCAGCAGCCTCACCTTGTTCAATTTTCTCCTGACGCAAGACGCGGAAGTAATGGTTCTTACCCAGAATAGTGCCGTTCGGGCCTATGTTTGCCTTCAAGATAACTATGTTATCGAAGTTTGGGCTTAGCGTATCATATGTTACGACCTTATCTTTGCCGTTAGAAATCCAGAACTTCGTGGTGTCACTATGCACCGTCAGGCGAACGGCCTTATACACAAAAGTCCAGTTTCCATCTACAGACAGCGTAACAGAGAAGTCCCATGACGGTGGCTCAGAGGAGTTAACGACGAAGCTATTCGAAGAAGGGTTGAACGTTATGTAGAATGTATCAGGGGCGGCATTGATTATGTTAAGTAGCGCAGACCGCAACTGAAGTCTCTCAGATGATGAGAATTTTTTTCTAACACTAAGCGGTTGAATTCCATATAGAACAGACTTAATGAAATACGGTTCCTCTTGCAACATTGGCTGTAGATGGTTGCTTATTACGGCATCTATCAAATCTACGCTAGCGCCACCATCGGCTTCTGGAAGCTCGCTTCCCTTAACCGTAAAATTGTGGTCGTAGCTGTTGTAATAGATTACCAAATCGTCTCCGAAAATCTTTACGTTTTCGTAGCTCTCGCGTGGGTCGTGCCATCTTATGTACTTTGAATCTCCAGCAAATGTTCTGTTTATAGCACGTAGCTTCAGAATGGAATTGTCCTGAAGCATGAACTCATTGTAGTCTCTACCATTGACCATTCTATCCTGCGTGTAATAGACAGCCGGAGCGATTCTTCTAATCCGCTCTATGTCCTCACTTGGAGTAGCATTTTGAATGGTTGAGGTTAATGAAACCGATACAGTTAAGGACTCTTCCTTTCCATTTGAATTCAAATATGGTATTGAAATACCGACATTCTGGATGGATGTCGTCGGTATTATCAAATCTTCGTTTGCTGAAACTCTGTACCATATGTCAAATTTGCCGGACGGAATTCTGGCGAAATTTCCATCACCAAATATTACCCTAAACTTATCGTTGTCTAAAGTCTGAACTTCAAATTTATTCACGTATGGGCTGGTGTTAAACAAGACGTTCTGCGAATGGGCGATGTCAACGCGCTCCCATTCACCGTCACGGATTCCAGTTATAGTGTTTCCTGCAATAATATCACCTGTAACGGGGTCTATATTATTAACCCAGACATCAGTTTCATTGCAGTTTTGTACGTTTATATCAATGAATTGGTTAGGTGTTATGCCGTCAAAAGTTGCAGTCACCTTACCTAACGTACCCTGCTTAATCATAAAAAAGAAACCGGTATTTGCCGAGGCGTCACCCAATCCATCAGACAAGTACATTACCGTCATCTTCTGATTCTTCTCCGGACGCCTTTCATACGGTCCAGTATTCTTATCCAACTTAACTGGAACTATCTCCATTGGATACGTCTTATTTGAAACGGATATAAAGAATGGTATAATCTCGTTGGCTAGAGGTGCAGAATTTAATGTATAAAGTTCGAATAGGGTATCATTGATCTGAACTCTATCCGAAGGTAGTACCGAGCCGTATTGCTGCTCAAGACACTTATTCAATACTAGAATAAATTGCTCTTTCCAGTTTGCGTTATTCGCATCATTCCAGTATATGATTCTATTTGTCAAGTCTTGACCGCGTGAGTCGAAGACTCTTTCCGTAGTGGATATGGATGTTATCTTAACCAGACCACGAGCGGGCAAGTTTCTTGAGGAGTTGTATGAAAGTAGTTTGGCGAGTCTAAGAACAGATTCCTTTCTTTGTGCTGTTGATATGAAGTTTTCATGAGCGTTCATATCAACTCTATATGCCATCAATTCACCAACATAGGCGAATATCTCAAGAATGGTTATAAATTCCGACGATTCTATGAAGTCGGAAAAATCTTCAGAGCGATAAAGCTTGATGTAGTCAATCAAAGACTGTTTTATTGTATTGTAGTCCCATGCAGCAAAATTCACCTGTTGGAAGACTTCATACGCCTTTTCCCAAATTTCGGCTCTGCTCGTAATACGCATTATTCTTATTATCCTTCAAATTCTAGTTTGATGTCAAACCTGTCTGTTATATCTAGCTCGATGTATCTAAGTTCGGCCACGGCATATACGATCTGCCGGTCGTAAAATGGGTATATGTCAAGCGACAACAACTCAACTCTCGGGTCATACGCAAAAACTTCTCTTAGCTGGCTGTCAATCTGAAAAAGAAGGTCTTCAGTTAGAGGCTCAAATAACATGTCCGGTATAGTAGTACCAAATGTTGGCATCTTCACTCTATCGCCCTTTCTGGTGAAAATGTGGTTGTATAAATCATTTTTAACCAAATCAACGTCCGTTACGATAATGGACTTATCGTATTGGTATCTAAAAAATGAGAAGCCCTTGTATACACTGTTCATGACATTATTTATTACCTGCGCCAGAATGGACCTCTTTCGGTAGTCTCTTCACCGAAGACCCTTCCTAATTGCTTCGCACCTTCTTCACTTTCCGCATCAAACTGTGGGTTCAATCTGGTGTTGAAGTGTATTTCATCCGTAGGCTCGTTAATATGTCTAGTGTTTACTAGCATACTTCTATCCCAAGGTTCATGCTGCGGTATCCTGTTCGGCAGAAGCGCACCAGTGACGCCGGATTCAAGTGCAACAGCAGCCATGCGCGGCCTATAAGCGGCTATAGTTGGCTCCGAACCTTCCTCTTTTTGATTATGATACGGAACTTCCGATGCGGCGATGTCGTATATTGTTACCGTATCCGCTTCCGGCGTTCCGGGAACTGGCTCGCCTCGCTCTCGTGGAACGTTGACGAATACCTGCCTACCGCCACTCCAGTATACAATTGGGTTTACCTTTTTACCGCCTTGCTGTAGACGTATCTGGTAATGTACGTGCGATGCGAACTGTCTGGGGCCTTTGGGTCCGTGTCCCCCCATAAGAGCTATAGGCTGTCCTACAGAAACCGTGGCACCGTCTCGTATTAGGCGTACAGTGGAGTGTAGGAATTGGTGCAAGTGGCCACTTTCAGTAACTATTGTGATAGTCTTCCATGCATCATTTTTCACTCTAGCTGTGCCGGATACCGGGCTGTATATCCTATGAGTGTCGTATAAGTCTGGTCCGGGATAGCCGAAGTCTATACCTCCGTGATTCGCGGAGCCGCCTTTCGGTCTCGGTCTCCAACCAAATCCGCTGTCAATAACAGCAGATTTACCATTTTTTGGTGGAAGTATGGTGTCAAGCACTTGCACCATTTTGGGCGATAATGAACTTCTAGGAATAGGTGGCATGTTTTTTCTCCTTACTTACTCCAGTTCAACTCTGTCAGTGCTGGCGCGGTACCAAGCTGTGAACCGGCATCATATATGCTCTTAATTAGAGTCCTTAGATTTTCCGGAATGGCTAGCTGCGGTACGTTGTAGTCAATAGTTCCGGAGAACAGAGGCATGCCCGGCGTACAGGAGGTTGCACCTAAAGTGAATCCTATGTTGAGATTCGGCAATCCGAGCGCGTCCAATATATTCTGGTTCTTTAGAGCATCTATCATGTCAAATAAATTGTCTACAGCATAACCCAATTGCTGTAGTTGCTGCTGCAAATCTTGGAATGTTGCATATGCGTTCAAGAGTTCCTGTGGCAACATGGCGTAAATTGCACTTAACGCACATCCTATATCGAATGTGAACGGTATGCTTATTGAGCCACCTAGCGCACTTATGGCGGTTTGAATTGCACTATACATCGTGCCGGTTTGTACGGTTAGGATGTTTACGCTGGTTGTCAGCTTGTCAATTTGGTCACCGAGTACATTATAGGAGTGTCCGCGCTGGGCAGTCTTTTGAATTAGGTCGCCAAAGGCCGAACTAATTGAAATGTTGGTGCCAGAAATCTTACTTATGTTTATGTTAGCGGATGCTAGTATGGTATTAAGGGCGTTGGCGTTGTCCAGTGTAAATCCGGGTTGGACAGCAGCAGCTACTTCTGCGGCAGAAACGGTTGCTATGTTTCCGGTACTTACAGAGCTTATACCATTACTACCAACAACTTGTTGCGAGTTTGGTGCAAAAATACCCACCTGCCCCTGACCACTGCTAAATCCAGCCTCGACATCAACATTACCGTTAGCAGATTTAACTCTCACTGTACCGCTACCACTCAAAGATGTCGCGCCATTGAAGCTTTGCATTTCAGCATCACCATCAGATGCAATTGACATATTTCCAGATGAAAAGTGCTTGGTCATTGTCGCACTAGTACTGTAAATTGAGTTACCACTGCTTACTATGTGGTCACCGTAGACGGTACTGACGCTAACGTCTTTCTCGGAAGTTAGAATGTAGCTGTCGCCTATTTTATTAAACAAGTTAAGGCCAGTTTCTATGAATGTATTTTCATCACTGTAGCATCTAGTGTTTCTTGATATTAACATCAAGTCACTTTCAGCCTGCATGGCGATAGTACCTTCAGCTAAGCGTTCGGTTACCTTTAATTCGCCACTCTCAGCATCAGTCAAGTCTTGGTGTCCCGCATACACGCTGATACTTCTTCCGGCATACATTCTTATGGTGTCGCTAGCGCTTATGTTTATATCACGGGAACCTGATATAGAGATGTGCCCTTCCGAGAACATGTCTATATTTCCGTTCGAGTCAAACTCAATCCAGTTATTACCCTTGTTGGTGGCGATATATATTCTTTCGTTTGTGTCATCTAGGAGAATCTGGTGGCCGCTGGTGGTGCGTATTTTTATTCTATTATTGAACGGCCTGTCGTCCATTACAAACATATGCATTCCGGGCGAAGACATACCGTAAGTTCTAGAGCTTAGTAGCGCACCCATATTCTTAAAACCCGACCAGTCGTAGCCGTGCGCACCTAAAGCCTCATGCGTCCACTCATCTGGTTCATTTTTTCTTATGGATTCGTTAGTCTGGTCTCTGTATGTTTGCTTCTTGTTGTTAGGGATTTGTCCAGTGTCGTCTCTAATTGCGGTTGGCTGATAATCAGCTATGCGTGTTTTCCATTCTGGGGAATCTTTTTTGTCGTTGAACGCCTGCTTAGCATTCGTATAAAGAGGTTCCATAGGTTCATCAGCCGATGTGAGCGGACCTTCCACGGTTCCGCCATTCCATTTCCATCTACCTGTATGCAATGTATTAGTTTCTTGGTGTTGTGGTACACAGGCAAACCAAAAGCGGCGTCTAAAGTCACCATCAACACAGGCTACTAAAACGTGTGCGCCGAGTTCCGGTATAGCCCAGAAGCCATAGTGCAGGGCTCCCTTAGATTCTGGTGTTACATCACCCGGACCTCTCGTGTATGAAGAGTTGTTTATGCTACCAGCAAACGGTGAAGCATAAACCGACCACGGTACATACTGCAATTGCTTTGGATCGTCATTAAGTGACGGACAGAAGACTCTCAACCTACCCATTTGTAGAGGGTCATCGGTGTCTATAACTACACCCAATGTCATTCCGGTAAATCCACCGGATGTATTCGCACCAGATGCATTTTGCAGCATCATAAATTCTCTAACTATATTATCTTGACTCATTGGTTACATTTTCTCATTAGTTCTAGCGCAATGTAATATCTGCGCGAAGTATCCCGGTGTAAACATATTGACTATTTTGTATATATGTAACATACCTTCATAATAAAATGAACCATTTGTTCGTGCCAATCTATCACCGGCCAAATATACTTTGAGCTTGACGTACATAGGCTCAAACTCTACATTCTTGTATATTATAGCGTTTGCTGGCTGAACGTCAATTACAGCCTGCGGGTTCCTGTTTATGTCACTGAGTAAATGAGGGTTTCCAACTACATTCAGAGTATACAAAGTCTGCTGGGCTGGGTTGAAAGAGCTTAGGGCTGCGGCGGCTTCGGAATTTTGTAAACCATTGTCCGTCATAACTCCGCGTAAAGACTTTATTCCGGAGAATGGGTTTTCAAAAAACGATGCATAATCACTCTTCCTTTTGAGTGTTATATACTCTCTATCCGCCAATACGGCCTGAGTGTCCGGAGCGTCACTGACAACTTCAGCAGGCTTTAATGTATATGTTGGGGTAGACGAGTACGTTATACTGGATATTGTATTATCTTCGGATAATAAACCACCCAAGTCTTGATAGGTGTATTCAATTGGAGCGGATACTACTCCGTTGCCCGGCCCAGTATTCGGGGCACCGTTTTCCACTTCTCCGTTGTAAGGGGAGATGTAGTCGTTTATATTAGTGTGAACTAAATACTTACCATCACATTTTCTTTTTGTTACGGTAGTTATCTTGAACGTTCTTGTTGGTGTTTTGGTATGGTCTTTACCTACATCCTTGGACATTTTCATTATTTGAGATATTGCCGACTGAATAGAGTGGAACTGCGGTAGGGTTATAGAAGATATACCAAAGTTGGATTGGTCGATTTCAAATTGCTCAAATGGAAGGTTTAGATTATCTATCTTTTTATTCTTATAGTAATCCGAAACGTTGATAGTATAGTCTATGGGCAATGGGTCGTCCCTTCTCACATCAGTTATCTTTTCAGCGTAATCATTTCTTATGAGAGACATAAAGCGCTGCAATTGTCTCTTGTGGTCGTTCTTTTGGTCGTTTAATGCGGCCTCCATAGACTTGCAAACATCCATGATTGTTTTCATGTACTTGCTTTTCTGCAATCTAGACTGTCTAGCTCGTAATTTAGCCGCATCCTCTTCCATAGTAGATTTTATTCCGGTACTTGGAGCCACTGGTGCTGGTATAGTGTTTATAGTATTACCATCTTTGTGGTTTATGGTGAGTTGGTTTAGCTGACTGAATTGCGGCGACATGCCGTGGCTGTTGTAACAGCTAACAATATCGAAATAATAAGACCTACCATCTATAGCCGTAACGTTCTGGGCGAAAGACGTTACATGGAAGAACATTGGGTTTGGTTGTATAATTTCTGGCGCATTTGCATTCGTCTTCATACCAATGAAGACTGGTATCCACGCAAACGTCAAGTGTGTTATGGACATACCAAGGTCTTTCGTTAATTCATTTACACACTGAGTAAAGTAAAAAGCGCTTCTGTCTGCAACCTCTATAGTTCCCGTATAAGAGCTAGTTCTATGGTCTACAGGTGAGAAAAACGACCATGTTGTGGTGGCCGATTTTACTGATATGTTAGAGTCTTTTAGTTCGTTCACCAATACCATACCGGACCCACACCCAGCGTTAAACTTGGTGCCATTGACACCAAGCTCCTGAGAAAAATCATACGAATAGGCATCCTCGGAATACTGGAACGCTACTAGTACATGATATACAGTGTGTGTTTCAAAATCGGATAATGGGTTTAGGTCTTTATTCATCCCGCAAAACTACCAGCCGGTTTGTTTATTATGTTAGTGATGACAAACGTCTTACTCGGAAGCCTTAAAACTTTACCGTATACAAATTCTTCCGAAATGTCGATGATGTTGTTATATTGGAGAACAATCCATTCATATTCTGTTGTACCGTAGAATTCAAACGAGACCAAATCCGGTCTACCGGCAGTCGCGTTTGTTATAGTGTAATTAAATTCTCTAGTGTCTCTGCCAGCTATATTCCTACGCTCCCACCAAGAGATTTTATCACCGCTAGTCTCCGACGTACCACCTTGCAATATCCTAGAATTTTTTCTTCTTAACGAAGATTTGTTTTGATATGGTCTATACATTACCAGTACTCCAACTGCCCTAACTTATAGGCATTTATGTCGAATTGTTGTAACTCTTCACCGGAGCGAATTTCTTGGAACGTCATAGACACTGGCATAATTATTGGCATCTTGGTCTTAGAGCCTTGAGCTATCGGTATATAGTCTACATCAGTAGGATATTCGTGATTTATCGACTTCATGACAACTTGGATGCCCTTGAAGTTCTGTCCATACCCGTAGATGTATAGAATTGATGGGGCCATAGTGTCTATCCTCTCCCCTCCGATTCCCTTAGACTCATAGTCAACGTCGGGCATACCCCAACTTTTCATTAGATTTAACTTCTTAAAGTTTTCCGCAGCTTCTTCTTGCGTTCTTGATACTAACTTCGCATTTATGGTAAAGTTTCTACCCGGAGAGCCTATGAAAATCATAATGGAACCGGCTTTACGTATCTCACTGACTTCTATATAGTTTACATTCTTAGATTCAGAAATCTCAGGAGCTACCTTGAAATTTACGTAAGCTCCTGTACTTTGCTCATATATTCTAATGTTTGATATGTCAGAACTACTACCGGAAGGCAACTCTTCACCGAAACCCGGCAGGGCTTGCAGTCCTTCGCTTATTCCGGGGCGAAGCTCCGTTAGTTTCCTACCATCGGTCCTATTGTTGTTTCTGATTTGATTTACTATCTGCGAGGTAGGGGTTATTCTTCTACTTGCGCGTTCAGCGAATCTTGCTTCATTTTGAGTTGACATGAAGGTGTTCCATAATTATATACGATATTTATGGATTACGCAATAACCACTCGTAGAGCAATTTGGCGTCGTTTACGTCTTCAATTGGCTTCGGAGTTGCCTTTAGATTCAGCAATTCGTCCTTATATTCACGCAAACGTTCAATCCAAGAGTCGGCAGAACTGTTAGGTACATCAACCAAGCATTGAAGCATATCCCGCTTCTTGAAAGAGCCTGCCGATTTACCATCGGCGTTAACATATTTCGTTACTTTACCCTTCTTAATTGCCGGGTACGACAAGCTTGCAGCTTTGGTTTTTAGCTCTTGGGGAGGGACTATAATTGGCTTAGCTACCCCGGATAATAAGAGGCGATAGCGCAGAATGCTTCCGAAAGTTACCAAGTCTATAAGAGGTCCGGCAGCGGAAGAATAGCTATATCCTTCTATCGCCACTCGGGCGGTTGTATGGTCAGCACATTCAAATAAAATGTCGTCAATTATACAGTCAACTATCTTTACGTACTTGGACAGCTTGGCATTTTCCTGTTCTGTATAAGCTAAACTGCCATCTACGGACAGGTCAAAACTTCTTATAGTTACAATATCGTTAACTTCTTGGAACCACCTTTTCATCTTACCCTTTTCGGTATGCGAGATGTGGGTTCCAGTGTAAACGAACTTCTTATCATTAATTACCAGCGCAGTACAGACTAAAGACGGGTCAATTGCTACAATATCCATTAGTATACTCTATTCAAATGTGCTGGCTTTTTGGATTCTTCTTTGAATCTCTTCTCTAAGAACTTGGATATTTTCTGGCGCTCAACGTATGTCATCTCATAATAATCGAAATAGTTAACCGCTCCGCGCATGTAATAGACGGTGTTTATAGCGTTATCAATTATTATAGACGTTTCATCCCTCAACGTCCGAAACATCTTAGATATTACTTTCGCATCTCTGGACTTGAGGGTAGCGTAAAAAAATACACTGGGTTTAACTGTGTTGTAAGTTCTTTGTCTTTCTTACAATGCTTGCACTTGATGGTGTATTTGAACTCGATGCCCCAGTCGTCCATCGCATCCAATTTACTCTTTATGATTTCGGTTTCGTAGCGAGGAAGCTCTTTATACCATTCCTTTATCATCTCCTTGTCATCTATCTCATCGACAGATTGGGTGACAGCGGCGAAGTTGGTTGCCACGAACTCTTTTATGTTCTCAACATCCTTCATGGCCTCTTGGTCTTGCATCTGTTGAATTTTGATAAAGTCGCAGAAGCGTAGCGGTTGTAGGGTCACTCTCTGTCCATTACTCAACTCTACTTTGAATTGACGATTAAAGTCTTTGGCACTCAATTCCTTGGTGTTCTGAATGAAGTGTTCGACCGGTATTAAATACTCATTGTCACCAGCCTGCTTACGCTTCTTTTTCTCGGCCTCATCTTTCGCACAATCACAGTCGTAGGTTATCGGTATATGGCTACCATAGGAGACTCTTCTTAGTTGCGTTAGAATGTAATCTATGTCACCAACTAGCAGTTCTAGAGGCTTCTTAATTTGCGGGATGCAGCGCTTAACCACATTGTCAATAGCAGTGCCTTGGAATAGCATATCCGGAGACCTCATCATTAATTCATCAGTTGTGGTCATAGGGAATACAGTGACCTCACCTTCTACACACTCATCGTCCAACTCACCGTTATGGTAAAAGAGTCCTCTTGATGGCAGGCGTATGGTCGTGCCGGGCATTTTGTTTAATCTGGTCAGTAGAGGGTTTGGTACCTTTACAGGTGCATCATGTTGGTCTTCCAAGTTCATATGTGAATATCTCCGCAATCAATTATACATATATAGATTATTTAACAATGAATGCATAAATATAAGACATAATTACCCGACATCTAGGACGCACAATGGACTTCATCAAAAACTTACTACAAGACGAAACTATTCTTGAGAACCAGCAAGCCACTCTCAAACAAATGCAGAGAGCTAAAGCCATCATCCAGAAGTATGCGACTGATAGAGTTCCATTCGACGACATTCTTCTTAGAGTTGCCGCATTCAGTAACGGAATGTCAATTCCAGACCCAAATAAGCCGGAAGATATTAACATAATTCCAGTTCTTGACGATTTAGCCAGAGCCGGTCTCGTTACCAAGCGCCCTAATGGTTCATACAAGAGAGGTGACGCTGTTAGTCGCCTAATAGCTTCTGTTACTGGCCGAAAAGTGGATAACGCTCTCGGCGGCGACTTATCCAGACAGGGTAAACTTTCATTCTCACAGACTGCACAGATGGGACATCTCGGTGGTTCGGGTGAAGCTGGCGATAAGTTGGAAAAAGCGCCGCGCAATTACAAGCAGGGTGGTAGGTACAGTGGTGCAACGAAAGAATACATCATCAAGGTGACTAAGGAGCGTGACCCGGCGTGGAAAGCCCTTCCGGATGCCACAAAGGATATGATAACCAGACTACAAAGATTGGAGAATCCATCTTATTCGTTCAAGGTACTCAAGGCGTTGCTGCACCTTAGAGCTAAGAAAAAAGGCTACATCCCTTTCATAGAATATGTTAAGGAAAACTTCAAAGACCAACGCTATGTCGATGCCTTGTATGACCTACAAACCGCAGGTATATTGGACGCCAGAACCAATACAATAAACAACGATGCCGTCAAACAGGTACGAAACGCTATAGATTTCTTTAAAGAAGAGCCTGTTGAGGGCATTTCACCACTTGAAAAAGTTTCAGCATTCCTACCAAACTTCATGAGGGCTGCTACTGACTCAAGTGCAACTACCTTTAGAGCCATAAACAACATCGTAACAAATAAACGCTTCGCTCCGATAATCAATATAATCAACACAAAATTGACGGATGATAGGCTAGCTGATATTATGGCTACGGATGACGCTGAACTACGCAAAAACCAAACACTATTCATCATTAAATTCCTAGCTAAAAATCTAAAGGCTAATAGCGTAGAAGAACTAAAGTCCGCAATCGAAGAAAAGAAGGCTAATCGCCAAGACTTCAAATCAGATGCTAACAAGGAAGCCAAGTCTATTGGTAGAATGGAAGAATTCTTGCGAATCTTTGACATCTAACCTCTTGACAGAACCGCTCCAAATGTTGTATAAATATGAGCCACAGAGAAATCTGTGGCTTTTTACTTACAACTTAATAACTTCGAACGGCTGCACGGAGGGCTTACACCCAAAGTCGGACAGGGAGTGAAGCGTAGGAAACTTCACATCAAAAATCCCTAAAGGTCGGTACGAGAGGCGCTCAACATTACATACCATCGAAGTTGGTCTTTGTTGAGATTGCATCGGACTCGTTAAAACACTGTAACTGCCTCACAGTTTACAGAAGCGCTTAGACATAAGCCAGCCGTTTGCGTAGTCTATTGATACGATGAAGCAACGATCCCTATGGTAGTTGGGATGAATCTACCGGGTTTGGAGAGTGACCAGTTAACCCATTCTTAAAATTTAATTTTTAAGAATAAAAAACGGGGGAGGGAGGATTATATCTATAATTGTAAGTAAACACGAGGAAACAAATAAACAAAAGAGAGCTAATAACTCTTAAATTTATTTCGAAGCGAAGCGGAGAAATAAATTTAAGAGTCATTTGCTCGATTCCGAGGTGCTAATTTATTTGCCTCGCTAGCGCTCAGCAAAGAACCTTCCGTTCGCTTCGCTCACTCCGGTTCTTATTTCTTCGTGTTTTATTGGTTGCCTGTGGTTGGTGTTTGGTGTATACTCTTAGGTTGTTGAAACAACAAAGGCAAAAATGACGAACATCGCAAAAACTTTCGACCTAACTCAACTGGATAAGGAAGACATCTATTCATTCTGGCCAATGGAGGATTATTCCCCGCGTAAATCCCAGATTGAGGTGTTGGAGTGGGTTAAACAGCTACCACCACATATCAAATACATACTTTGCGAAATGCCTGTAGGTGGTGGCAAGTCACCTCTAGCTCTCAATCTATCTGGATGGTTTGCACGAAACCTAGGAAACGCATACATTCTGACACCACAAAAAGTGCTCCAGAAGCAGTATGAAGATTCCTTCCAGAAGCGACTACTACATTCTCTTTATGGAAAGAGCAACTACAAGTGCGAGAGTAAGTCCACGAACTGCGAACTGGGTTCAGACATCAAACCCAGATGTGAAGAGTGTCCGCATAAAACAGCGTTCCAGCAGGTAAAATACGCACCGAATGTCGTGTTGAACTACACGCTCGGGTTTCTACTATTCAAGTATGCAACCGACGAGAAAATTATTCGTAAGAGAGACCTCATCGTATTCGATGAAGCACATACCATCGAAAATCACCTCACCGAATTCAATGCCATTTCGGTTTCCGAGTTCCGTTGCAGACAGATAGGCACGGTTGCGTTTAAACAGTTCACCACAATGCGTAATGCGGTTGATTGGATGCGCGATGTATACATGCCAGCACTTGTCAATAAGATTGGTAAGTTGCATCCTGTGGTGCAGGAAATCCTAGAAACGTGTGCCGACTCCGGAACTCCACCTTCTAGGGATGAACTCAATACCATTTCTCTTCTAAAAGAATTGGTTAACCATAAGGAAATGATTAACGAGCAACTGCTGATTCCAACGTTTGAGCAGGTATACGAAGATTACGTTCTAGTTAACGAAGGCAAGACGCTATTCAAGTTTAAGGAATTATATGGTAAAAGAAACTTCAAGCAGATAGTCGAGCCTATGGCCGACCGCTTCCTGTTCATGTCCTCGACAATTTTGGACAAGGATGCGTTCTGTGAAGATTTGGGCCTTGACCCAGAACACGCAGCGTTCATTTCACTGGACTCTGAATTTGAATTGGACAACCGACCCGTTTTTTACATGCCAACGTGTAAGATGTCTTTCGGTTGGGACAAGCCGGACAGAAAGAAAGAAACGGACCAGATGTTGAAGAAGATTAAGTCTCTGTGTAACGACATGCACCCTGATGAGTCCGGTGTTATACATGCCGGTAGCTTTCAGATTGCACAGTGGCTAGTGCAGAACTTGGAGAACAAAATTCCGCACCAAATTATGCATCATAATCCCGGTTCCGGCAAAACCAGAGACTCCGTGTTGGAAGAGTTCCAAGAGCTTGATGGTGTGCCTAAGTTGCTAATTTCGCCTTCCGTAACTGAAGGTCTTGACTTGAAGGGTGATAAGGGGCGCTTTGCGATTTTCGCCAAGGTTCCATTCCCGTATATTAACGATGCATGGGTTAAAAAGAGAATGGACCTCTCGGATAAATGGTATAAGCGTCAGGCTCTAATTGCCATGATTCAGGGTAGCGGTCGCGTTGTCAGAAGCAATGACGATTGGGGACATGTGTACATTCTGGATAGTAGCTTTGGTTACTTGGTATCGCAAAGTAAAAATATGATACCTAAGTGGTGGTCCGATTCAATAGTCACGCTATAAAACAAAACCCCGCTTCAGCGGGGTTTTGTTTTTATTCTACTTCTTCTTGTGTACTGGACAGAGAACTCTTCTTTATGGAAGAGAACCCGTCACGAAGCTCTACTTCTAGCTTAGAATCGAACATGGACGCAATTTCGTCTCTGTGCGATATCACAAACATAGAGAGTTTATCGTTAACAGCAACACTTTTAATCATCTTAGCCGCAAGCTGAACGCCAACGTTGCCCAGACCTACGTCAAGACACTCGTCTAGGATACAGAAGTTAATCTTGGAGAATCTAGCCTGTAAAACGTCACGGAAGGCGAAGGATAGTGCTAAATTAATTCTAGCCTTCTGACCGGCAGACAGATTTTCGAAGCTGTATTCCGTTCCAAACTGCGTAATCTTCGCCCCCATTTCTTCGGTAAAGAGAACTTTATGGTTGAGACCCATTGCATCCAAGTAGTGCGCCAAGCGCGAATTCAAGAACGGAATGTTCTTGTTCAAAAGCGCCTTTCTCACGAAAGAATCCTTTTTGGTGAGTAGCTTCAAGAGGAATTCCTGATGCTCTAGTTCGGCATAAAGCTCGTCCACAACTGTAGTGTTGACCTTCTCGATTTCATTCTCTAGTGTAAATTCAAGTTCCTTGGCTACACTATCAAACGGATTATCCTGCGACTTAAGTTCTCTTATTTTGTCGGCAATTCTGTTTATCTCGGAATCGACTTTGTTGATAGCGGCGCGAGACCATTCGGAATAGCCAGCCACCGGAATCTCAATATCGACCAGCTTAGATTTTTCCTTAGAAATTAAAGAATCGACTTCCGACAGGGATTCGTTTAATTCGAACAATAAAGCATCAAACTTGAATGTGTCCTGTTCTGTAAATGGATTGGTGGAAGCAACAAGCGCGTCCAATTCACCCTTAGTCATCAAAGTCTCGCTTTCTATACTCTTTAGATTTCTAGGTATATTGACCTTCAACAGAGACTCCAATTCCCCTTCAATTGATTCAATATCCTTAACCAACAAGTCTCGTTCAGCGGAGAGTGTTGCTCTCTGGTTTGAGAGCTTTTCCGCCATATCCTCACACGCCTTCAATTTATCTACTGATTCAGGGTAATCCTGTTTGCAGTATGGACATTTGCTATTCCTAAGATGCTCGATTTCGGACTCGTTAGCTGCTATGTCAGAATTCAGTCTCTTTAGTTTTGATAAGATTGTCGATTGCCGGGTCCGCTTTAATGTAAGTTCGCCGTTTAGCCTTGTAATATCTTCCGCTATCTTAGTCAAGGCAGCAACATCTATGGCGGACAGTTCGGCAAGCTTCTTCTCAAGTAAGGCGACTTTTTCAGTCTTGGATATCTCCCACGCCTTCATCTGACGATTGTTGGCGACGGCAGCACTCAGATTTGCATTGATGAGCTTTATCTCGGCTGCTATCTCGGCTTTCTTTGCGTTTAGTTCGTCAACTTTATCCAGCACTTCTGTAATAAAATCAATATCGATAGCTAGAAGTTTCTTAGCCGAAGCCTTTAGCGCCTTACTCTGCTCTTTTCTGGAAGCCTCCCATTCCGAGAGCTTTTGTAGCGTTGAGTCTAATTGTGACTGGTATCTATTTCTCTCGGATTCTATTCTAGAGTTCTTTTCTGACGCAGCCTTCAACGCCTGTTTAGTTTCGGATATCAATTCCTTAAGCTTCTCAGCTTTTCTGGTAAGCTCAGTGAGACCAAACAGTTCTTCGATTATGTCCCTTTGATTAGCCTTTGACGCATGCGATGACGGTAGGCTTAGGAATGGTTCATATGAAGCGGTAAACACTACAATTCGGGCAAATATATCAAAAGGTATGCCTAGGATGCGTTCAATTTCTCTATTAGCATTAGCTATGCTATCAGGAGTCTTGTCATGTTCTTTTTCGAACGTTGCCGACGTTGGATTCACAAAAATGCGAACACCATCGCCGCCTTTGGCCTTATTTTTTCTGTATCGCTCTATCTTGTAGTTTATGTTGTCCTTAACAAATGTTAGGGACACTTCCATATTCTTACCGTTTATGTAATTCACAACGTCAGACTTTTCTATATTAGAAATAGTCTTATCGTAAAGACAGAATGATATAGCGTTAAGTATTGCAGACTTTCCGGAGCCGTTACTGTCAACTTGACCGTTCACGACCGAATCATAGTTCTTGCCGACAATCAAGGTTGGCTTAGTAAAATCCAACTTCAATGATGTAGTGTTATTGCCGTAAGAAAGGAAATTTCTTAGGGTTAGTTCTTTGAAAGTTATCATAGGCTTCTGTATATTTTAACCAATTTGTCCGCGTTTATCTTTTCACTTCTAACTCTCTTGAGTAGCTCTGGAACTATTTCATTGACCCCTTCAAGTTTCAAATCTTCTACTTCCTGTTCGATATCTGACAACTGAACTGAAGTGTCAATTTGTTCTTCAAGAACTATCTCTCGTAGGTTGAACCTATCTGCGAAAAGTTTGCGGATTTCATTGTTTTCGGTAAGCGTTATGTCTTGGTCAACAATAACCTTGACTCTAGCATTCTTGTCAAGAACCTTCTTGGGCTTAGCTAGAAGCTCGGATAGTTTAGTTTTTATGTATTTCGGACAATCCACCCAATCAATGTAATCCAGAGTGTCGGTGTCGAACTCGTAGACGGCCATACCACGCTTATTGTCGTTGGCATCACTGAAGTCTGCGGGGAACGTATTGCCGATGTAATGAATATTATTTTTAGATTGTCTGCGGTGATAGTGGCCGCTGAATATTCGCTTAGGCTTACTATAGTTTTCTGGGTCTGGGCCGTGTTCCTTGATAGCGGTTTCTCCTGTCAGGATGAAGCCTTTAAACTCAAAATGCCCAGCGAAGATTTCGTACTTTGAGTACTTCTTGAAAAACTCTGGGTACTCATCTTCGAATAGATATGGAGCAAGCACACACTTGTTGTCCTCTAGGATTACCGGTTCGTCAACAAGAACGAAGTTTTCAAGTTTATCGAAGATGACAGTCGTGAAGATGTCTCGGCTATTTCTGAAATAAAGGTCGTGGTTGCCCACAACGAAATAGACGGGGAGGCCAAGCTCATTGAGCATATTGGCCCCCATCTGAGAATAATGCAAGGTCATACCGTTAATAGCGGCTCTGTGTTCATGCCAGTCTCCAAGGAAAAAGATGCAGTCAATTTCCTTATCAGCCTTTACTTGTTCGCAGAACCAAGAAATGAAGTTAATGCAGTCTTGGTTATGCGTCTCGCTATTGTTTTGGCGTCCGAAGTGAATATCCGTCATCATAGCCACTTTTTTGTATTTCATTCTATTATCTCCCATGTTGCATCTTCTTTTCCGTTTTTACTCTTTCTCTTTAAGAAATCTACATTCATTCCATGTATTCCAGCATTCATGCCTGATTCAAGCAGTCGTTGAATCCATGTCCAGTTGACGCTGGACGACTCCTGCTTGAATCCGACTTGTTCCCGCAGACGGAGGATGATGCTTCATCCCGAGATGGCAAATATTGATAGCGGCGTTAATGTCTCTATCGTGCGAAGCACCACAATCTCCGCATTGCCATTCTCTTACAACAAGACCTGTCCGCCCTGCGGGGCCAGAAAGGCACCCACATGCGCTGCAAGCTTGCGTTGTGTATGACTCGTTGATGATTTTCACATGCCTCATGGCCTGCTGGCCCTTGTAAGCAAGCATCGTTTTAATCATAGAAGAAGCATTATCATATGCGCTTTTAGCGCCTTTTCCGCTTTTCATGAAGTTAAACGATACATCACCGATGTATATTGCTTTATATCTTTTGATTAATCGTGTTGTAAACGTATGGAGCGCGTGAGCGCGTTGACGTTTTACCTTTCTATGTACAAATTTAGCCCGTTTCTTGTGCCCTCTCTTCTGCAACTGAGCTATTTTCTTCTCTTGTTTCTTATAAAAATCACTAACTAGAACATCACCATTACTACAGGTAGCAACAACTTTTTGACCTATATCAATTCCTACAGCATTATTCGTGGCTTCGCCATAGTCATTGTTCTTGTCAACAACTAAACACAAATACCAGTGGCCTAGCGAATCTTGGGTGAAGCAAGAGTCTTTCCAATC
>JAEHJW020005619.1_pt1 | contig 18717 bp, 28 predicted proteins | sample 9271431 | NCBI WGS metagenome assembly JAEHJW02 | reverse complement strand
TTTTAACCGCTTCTAACTTCATCTCATCGGTAGGCTTATCAATAAATCTTATAGCGGAACCGTTATTTTTAATTGCCGCAAATTTCATTTCATCCGTAGGATTCTTAATAAACTGTATAGCGTCTCCATAATTCTTAACCGCTTCTAACTTTATTTTATCGGAAGGATCTTCAATAACTCTTATAGCGGAACCGTTATTTTTAACAGCTTCCGTTTTCATTTCATCCGTAGGATTTTTAATATATTGTATAGCATACCCATCACTTTTAACGGCTTCTAATTTCATCTCGTCCGTAGGATTTTTAATAAGTATTATGGCAAATCCATTTTTTTTAACCGCTCCTATTTTCATTTCGTCGGTAGGTTTATCAATATATTTTATAGCTTCTCCATTATTTTTAGTAATTAATAACTTTACTTGATAATCAAGATCTTTACTATCATAACCAGAGATATTATCAACGCCGAGCATAATTTTTTTCATCTCATCTGGAAAAAAGCTTATATTATTTATAAGTTTTTTTACCGGCATAAGCTTATCTTCATACCGGAATAATGATTTAAATTTATCCGTTAATTCTTCTTTTGAATATCTTTCCATAAAATTAACGGCGCTATCATAAATATCTTTACTAGGATCTTCAATCGCAAATACGGAAAACGGTTCATTCCTTATTGCATTATATTGAATTTCTTTACTAGGAGAATCAATAGCGATAATAGTATAACCATTCTTTTTAACTGCTTCCAATTGCATATCATAAGAAGGCTTTTCAATCTCAAATATAACAAAAGGATTTTTACGGATAGCTTCTAACTTAATATCGTCGGTAACATTATTTATTTTATCTATTATATAAGGATCGCCGGCAATAGCTTCTATTTTCATAGCATCCGTAGGATTTTTTATTTTAAAAATAACATAAGGATCTTTTTTAATAGACTCAATAAACTTTTTTTCTTGAAACTTATTTATTCCAAAATCAGACATAATAAAATACCTCACATTTAAAATTAAATTATTATTTAATCACATTTACAAACGATGTTATTATAGCCAAAAAAACTATAAATTACAATAATTTAACAAATTAATTCGTCTACATATTATTCTTAATTATATTATTATGATTAACTTTATTTGTAATCAAATCAAATATTTTATGGCTCGGATTATATAATGTTTCCAATAAAGAACGGTCTTGTTTAACGGCTATAGCCTGAACATCTTCAGCAGGAATAGTTTTCATATAATTTATAGCTCTTGGTTCTTTTTCAATTGCTGTTAACTGAATATTATTATCTGGATTATCAATATACCTTATAGCTTTTACATTATTCTTTACCGCTTCCCTTTTCATTTCATCAGTAGGATTATCAATATATTTTAAAAAAAGCCCGTTATTTTTTACCGCTTCCAATTTCATTTCATCGGTAGGTTTATCAATTTGGAATATAAATATCTTATTTTCTCTAATATCCCTTAATTGAGATTTTATAGACTCAGATTTTATCTCATCTGTAGGTTCTTTAATAAAATCGATAGCCCATCCGTTATTCTTTACTGCTTCCAATTTCATTTTATCTGTAGGTTCATTAATATGTTGTATAGCTAATCCGTCATTCTTTACAGCTTCTAATTTCATCTCTTCCGTAGGTTCTTTAATATACCGGATAGAAAATCCTTTACTTTTTACCGCCGCTAATTTTACCTCATCCGTAGGTTCTTTAATATATTCTATAGCGTATCCGTTATTTTTAACGGCTTCTAACTTCATCTCATTAGTAGGATTTTTAATATATTGTATAGCATCTCCTTCACTCTTAACCGCTTCTAATTTCATCTCGTCGGTAAGTTTATCGATAAATCTTATAGCGCGACCGTTATTTTTTACTGCTTCTAATTTCATCTCGTCCGTAGGATTTTCAACATACTGTATAGCTTCTCCTCTACTTTTTACAGCCGCTAATTTTATATTATCCGCAGGATTATCAATAAACCTTATAGCATATCCGTTATTTTTAACGGCTTCTAATTTCATTTCATTGGAAGGATTTTCAATATATCTTATAGCATCCCCTTTGCTCTTAACGGCTTCCAATTTCATTTCATTTGTAGTTTTATTAATAAATTGTATAGATAATCCGTTATTTTTTACCGCCGCTAATTTTATTTCATCCGTGGGATTATTAATATATTTTATAGCTTCCCCATTAATTTTAACGGCTAATAATTTCATTTCATAATTAAGGTTATTACTATTATAATTAGAAACATTGTTAACATTAAGTATAAATTTTTTCATTTCATCGGGGATAGTATTTATATTATTTATAAACTTTTCCGTCGAAATAAAACTGTTGCTATACTGGAATATAGCTTTAAATTTATCGGCTAATTCTTCTTTCGAATACCTTTCCATAAAATTAATAGCATTATCATAAATACCCTCAACAGGTTTTTTAATTAAAAACACGGAAAACGGATCGTTTTTTATAGCATTATATTGAATTTCCTTATTCGGAGAATCAATAAACCGAATAACATTTCCGTCTTTTTTAACCGCTTCCAATTGCATATTATAAGAAGGCTCTTCTATATCAAATATAATATTAGGATTAATACGAATAGCTTCTAATTTCATATCGTCGGTAACATGATCTATTGCATCAATTATATCGGCATCGCCGGCAATAGCCAATATTTTCATTTCACGAGTAGGATTATTTATCATAAAAATAGCGTCAGGATTCTTTTTAATTAATTCAATAGAAGCTTTTTCTTGAGATTTACTCATTCCAAAACCAAACATAATAAATACCTCGCATATTTATATTTTATTACATATTTTATTATCTGAAACATTTTTAGGCATAACGATATCTATAACTTTATCACTCGGCTTATATAAAAATTTAAATAAAGAATTATCTTTTTTAATGGCCTCAATTTGAGCTTCTTCGCATGGAATAATTTTCATATAATTTATAGCTTTAGGATTTATTTTAACCGATTCTAATTGAACCTTTTCCGTAGGATTATTAATAGCCCTGACAGATTGGAAATTCTTATTAACAGCTTCTAACTGAACTTCTTCAAAAGGAAACTCTATATAAAATAAAGAATCTAAATTTTGTTTAACGGCTTGTAATTGAATTTCTTTAGAAGGATTATCAATATACATTATAGAAAATCCATCATTTTTAACCGCTTCTAATTGTATTTCCAAAGAAGGATTATCAATATATTTTATAGCGCTTCCATGATGCTTTACCGCTTCCAATTGCATTTCATAAGTAGGATTTTTAATCATTTTTAATACATTACCGTCTGTTTTAACGGCTTCCAATTGTATTTCATAACCAGGATTTTTAACATACTGTATAGCATAACCGTTATTCTTTACCGCTTCTAATTCCATTTCATATGTAGGATTTTTAATATACTGTAAAGCATAACCGTCATTTTTAACCGCAGTTAATTTTATCTCGTCTGTCGGATTTTTAATAAATTGAATAATATTACCGTTATTCTTAACCGCTTCTAACTTCATTTCATCAGTCGGTTCCTTAATAAATTCTAAAGCATATCCATAATTTTTTACGGCTTCTAATTTCATCTCGTCGGTAGAATTTTTAATAAATTGTAAAACGCTGCCGTTATTTTTAACCGCTTCTAACTTCATCTCATCGGTAGGTTCTTTAATAAATAATATAGACGTTCCATAATTTTTTACGGCCTCTAATTTCATCTCGTCGGTAGGTTCTTTAATAAATTGTATGGCGCTACCGTTATTCTTAACCGCTTCTAACTTCATCTCATCGGTAGGTTCTTTAATATGTTGTATAGAAAATCCCTCATTTTTAACTGCCGCTAATTTCATTTCATTAGTAGGATTTTCAATAAATTGAATAGTATTGCCATCATTTTTAATAGCGGTTAACTTCATTTCATCGGTAGGTTCTTTAATATATTGTATAGAAAATCCGTTTACGCCGACTAAAAATAATTTCATTTTATCAGATAAATTATCGTTATTTTTAAAAACATCAGATATAGAACCGTTAAATTCAAACATCCATGAAAATCCGTTCTTAAAATCACCATTATCTTGAGAACTCATATTATATCTTTCCATAAACTCGACAGCTTTATCCTGCATATCCAAAGAAGAATTCTTAATATCAAATATAGCAAAAGGATTATTCTTTATAGCATTATATTGAATTTCTTCAGAAGGATTATTAATATACTTAATAGCTAAACCATTATTCCTAACGGCTTCTAATTGTATTTTATGAGAAGGATTTTCTACAAATTGAATAATATCGCCCCTTCTTTTTACGGCTTCCAATTGTATATCGTAAGAAGGATTATCAATATTCAACATCGCTAACGGATCATTTTTAACCGCTTCCAATTGAACATTATGAGAAGGATTTTTTATTTTCTTAAGAATACTCCCGTCTTTTTTAACCGCCGCTATTTGCATATTTTCGGTAGGAACATCAAAATTAAAAAAAGCGTTAACATTTTCTTCAATACTCTTTATAAAAATATCTTCCTGTGATTTACTTATTTTAAAAATATTTACGGACATAATAAATACCTCATGATTTTATATTTTATTCTTAACAGTATTATTATTACAAACATCTTTACCTATAACCAAATCAACTATTTTACAACTCGGATTATATAATGTCCTTAATAAAGAAGGATCCTGCTTAACAGCTCTGCTTTGAACCTCTTCCGTCGGGATAACTTTCATGTAATTTATAGCTCTGGGATCTTTTTCAACAGCTACTAATTGAACTTTCTCAGAAGGTTTATCTATATATTGAATAATTTTAGGTTCTTTTTCAATAGCCGTTAACTGAATATTATCGGAAGGTTCCTTAATAAATTGTATAGCAAGACTATTATTTTTTACGGCTTCTAATTTCATCTCTTCGGTAGGTTCCTCAATAAATCTTATAACGAGTCCATCAGTTTTTACCGCTTCCAACTTCATCTCATCGGTAGGATTTTGAATAAGGGTTATAGTCTGTGCATTATTCTTTATCATTTCCAATTCATTTTTCATTCCTTCCAATCTCATCTCATTGGTAATATTCTTAATATAATTCAAAGCAAAAGGATCGTTTTTTATAACTTCAAATTTCATCTCATCGGTAGGTTCCTGAATAAGCGTTATAGCACGCCCGTTATTTTTAATAGCTGCCATTTTCATCTCATCCGTAGGATTTTGAATAAATCTTAGAGCAAATCCATCTCTTTTTAAAGCTTCTAATTTCATCTCCTCAGATGGATTTTTAATATATTGTATAGAACTGCCATCATTTTTAACGGCTTCCAATTTCATCTCATCGCTGGGTTCTTTAATAAATTTTATAGAAAGACCGTCATTCTTTACCGCTTCTAATTTCATTTCATTCGTAGGGTCCTTAATAAACTTTATAGCATATCCGTTATTTTTAACCGCAGTTAATTTTATCTCATCGGTAGGTTCTTTAATATATTCTATAACACGTCCGTTATTTTTAACGGCTTCTAATTTCATCTCCTCAGATGGATTTTTAATATATTGTATAGCAAATCCGTCATTCTTTACAGCTTCTAATTTCATCTCCTCAGATGGATTTTTAATATATTTTATGGCATTTCCGTCATTTTTTACCGCTTCTAATTTTATCTCATCCGTAGGATTTTTAATATACATTATAGCAAGCCCGTTACTTTTAACCGCCGCTAATTTCATCTCATCGGTAGGTTCTTTAATAACCGTTATAATATCGGCTTTATTTTTCACGGCTTCTAATTTCATCTCGTCGGTAGGATTATCAATATTTATCAAAGCATTCCCATTAACTTTGACGGCTTCTAATTTCATCTCGTGGGTAGGATTTTTAATATATTGTATATTGGTTCCATATCCTTGCAAAGCGCCTAATTTAATAGTTAATAATTTTACATTATCATCAAGATTTTTATCGTTATAATTAGAAACACCGTTAACATCAAGTATAAACTTCTTCATTTTATCGGAAAAACTTTCTATATTACCTATAAAATCTTCTATAAACACGCTATTAGTAGTACCTGTAAAAACAGATTCAAATTTATCTTTTAATTCTTTCTTTGAATATCTTTCCATAAAATTAATAGCGTTATCATAAATATTTTTACTCGGATTTTTAATAGAAAATACGGAAAACGGCTCATTCTTTACGGCGTTATATTGAACTTCTTCGTTTGGAAAATCAATAACCCTGATAGCAAATCCGTCTTTTTTAACAGCTTCTAATTGCATATCAAAAGAAGGTTTTTCGATAGCAAATATAACGTCGGAATTTTTACAAATAGCTTTTAATTTAATATCGTCGGTAACATTATCTATTTCGTCGATTATTCCGGGATTACTAGCAATAGCCGTTACTTTTATAGCATCGGTAGGTTCTTTAATAGTAAAAATAATACTAGGATTTTCACCAACCGCTTTAATAAGCGTTTTTTCCTGAGATTTACTCATTCTAAAATCAGACACAATTAATACCCCACACTTAAAATTTATTATTAAATTAAATTCATAAACGACATTATTATAGCCAAAAAAACCGTAAATTACAATATTTATTTATTCTTTTCGTTATCGTCTTTTTCGTTTTTTACAAACATTTTTACAAATATTTTTTTTTAAAATTTTTCATACGTTGTGAGAAAAATTTTGTTTTTTGTTTTTGTTTTTTTTGTTTTTTTGTTTATAATCATATAATTATAATATTAATAAATTCAAAAAGAGGATATATGATAAAAACTATCGGTCATAGCAATATGAATATAGAAGAATTTATAAATATAATTAAAAATTATAATGTTAACATAATAGCGGATGTAAGAAGCGTACCGTATAGCAAATATGTTCCGCACTTTAATAGAGAAGATTTAAGAAATATATTAAACAAAAATAATATAAAATATATTTTTCTCGGCGATAAACTAGGCGCCAGATGGAAAGAACCCGACGCTATCACGAATAACAAAGCAGATTTTGAAAAAATAAAAAAAATTCAAATATTTAAAAAAGGTATTGAAGAATTAATAAAATTATCCGAAAATAATAATACGGCAATCATGTGTTCCGAAAAAAATCCTTTAGATTGTCACAGATTTGGATTAATTTCACCGGTATTAAAAGAAAAAAATATTGTTATTGAACACATATTAGATCAAACAAATATTAAATCGCAAGAATATATAGAAAATAAACTAATAAACAAATATAAAGACAAAATACCAGAATTATTCATACAAAACGACGAAGATATGCTCAAATCAGCATACGAATATCTCAATCAAGATATCGGATATATCGTAAAATAACCTTAAAATAAAAAGGGAAAAAATGATGACAAATAATAAAAACAAAAAAGTTAAATTAACCGAAACGCAGGCAATCCTATTATATACATTATTCAACTTAGTAAGAGAAGGAGAATTCGTTTCCGAATTTTCGGCAGAAAAAATCTGTTATTTTTTACAATATTTCGGAGCAAAAAAATATTTCAAACTCGAATATAACAATCTAAACTTTTGCGGTCCTTATTCCTGGAAAGTAAAATACGCGTTAAAATATCTTAACGGCAGTTATATATCGGGATTTAAAGATTTAAACCAAAAACCTTTTGAACCGTTATTATTAATTTCCGATACATACGAAGATATAAAAAAAATCGTGGCAAACAATAATGAACTTTATAGCATCGCGGAAAAAACCAATGAATTTTTAACGGGATTTTATTCCGATTTCACGCTTGAGCTTTTATCGACGGTACATTATATAATGAAAGAAAAACAAACAGACGATATAAAGATAATTAAAAATGAATTAGACTCCTGGAATGAAAAAAAAGGAATCAAATCTTCCAATTACGAATATTTAAAAATAGCCGTTGATCATTTAAAAAAATTTAACATTTAACAAAGAGGACAATAATTATGAACGAATTCAATATAGAAAAAATTGCAAACGCAATTATATTCTTTATCGATAGAGACGTTAAACATCTCGGTAAAACAAAATTTATAAAAATAATGTTTATAGCCGATAAAATACATCTCGAAAAATATGGAAGAACTATATTCGAAGATACATATTATAAAACTTCAAATACAATAATTCCGCTAAAAACATTTAATATTATTAACGATTTTATAGAAAACGCAATAACAAAAAATAGTAAAACAGACATATTAATAAAAAAATTTTCTGCATTAATATCCATGCAATACAAATATGACAAACAATGTAAACAAGCGATAACATTCACTAAAAAAATTGATTTTAATAAAAATATATTCAGTAAATCCGAATTACAAATATTAAAATTAATTGCAGAACAATACAGAAAAACATCATCGGAAGAAATAAACAATACCATAAAAAATATGGAAGAATTTAAAAATACTCCAGACTATAATATAATCGAAGAAGTATCAATGACCGAAAATAATAAAGATTATGTTTCTTATTGGAAAAAAGAAATATCGGAATTATCTAAAATATAACCATAAAATAAGGAGCTTTTATGTCAAAAACAAACTGTCAAAAAGAAAAATGCGAATATTTTACGAAAGTCAATTCATCGGGTTTCTGCCTACATGAAAATGCCAGGATACTAGCTCCCGATAAAAAAACATCTTTCCCCAAAAATCCAAAAGTAACCGGCATCAAAATAACATGGGTCGTTTGCCCTCTAAACATAAATTAATTAATAACTATCTAATAATGAGGAAAAAAAAATGAGTAATACAAATAACGCACAGAATCAAATAAAATCTGATGATCATATAAAATCGGAAATAAAAATGCATAAAAATATATTTAAAGTATTCTTTATATCTATAAGCATAGGTATTATAGGTTCTATAGTAGCAATAACAGATATCCTATATAAATCTTTTACTTTAGGCCTATTCACTTGGATAAAATTAGATTATAGATTTAGTACTGAAATTATAATATGCACCATAGCAATGTTAATCTCTATACCATTTAATTTTAAAAACATGAAAATTGAAAAATCTAAAATCGAAGAACTAAAAAACACAAAATTAAAATAATATAGATTATTTATCCCCTTAAACATAAATTAATTAATAACTATCCAATAATGAGGAAAAAAAAATGAACGATATTGATAATACGCAAAATAAAATAAAACCAACAGACTATTTATCGTCAGAAATAAAAACACACAAAAATATGTTCAAAGTATTCTTTATGTCTTTAAGCGTAGGCATTATAGGTTCGATAATAGCAATAACAGATATCTTATATAAATCTTTTACTTTAGGCCTATTCGCTTGGATAAAATCAGATTATACATTCAGCATAGAAATGATAATATTCGCAATAGCAATGCTAATTTCTATACCGTTAAATTTCAAAAACATAAAATCCGAAAAATCTAAAATCGAAAAATTAAAAACTCTTTCGATATCAATTATAGGCGAATAAAATTAAATACAAAAAATAATAAAAAAAAAAGAATTCTTAACAAATATCTTAAATCATAATAACAAAAAAAACTATGGAAAAAAATTTTAGCATATTTTTCAGACTGACTATTCTATCGGCATTTATATCCATAATAACGACTTTTGCTCTATTATTTGAATATACCATAGAATATAAAGCTCCTGCCGATTTAAATACGGAAATTATTATAATGCCGGCATATTTTATATTTTCATGCTTAATGCCGTTAACTTTATTTTCATTATTCGGCAACACAAAAATATTCAAAATCGTTCTTAGAACAACCGCAATAATTATAATATTTTTAGTATTCGCAGGAATGTTCGCAACATATAAATATTCCCCGCAAAGAATGTTTTTAAGAGAATTTAATCTCGGCGGGAGAACCGAAAAAATAATATTCAAAAATAAACAATGTAAAATATCTGGAATGCCAAAGAAAGCATTTCTTATATATAAAAGCATACATTTTTTTTATTATAAAACCAAAAACTCGATAATAGGGATAAATAAAAAATGTCTATACGATCCCATATATTAATAATTACACATATAAGGAGCAATAATTATGTTAGGAATATTTTATATAATAACTAAAAACGAAACAATATTTAAAAAAGAATTTATGAATCCCTGTATTAACATAAAAGCAATAAAATCAGAAATAAATAATATAGAAGAAGAATTCATAATAATACACAAAGAAATAAAACGGGAACTATTTAACAACAATACCGAATATGTAAAAAAATTAATCGAAAAAAACATAAACGACTGGAATGAAACTTATATAAACAAAGAATTAAAACCAACAAATAAACCTGATTGGTGGACATCAAAACATAATAATATTTCTGAAACATTCTTTAAAAATTTCTTAAATAAATATATAATAAATAATACATACATACCAAAAACAAAGTTTCCGATAAATGCATATTTAATAAACGATTCAAATATCGAATCCCTTGAAAATTCTTATGTAATACATTTATATAACAGCAAAATAATGGATATTTGTTCGAATACATATATAATGACGATATTCAATACAATGATATGCGATATGAAAAATAAATCGGAAATTAACATCGCCGGGGGAACATCCACAATCATAAATATGGAATATTTATCAAAAATTAATTCCATATTCGATAGCACCAGAATAATTAACCATCAACCGCATATTAATTAATGCTAAACAAAAAAATATAACAAACTTTACTACTTTTTAATTTTTTTTCTCAAATTTTTGAGAAAAAAAATACTTTTTTTGTTTTTTATTTTCATTTTCACTAAAACATAAAAATTAATATTAAAAAGAGATATTATGAAAAAATATTTTACGGATAAAGAAATAGCCGAAAGATATTGCGGTAAATATGAACCGCACAATCCAATAACCGCGGCAAAAAATCATGATTGCGAATGGTGTTATTTTTCGACAATCAAAGAATACGGAAGATATTGGGATACCGAATGTAAAAAAGACAGAATATTTACTTTAAAGGGCAAAAATAAAACAATAAAATTAACGGCAGAAGATTTCTGCCAAAACAGGGGTTAAAAATGTCGATTTTAGAAGAAGCTCGTAAAAAATACGCGGAAGCAAAATTAAACGAAAAAAAAGCTTTGACCGATCTAAAAAACATTTACAGTGCTAATTTTATAAATAACAATCCTGAAGTTATCTCAAAACTATGCGATTACCTCAAATGTAAAACAATAAATTTCTTAGAAACAGACTCTTTTATCAGCAGCGACGGTAATCACACTGAATATGTTATCGTAAATACCGATACCGACAAATATGCCGTCGTTATCGAAACAGAAAGTCAGATAGATATGTATTATTATGAATATCGCGATCCAAAAATAACCGTCAGGGATATAAGAAATGAAATAGACGATTCGGAATATCCCAAATATGAAACATTACACGATAAACTCTTAAAATTTGCCGAAGAATGGAAACAAATATATAAATAATTTTATTAACGGCAGAAAAAATTATTTTTTTTAGATAATAATATTTATATACATTTTCTTTCTATTCGCAAGAAAATATTTTTTATTTTTTTTGTAAATAACTTATTTAATAAAAGGAGAACTATTATGAAAATAGGAATAATTTTTACTAAAGACGATATATCTTTACTCAAAGACATATCAAAAAAATACGGTAATATCACATTATATAATTTTATAAAATACGCATCAAAAAACTGATAAATAACAAACAAATAACCGGCATAAAGTTATAAGGTTTAAAAGCAAAACTTTTTATTTTTTTCTCAAGTTTTTGAGAAAAAAATTTTGTTTTTTTTTGTTTTTTCCGTTTTTATTTTTATAAAAAATTAATATTAATACTAAAAACAGGGGGTATTATAATGAAAACGAATTTCGACGACAAAAAAATTGCCGAAAAATATTTTGGCAAATATGAATCGCATAATCCAATAGCATCAGCAACATACGGAGATTGCGAATGGTGTTACTTCGCATCTACAAAAGCCGACGAAAACGGATTAATAAAACTCTATTGCGATGAACATAAAAAACTCGAAATAAAAGGAAAAAATAGGACATTAGAATTAACGGCAGAAAATTTTTGTTAAATAATCCTAAAATAACCTATTATAAGAAAAAAATTTATTATGAAACTAAAAAAAATAATTGAATATATGGAAGGTTTAAGTAAAAAAGATCGTTTTTTTAGATATACTTATACCAACGATTCCGAAGATTGCTTATTTACCATAACAAGAGGCGGTTATAACGAAAGCAAAACTTTTCATGCTAAAGATATTAAAAGAACTTCTGATCTAAAAAATATTGTTTTATATTTTTACTTATAATTAAACTAATTTATTTTATTTCAATAATTAAAAAGATGATATAAAAATTTAAGGAATTTCATAATGATTAATCAAGAAAACAAATCAAACCCCAAACTTTTCACATTAGAAGAAGCGGCTAAATACCTTAACATAAGCCGTCATTCTTTATATAATTATGTTTCGGATCGAAAAATTGCGTTTTTAAATTTCTCAAAAACAAAAACAAGACGTTATTTATTTCTTGAAGAAGACTTAAATAATTTTATATTACAATATAGAACGCCCGCATTATCAGAAAATCTAAAAACCTTAAAAATAAAAAAATAACTTTTAGAGGTAAAAATAAATATTATGGAAATAGAAAATTTTACCGTAAATAAAAAGTATTCAGACATATATTCAGAAATATCGCATGAATTATATAATAATATCAAAGAAGAATATCCTGAACAGATAGAAACCGCCGCCAAAGACGACTGCGCCGGTTTAGAAGTATTTCCCGGCTCAATGAACTGTAACGAAGTAATGTATAAAGCTTTATCTATAACGATACCTAAAACTTGGACCATTATTGACATCGGATGCTCTTATGCAGCGCAAGCATACCATTTTAAAAACCACAAAAAATATATAGGCATAGATATCACGCCGGTAGGCTTCTGTACCGATTTCAAAAATATGGAAGAAGGGCATTTCAGATTTACATTTGAAAATACGGAACACTGGGTTAAAAATGCTACGGATTTAACACAAAAAGATATTAAAGACTTTGATTTAGATAAAACTTTTGCTATACTAAGCTATAATCCATTATGGCTGGCAGGAAAAAATACCGATAAATTAAAAGAAACTCAAAGAATTATATCATTATTTAAAAATGTATACAGTTTTTATCCAGCATAATTAATATAAAAAAGGATCCTTAAATTATGAATTCTCGCATAAAACCGTTAAAAATTACAGACTTAAAAAACATAAGCTGTTTTAATACAACCTGCCAAAGAATCCTCAAAAAAGATAAAATATTAATATTTTATATAGAGTCTTACGAAGAATGGAATATATACGACGACAACTACATAACATACGAATTATACGGATACATTAATCCATACGGTTCGCAAAAAATAAAATGCTACGCTAAAGTAGAAATACATGAAAAAAATTTAAGAACTACGGTTTCTATAAACGATTTAATAGACGCAATCCAAAAAAATATAGATAAAAAAACCGATAATTATCTTGATTATTTCCAACTATATTTAGATGAATACGATACTAAAAAAAAACATAATAAAAAGAAAAAAGAAAACATTAACAAATTTGAAATAGACTACGCCGACGACGAAAATATAACCGAACCGGCTCAATCTAATCCTATTACTAATATTATAATATCACAAAAGAGGTAATATTATGAAAAAAATTACATTTAACGACAATAAAGAAAACGGTTTTACTATAAACAATATCAAAAATAACATATTAATATCTTCTTTCGGATATTCCCATCTGTTTAATTATCCTGCAATTTTAACCGACGAAACAGAAAAAATATCTAAAGAAATAAACAAAGACGAGATAGATACATACTTCGATTTATCGTCGGTATTAGGCAAAGACGCAAGTAATAAATATTTCACCATTATCTACAGTAAAACAAAAAAAGACTTTATTTATCCTTCTAAAAAAACGCTGACAAATTTACCAAGCTAATAAATAAAAACTTCCCGGCAAAAAAAATTAATCTTATTTATCCGATAAAGAGGCAAATTATGATTTTAAATCAAAAAAGTTTCAGAAAAACTCTCGAAAACGCTAAAAATTTTATAGACAAAAAGAATAAAACGACAAACGGCATATGGATAGCAAACAATACCGCAACGGCCACAAATTTCGAAATTTATTATAAAGAACTATTAAATAATTTAGACTCAAACGAAGAACAAAAAAAACCCATATTTTTAGATAAAGAAACTATTAAAAAAATTATAGATTACATTAAAAAATCTAAATTAAAAGAAATTAAACTCTCAGCAGATAACGAAGATATTTTTATTAACGATACGCCGTTAAATAAAGTTACGGTAAATCCGGAAGAAATGCCGTCGCTTTTAAAAGAAGAGCTTATGGACAGAAAAGGAATATATAACGTAAAAAAGTATAAACTTTCAAATAAATTATTAGAATTAATAAGAACGATATTCTCTAAAGATTCATTGTTAACCGAAGATATTAAGGAAGGATTTAACAACTACAAATATGCAACTTTTATACAATTAATAAACGATAAAGCTACATGGACAAACGGTTATGTTATGCATATAATATACACAAATTTATCGGATATAAATGTTTTCATCCCCATAGAATTATTTCTAAAATATAAAAAATTCACGGAAGAATTCACTTTATCGCATTACAATTATACGGACGAAAAAGACAGGGAGATTATGACCGTCACATTAGATAACAGCACAATCTCAATAACATACAGATTAGCATTAGGTACCATCAAACATCCCACATACGATCAAATGGCTAAAATAATTAACGGAACCATATCGTTATCTAAACCAATCGAATACGAAAAAAAAGAACTTTTAAAAGAAGCAAATTTATCAAAAAGAAACAACGGAAAAGAAAAAATAAATCAAGCAACAACAATAAAACTTAAAGTCGAAACAGACTTGAATTTTATCTATCTTAATTTTATATTATCGTTTTTTACGGATAAAGTAAAAATATACAGCGATAACAATAAATATAATCCCGTCGTTTTTGAAGTAGAAAAAGAAAGAATAATTACCATTATGCCGTTAAAATAAATTAATCAAAAAAAATTAAAAATAATAAAAAATGACAATAACCGAAGATACATTTATAATTTCCGATACCCATTTCGGACACGATAATATTGTTACTTACGAACCATCCAGAACAACTCTTATAGATTTAGATTCCGTATCGAATAACATAGATCTCGTAAATAAGATAAACCATAGGCTTGTTGAAAACTGGAATAACACAATAGGCAAAAACGATACGGTCCTTCACTTAGGCGATTTAGCTTGGGGCGGACAAGATAAGATAAAGACCTGGGCTAAGAGACTTAACGGCAACATTATTTTAATCAAAGGCAATCACGACAGAGGCAGTTATGCCTTTTATAAAGAACTCGGCATAGACTTAATCGAAGGCGTCCATCTACTATTAAACGGAACATACGATTTAATAAATACTCCGAAACATGTCAACGCTCTAATAACGGAGCTTGCCGGCAAAAGAATTATGTTTTTGCATTTTCCTATCGAAAATCACATAAAACACGATATTTATTATAAACCAGCTACAGAAAAACTATTTGAAATATTCATGCAGTATAATTGCGATATCAACATACACGGACATGTCCATTCTAATTCTATATGGGAATCTCCTTCTTGTATAAACGCATCCGTCGAAGTAATAAATTTCAAACCTGTAAAAATCAAAAATATAATATAATAACAACATAAAAAGAGGTAAATAACATGGGATACGAAAGCTCATTAAGCTATATTTTCAGCGAAGACGCCGAAATTAAAAACGTCAAAGAATTAAACGAAAAAATATCGGAATTAGACAGTTGCATAAGCAATGCAATAGTCACGAGAGAAAAAAAATATCCTTCAGACGAATATTATAGCATCGAAATAGACGATTGCTATAGCAAGCTTTACGACAATAAAGACTTTGCGGATATAATATCAAAATATCTCGTAAAAGGAAGCATCGACCTAATTTGGACGGGAGAAGACGACAATATAGAAGCAATAAGAGTACTCCCAAATAAAACTATAGATCTCGTCAACATTTTTATTCCGCAATATATGATAGACGACGTAAAAAAATATGTAAAAAATTTTGAAAAAACAAAAAATAAAAAATAAACAGGGGTATATTATGTTATCGCCGGCAGAAAAAAGAAACAGAAAAGTTATGAAAATCGGAAAATTTAAAAAAATGCTTGAAAAAGCAATAAAAGAAAATGAAATGACCGATAAAGATGAAATATTAATAGTCAACGCGGGAAAAGACGAACTGTCGAATATCGGAGAAGTATGGGTAAGCAATTATGGCGACGGAAAAAAACGAGTGGTTATAATGAATTTATACTAATCAATATATTCACAAAAACAAAAAATATAACATTAACAATAACTTTAAAAAGAGGTAAACAAAATGGGATACGAAAGCACTTTTAACGGCGGTGATTTTAGCGAAGACGCGGTAATTGAAAACATCGAAAGATTAAACAATGAAATAAAAGAATTAAGCAGTGGCATGAGCGAAGCAATAATCGGAAAGATTACGGAAAAAGATTCAAAACCATATTACGACATAAATATGGACGATTACTACGGAAAATTCTACGACAGCGAAGATTTTGCAAACTTACTGTCAAAATATCTCGTAAAAGGAAAAGTAGATCTAAGTTGGACGGGAGAAGACGGAGCAATCGAAGCAATAAGGGTAATCCCAAACAAAACTATAGATCTCATTAATATTATGGTCCCCGAATACATGATAGACGGCGTAAGAAAATATATGGACGAGTACGAAAAAAACAAAAAATAATAAAAACTTATAATTTTAAAAAAGTTTTTAAATAAATAATAAATCTATTTATTATAAAAACTCCTTAACTATAATAAAAAAGGAAAAATATTTCATGCAACCAAAATATAATAAAGTATCCGTATTAGACATTGCCGAATTCATATTATTAAAACTAGGACCTATGCCGTCTATGAAATTACAAAAACTTGTTTATTATTGTCAGGCATGGTCATTAGTCTGGGACGACAGAGCTTTATTTAAAGAAAAAATTCGCGCAAAAAATAACGGACCCGTATGTCCTATATTATACGAAATATTATACCCATAATAGACTGGCTATTATAAATTCATAAAATTAAAAACCCCTTGACTTTTAACACATTTTTATCTAAAATATAAAAATCATCGTCGAGATACGGGGGTTTTTACACTACCGAAGATCGACAGACTAATTTTAATAAAACTTAATATAAATTATTATATTTACACGCAAATTTTTGCCTTTTAATCGCACCAATTGTGGAATTGAAACCAAAGTACCAAAATTTAAAGCCGGCAAATATTTAAAAGAAGCAGTCAATACCGGCAAATAAAAAACAACAACTAAACTTATAAACGGAGGACCAATAACAAGTGTATCTAAAAAACAAAAAAATTAAAATTTTCGCCCTAATCTTAGCGCTTCTTATCCCGGCATTAGCTTTTTCGGGATGCGCAACTACCGCGGGAACGGGAACCAGTGCTAGCGGATTATCTTCCGGCAATGTAGCATTAAGTACTAAAATGAGTTCTAGCATATTTTTACAGCCTGTAGCGCCTCAGGATAAAACGGTCTATATAAGCGCCAGAAACACTTCTACCGCTACCGGACTAAATTTTACAAATGAATTAGTATCGGAATTAATAAGAGAAGGTTACAGAATTACTAATAATCCCCAAGATGCAAATTTTATGGTAATGTCTAATGTATTATATATAGGAAAAGAAACTTCAAATTATACGGCAGCCGGAGCATTAGCTGGAGGATTCGGCGGAGCTTTAATAGGTTCCAGATATAATTCAGGCACTTCGGAAATAGCCGGCGGAGCTTTAGGCGCATTAGCGGGCGGAATAATCGGTTCCCTTTTATCTACCACTAAATATATGATGGTTGTCGATATCCAGCTCGAAGAAAGACAAGCGGGTTCATATACTACTAACTCCACTAACGCAAGTCAGGGCATAGCAAGCAATGTAACTACTTATAACGCAGGAGTTAAAAATTGGGCAATCTATAGAGACAGGATTATATCCCAGGCCTCTGCCATGAATTTAAACTTTGCATCGGCAGAACCGTTATTAAAACAGCAGATGGCTCATTCGATAGCAAACTTACTGCCATAAAATATATCTTAAATTTAACATTAATTTTTTTAATTAAAAAGGAAATATTATGTATAAAACAGAACTTAAAGGTATGTAAAATTAATCTTCACTCACACAATCACAAAATTAAAATTAAAAACCTTAAATATAATACCTCGTTTTTTTAAACGAGGTATTATATTTTTTTTTAAAATAAAATACTCCTGCTTTAAATTATAGCGTATAAACTAAAATTAAAAACCCCTTGACTTTTAACGCATTTTTATCTAAAATATAAAAATCGTCGTCGAGGTACGGGGTTTTTTACACTACCGAAGGTCGACAGACGAATTTTAATAAAACTTAATATAAGTTATTATATTTACAAG
>JAEHJW020002423.1_pt1 | contig 18733 bp, 25 predicted proteins | sample 9271431 | NCBI WGS metagenome assembly JAEHJW02 | reverse complement strand
AGGGTCTTAAGGGCCGTAGCGTACAGATTGCGCGTCCCGGACTTCAAGCCCTTATTTTCCATCCACTGAAGGTACCTAGTCAGGTCGTCCAAGGTGCACATCTTGAGAATCTTTTTATTTTCCGTCAGGTATTTCTTTAACGAATTGAGGGCGTAATTGTACGAGAGGATGGTGGCCGGGGCGTGCGCCCCTTTGAGCCATACCAGGAAATCGCCTATCACTTCGTCGTTTTCACGCATATATATAACCGCCCACCCTACTCCCGGACGGATTAAGGCCGTACGGTTTCGGATGGGCGGTTTTTACTGTCTTGCTTACACAAAACAGTGGGCCGCATAAGCCAATACATGGCCTATTCGGCATAAACATGATACACCCAAACGGAACGCATGTCCTTAATCCACGCGGTTCGTCGATGGTTTTAATGTAACGGCGCCTCTAACTAAGCAGAAATTGCCGGGGAGGTCAAGGGTTTGGCTGACGGTTGGCCGCTGGCGGCCATGTGGATGACCGATGTGCTATAATATGTTTTGCAAGAGGATAACCTTGACAGTCCTGTGTATAATTGCCAAAGTTCCAAAACCAAACCGCTCCAGATCGAATGTGATATTGAAACGATATAGCATGTAGATTTGGGGCGGTTTTCGTCTCAACAAAAAACCCGCCTATCTTTCGAGGGAAGGGCGGGTAAAAAGGGACCCTAACGGGTCTTTTTGCTTTCGCCAATCAGCGATATTTGCTGCGCAACCTATCCACATTCAGGTATGCCTACCTATATGCTATCCTAGTTGTGCAGCCCTCTGAGCGTGGAATCATCAAAATTGCTTTCATATTTGACTATGAGACAATTGATTAGACGATCCCCTAATGAGTCGTGAGACGATTTCTCGCCCCGACAAAACTCCATTTTTATGGGGTTTTTTCGTGACGAAAAATCCGTAGCATGTTCTGGCGCAGGCGCGAAACCCCATTGGGGAAATGCACCGTTTGGCGCAAGTGATCTTTTGGATAATCTGCACCAGAACACGACACGGATTGTGCCGGGGTTTCGCGATGACGGGGATCAGCCGTATTTGTGCCAACACATTAGCACTTTTTGAACGTATTGTGGAGAGTGTGTCAAGAGTCCAGCGGCCACTTCAGGCAAAATTTATCCATAGGTACGGAATATCCTAGACCTTGACTTTTGTGGTAGTATGTGAATAAGTAACAATATGCCAATCCAAGGAAAAAACGAAACCATCAAGGAGGAAGGACAGGACAAGGACGCTTTCACCGTCACCTTCACCAATGGCGCCAAACAACAGATCAACGATTTGAAGGATTTTTTTAATCAGTCAGACGAATTAGAACTGATAAAATTAGCAATCAGCCTGTTGGAAAACATAAGGGAACAACATGGAAACAAGGAAAAACACTAGATATGGGAAAACTTGATGATAAAATTTCATCCGAAAAAGCAAAAGAAATTTACAGCGAACAGCTTCAGACGGATCGAACACGAAAACACGTGCAGTGCATCATCGACGAATACACCGACAGTGTTCAATTTATGGATAAAGTTAAGAAATACGCGGGTACAGAAATCGACTCACGTCTTTTTGTAAGTGCTAAATTTTGGTTGACCACTATAGCTGCATCCGTAGCTTCTGCTTTTATGGCTTTATTAGTAGGTAAATTTTTCAATTGACACTATTGACATTTTTTAATAATTGTGCTTAATTGCACCTTAATCATATGCCAGACACAAACGAACCCAAGAAGAAGACCAGCCCGCTGCTCATCGGATGCCTCGGCTTAGTCGCTATTTTCATCCTGCTTGCGATCTCCGGATCGTTCCTGCCGGAGACGCCTAAAACTGCGCAGCCTACAACACCAGCCAAGGTTGTAGACCAGAAACCGGCCGAGCAACCGACCCCCAAGGTAGAAGAACAGGCCATCAAAATCACGTCTAATAAGCTCATGGAAGCCTACGAGACAAACGAAATCGCCGCCGACAACCAGTACAAGGGCAAACTGCTCCAAGTCACCGGAAAGGTCGGCACAATCTCCAAGGGCATATTCGGCGGCTCCTACCTGACCCTGAAGACGTCCGACATCATCACAACTGTCCAGTGCATGTTAAACGATGACCAGACGGAAAAGGCCACGACATTAGTACCTGACCAGTCCATCGAGGTCCAAGGCCGGGGAGATGGTAAGATGGGTAACGTGGTACTGAAGGAGTGCTGGATAATCGACAATGGAACCGAAGCCAAACAAGAACCAACCAATACGACTATGAACATTGGAGATGAGGGGTATTTGAAAATCGGTGACACTACCGACACCGAGCAAATGCTTTGTCTCGGTGGCACCAAAGAGGAAGCAGAAGATGTCTATAAAGCCATTAGAGCCAAGGATGTGATCGGCATAGTCGAACAACCTGGAGCTTTCTGTGTTGGCAATGGGACTCGGGTTAAATTACTTGAGCGCACGCTTTTGTGGGCTAGAGTGCGGATTATTGAAGAAGTACGCGAACTCGATAAGAATCAAGTCACGAAATCCGGATGGCTCCCTCGTGAATTTGTAACGACCGAATAAAAAAAACCCCGCCGATTTTGGAGGGGTTTTTGTTTTGGTTTGTTTTTATTGTTTTCTGAAATTGAACCAATCAGCTATCGCAAACGCTGCGACCTCCGGATCAACCATCATGTCTTGGATATTGGTGACGAAACCCGCCTCGATGAGCAGTGCAGGCGGTTTAGTGTCCCTGACCATTCCGATGCGTCCGAAACGCCCCGTCCTGTCGTCGAAAGAGCCGTCGCCGAACAACGGAACCCCGCAGGTCTGTGAGTATGCCCTGGACAATCCTAGGGCCTTCTGGCGCATATATTCGCTCCCGCCCATGTAGCAGGTCGTGACTCCGCGTATCTTGGGGTTGGTCGCCGCGTTGCCGTGGATTGAAAGCACCCAGTCCCCGTCCTTGCAGTTCTTGTTGATGTACGAGATGCGATGGATCAGGTTGACGTTGGAAGTCAGGTCTGTCCAGCCGTACGATTCAGGTACCAATACGACGCGCCATTTGGTCGTGTCCAAAAAGTCTTTGAGCCCCGCCCAGATAGATCGGTTCCAAAGAACTTCAGACCTTACCCCGTTGGCCCCCGGGAATTTGGACGAATGACCCAAGTCCACGAATAGAGTACGCATATGTTTTTCGATTATAAGAATTAATTCATCGCTTCCCACATTACGTAAGCGTTCGCGACGCCGTAGGTGGCGCAGTTCAAAGTGAAGCCCGTCGCAGATTTCGCGCTGACGGTACCCCATGTATTAGCAACATCGGAAGAAATGCTGAAAGCCTTGTCGCTCACGTAGGACGATGACGGTGCACTTGCACCCTGTCCCCATCGCGTACACTCGTTGGTGTCCGAACCGACAGATCCTTGGGATGCCGTCGCCGACCTGGCGCCCAATATGCGGATCCTCGCCGGATAGAATCCGGTCGTCACCGCGTAGTCCCCTGTCGCCGTGATTGATACCGTGCCCTTGCGGACAAACCGCGGTTCAATGATGCGGAACGTCGTAGTACTCAACGCCTGTCCTATCTTCGCGTACCGTGTTCCGGGAGTCGTGTCGATGGTCCCTGCCGTGTCCGTGATGTAGTAATAAGAGCCCGCCGTAAGGCTGGACAGCTCAATCATCCCTCCCGCCTTGGCGAACGTGACCGCTTGCGCCGCGCCCGTAGATGCGGATGCGGCCAGACCGACGAACGAATACGTGCTCTCGTCGCCCGTGCCCACCGCCTTGTATAGCCTTCCGTCGCTGGCTTTGACGTAAAGCGCTTGGCCGACGCTGAACGCCTCGCCGCTCGTGCCGTATCCCAGATTCTGTTGGGCGCCCAGAAAATTGGCGTTCAGATCCGCCGCCAGTACCTTGTCCCCCGCCGACCATGATTTCATTGCCATATGTTTGTTCAGCTAATGGTGTATTGGCACGAGACGAAAAGGCTCTCGGCTCCGCTCTTGGTCCAGCCTCCGGTGGCGATGTAGCTGAAGAGCTGGCCAGTATTGGCCCCAGCCGCACCGTCGATGAAGTTGCCGAACTCGGTATAGGTCCCGTTGCAGTCTCCCGCCGCATAGAAAAAATCGACGTAGGCGATGTTGGCGCTGGCGCTATATGAGCTGGCCAGTTTGCGGTACGCCTCGGTCTGCAGTTGGGTGCTGCCGTTCACCGGCGCAGGGCTGGCTCCGGTCCCCAGGGCGCCGTAGTTGATTTTGCCGGAAAAGGTCGTATCCCCTGATATCAAGCGTGCCAATACGTTCCTGCCGGCCGTGACCACGATGTTATGGCCTTCCGTGAAGGCCAGGACCGCACCGCTCCGCGTCAATTCGTCCAAGATGGCCCGTTTGCCCGTCCTGACGTACTCGCGCACCTTGGCGATGGTTTCCGAACCCTCCGCGACCCATGGGGCCATGCGGAACTGCTTGATGTTCGCCGTGATTTTGGCTTCTTGTCGTGTTCGCATATCAGTATGTTATTAATTCTCTGTCCAAAAGCCCGGTGCGTTTGGCGTCCGTCGGACTTGAGGGGAAATAGTCGGCCAAGACCCAATCCGGCGCCGTGTTCGCGCCCAACGGGTTTTGTTGGATGTTTTCGGCCACGGCCAAGGTCGCCGCGTCCACCCGGGGAGATGCGCGCATGACGGATTCCCCGATGTGGACCGTCACCACGTCCGTCTTGATTTTCTCGGCAACCTCCGAATCGCTGGACTGCCTCGGGTCCGGTTGCATCAGCTTCTGCAGCATCTCGATGAAACCGTACTTTTTGGTGGTCATCAGCGATACGTCGTACCTGAACGTGGTCTTGTTGAAGGCCATGAAAGACACCTTTTGCACGATGAAATTCTGGTTTACGCCGCGTCTGGCGCTAGTCAGGTTGATGGACTGCCCGGACCGCAGGCCGGAATTGAACGTGCTGAACTGCAGGTCGTTCAGAGCGTCCTTATAGGCCAAAATCTCACCCGCCGCACGCTGCCGCGCCGTGTCCATGTCTTCGATGGTAGAATCGCGGATTATTTTCTCTTTGATGCCGTAGACCGCGATGCTGTCCGGATTCTCCGCCACCGCCAACACTGGGACTTTGGGGTTTCCCGTGAAACGTATGCGGTTGCCGTTAGCCAACGCGCTCGGGAACTTGATGGTCTGGTTGTCGTAGTTGTACAGGCAGTCCTTGGTCGCCGGATCGTCGATGAAGTCGATGCCCACGGTCTTGCTGACGAACCCGCCTCCCGTATCCACCGCGATGGCAAGGTTGGCGAACTGGTAGGGCAGATTGAAGGTCTTGGAATCGTTGCCGGCCACGGTGATGATGTCCGTGAAGCTAGCGGAGTTGTACAGGCCGCCACGTACCACGACCTTATTTGATATCTGCGTGCCCTCGTAGCAGCGCACCAGGCTTTCGACGATATAGTTGCCGCTGGTGTCGGTCAGGTTGAACGGCGCGGATTCCGTGAATATCGGGAAAAAATGCACGTCCTTGTTCGGGTCGATGTACCAATGGTACTGCAGCAAATCGGCCAGGCGTTTCAGGCATTCGCTCGGCGCCACCTGGTTGAAGACGATGCGGGTGATGCTGAACGCGCTCTGCACGTTGTTTGTCGTGAATCCTCCCGTGGTGAACGTGGAAACGATGTCGGCGATGATCTGCTGCACGGTCTGGCTTTGGTACGTCTTGCTCACCAACTGGCTGTCGAACTCGTAGGTGTGGTCAACGCATTGGCAATCGAACACCAACCCGTCTGCCCCGTTGACAGGGACTTCCGTGACGTTGATGATTTTTCCCCCGAAAATGTTTGTCGAACCGTCGGAAATGAGCACGCTGTCGTTCACGGCCGGCACGAGAGTCTTGGTGCCGTATTTCTTTATTTTGAACTGCGCCGTGTCGGCTTGGCTGGTGAGGGTCTGGTCTACGCGTAAAGATGCCCAATCCACGGATGCGGACTGGTCCACTGTGTTTATCTTCACGGTAATCGACATATTTACAATGCCAACCGGCCGTTCATGGCCAGGCGGTCCATTATCGACTTGCCCACCTTGTCCGCGATGTCCCTAAGATCCATCTGGTTGCTGATGTTGTTGCCGGTGATGGTCACGTTCACGTTGTTGCCGAATCCTCCGAACCTGTCGAGCGGTATGATGGCCTCCGGTCCCGCCTCGCCGACCAAACCCACGTGCGGACTGGTAACGATGCCGCCTGCCGCGTGCGGGATGGCCCGTATGACTTCCGACATCCCGGCCGTAGCGACCGCCGTCCCTACCCTCGAAACGGTCCCCGCGACCTTTTGGGCCTCGTTAAACGCCTTCTGCGCCATCTGTATCATCTGGTCGAACTTCTGGATGAGCATGTCCACGGCTCCGGACACGTCGTTGATCAGGGATTTCATGAGTCCGATGGCGGGTTGGAAGAATTTGGCAATCGCCGCCTGGAACTCCGTCACCTTGGCGATGACGCTGACGAACAAGAGCAGCAGATCCTTCATGCACTCGATGAAGAGCTTGAGCGCGACGATGATGACCTCCAAAAGCAACTTGCCAAGCGCCTCGTAGAGCGGGATGTACGGCTTGGACGCCTCCATGAGCTGGTTGAACGCCGGAATCAATTGGGTCTTGATGGCGTTCCATACCTGTGTCCAGGCGTTTTTGAGTTGCGTCACCAACCCTGTCTTTTTGTCTATCTGGACGATGAGCGCCATTATGCTGCTGCGGTTCAAATCGAAATGCTGCGTCACCGCCACAATGGCCGTGACCAACACCCCGAAACCCACGACCGTCGCCGCCACGGGCGCTCCGATTGTCGTAATCGCTCCCACCAAAAGGGGCAGCACCACCATGAGTCCGCTTACCGCCGCGGTCGTCAGCACTATCGTCTTGGTCAGTTCAGGATTCTTTTCTGCCCATCTCGTGACGCTGGCCAACACCGGTTGGACCGTGCCGGTCAATTGCGTGAGCATCGGGATGAGCTGGACCCCGACCAACTTCACCAGATCGTCGAACGAGTGTTTGAGGATGTCCGTCTGACCGGCGAGCGTCTGCCCTTCGGCCACGGCCAGACCTTTGAAATTGCCGTCCATGACCTTCGCCAACATCGCGACGCGTTCCTGCTGAGTCGCCAGCTCGAATTGCTTCTCGAACAGCTTTTGGGCCTCTTTCGTGACGCCGGGAATCGTGACGCCGACGCGCTGCAGCATGGACAGGCTTCCGTTGGCGATGGACTTGCCCAGCATGTTCGACGCCTGCTCGAGATTCATTGTCTCCCCCGTAGCCGTACGCACTCCGGCCGCCATGTCCAAGAGGTGCGGGGTCAGGCTCTTGATGGAATCGGACGTTAGGTTGAACGTGCCCAAAAACGCCTGTGCCGAGGCTATGGCGTCGTCGTCGAAACGCGTGGTCTGCATCAGCGCCTTTTGCTGTTCGCGCAAGGCGTCGATCTGTTCGTTCGTCGCCTTCGACACGTTCTTGAGTACCGTCTCGAAACGCTTGTTGACGACTTCCGCGTCCGCTGCGGCTTTTACCGCCATGCCCAATCCGGCCGCGATGCTTCCTCCCACGGCCATCATCGAAACCCCAAGACCGGCCAGGCTGCCCTTCATGCTTTCGAGGGACGAGCTGGCTTCGTCTTTGAGTTTGACGAGGATCTCCAATTCGGATTGGGCCATATGCGTTTCAATTATTCTGTTTATTGCGGCGTTCGTTCTCTTCGGCTTCAGCGCTGAACATCATGACTATCTCGTCCACGAACCAGTCCGGCTGGCTCTCGTATTCCTGCCACGTCCATCCGAATTTCCGGCAGATGAGAGCCGCTTTCATCTCCGGCGTCAGCTCTGCCCTGCCGAGTCCGAAATAGCGGCTCCACTCGTAGGCAGTGCGGCTTTTTTTGACAAATGCGGGAACGCCGCGTTTATGGCCGCCAGGATTTCGTCGTAATCGGTCGGGTCTTGGTTGTCCAAAAGCCGGTCGAGCACCTTCTCCGCGCTGCCGTCGTATTCGGTCACGGAAAGCTCGATGAGCTTGTATTGGGCGTCGAGCATTGAGGATGCGGGTATTTCCGACACGGATTGCGAAATCGGGTCGATGGTGGCGCTCCCCAAGAACACGTTGGTCAAAGCGTTCCTGTCGCGCGTGGTCAGGTATTCCTTCAGCTTGAACTCCTTGCCTGTAGAGGTCTGCATATCAGTAGCTCGCCACCAGGTTGGTCAGTTTGGCGGTGATCATCTTGGTGTCGGTTATCGAGTAATGGGCGTTGAACTGCAGGCGCTGGGTCACGACGTTGTTGACGCTAATCGGACGGCTCAATTCCGTGAACACCACCTTGGCCAAATCAATCTGCAGTTCCGGGTTGGCGGCGCTGCCGATGGTGATTCCGCTCTTGATGAGGTCAATACGCAACGCCTTCTGCGTGCCGGCCAGGAACGCTGTTTTGAAGTCAGACTCGTTCTGCCAGACGCATTCGACTTCGCCTGAGATCTTGAACTGCTTGTTGAGGAAGTCATTCGGGTCCAAACTTCCCAAAACGTCGTCGCTCTCAAGGCTCTTTTCGATTTTGAGCTTGAAACTCCGGATGAGCAGGGCGCTCGCTCCGGCCAAGCCCGCCAGGTTGGTCGCGACTTTGAATGTCAGGTCGTTGGGCAAAAACAGGTTTTCCGTGGTCGTTGAAGGGGTAAGGGTAGCCGTAGTCCCGGCTTTGGACATCAGGGCCAACGAATAGTCGATGAATTTGCCGCGTTCGTAGGTGATCTCAAGGCTCTTGACCGAACCCAGGCCGAATTTGTAATCGGCTCCGGCCAACGGATCGTCGATGAACAGCGACAGGGCTTGGTGCTGCGCGGACTCGCCAACGGTGTACGTGTGGTCGTAGACGATGGTTTCCCCGGCGTGGGTGCCGTCGGAAACGGCCCCGAGGGCGGCCAACAGGATCAGGCCGAAATGCTTGTCGCCGATGGGCGCCTTAAGCGTGCTCTCGACGTATTTCTTGACCACCTGGTCGCCGGTGGAACCTTCGATGACTCCCCTGCTCTGGTCTTCCGTCACCATGTCGCGTTTTTCGTCCACGGTGGCTTCATTGAATGGGATATAGTAGGACGCCGCAGTTTCAGGTGTGCCGCGGACCGTCTCTTTTGCGATGCCGAATTGCAGTATCCGGCCGATGCCTTTGCTCATATGGTTTGAGGGTTATTGTTGGTTAGATTTTATTCGTGATTTTTCCCATTGCTTGTCGGCTTCCTCTTGGCTCGAGGCCGTGACCGTGGCCGGTTCGTACTCCCCGCCGCCCGGGTAAAAGTATTCCTCCTGGGCCTTCGTCTTGGCGGGCTCCATCTGCTTGTTCTTGTATGTCGATTCCATAGGTTAGAAATTAAGGTTTTTTATGGCTTTGGCTTTGATGGTGACGGTGAACGCGATGAACGAATTGTCCCCCGACGTTACCGGCTCGGGTTGGGTGATGGTCGGCTGGACGCCCGCGTCAGACGTGTTCCCTAGGGTTGGGTCGTTGTCTATCGCGTCCATTATCGCTTCTGCCAGATCCTCGATGTCCGTCGCGCTGGCTATGTTTTCTGCCTTCTGGATGACGTGTACCTGGAAGGTGTACGCCCGTTCGTTCTGCCTGTTGGTGAAAAAATCTGCCTCTATCGCAGGCGGCGTGATGATGGCCACCGGAAACGCGGCCACATCCAGCACTGTAAACGGGGTCTTTAGATCCTCTTTTCGTACTTCTCCCAAAGTCCCAGCGACCTTCAGGACGTTGAGCAGCGTTTCGATTCGGTTCTTGATGAGTGAGGATGTGGATGACATATCAGAATGAGGCTAAAAGGTCCCCGGCTTCGCGCGATATGCTCTTGGCGATGGCGCTTGTGATCTGGTCGCCCGCCTGTTGGAACAACCCGTCAATCTGCTTCTGGGACTTGTTGACGATGGCCTCCATGAACCTCCGCGGCTCGATGTAGCGCGTGCCGTCGTTCACATACCTGGCGTAACTCGCTTTGGGGAACCATCTGGCCCATAGGTCGCCGCTCTCGAAACTGAAACTCTGCAGCAAGTTGCCCGTCCTGTAAGGGACCGGATCGTCCTTGAGCGTGTTCTTGGCGAACACCGCGTTGGTCGCGTCGATGGCTTTCTGCAGATAGGGTTTTGAGATGGATGGAAAATACGCCAGCGCGCGGCGCAACGAGGTCAAACCCTTGATTTCGACGTTAACTGAGCTCATACGAATACGGGCAGGCGTTTATAGCCCGCGATGGTCTGTTTGTCCTCGACGGTCAGCTCTTCCTTCCATTTCACGGTGGATCCGTTGAACGATTCCTGTTCCTTGCCTTCTGCCTCGCGGCGCTTGAACCACCGCGTGACCAACCGCTCGCAGAAATCCGTCAGGTCGGCCGGGAGGGTATGTTTGGTCGTATCCCCGGCATTGGCCCAGTCTATGAGGTATCCCGCAAGGTAGGTCACCCTAATGACGTTAGTGCCGCGCAATATCGGACCGTAGATGCGGATCATGCCGGATTGTCCGTCTTCCAAAAGTTCCCAATCGTCCGCGATAAAATCGGTCCATGACGGGTTTGTTTTCAGTCCCACGCGGTATTGCAGCGACGAGATGGACACGACCGGGGACTGCTTCAGGAGCAAGTAACGCTGGCCGATTCCATAGATCGAGTGCACCTCATTGGTATAGGTCGCCTGCAGGAACTGGCGGCAGCACTCCCCCTGGATGTAGTCGGTCGCGGCGTTGATGAGGCGTATCAAAACGGCATCCCAGCCGGTGGTGGTCATGGACAGGCGCGCTTTCACGCGTGCGAGCGTGGTCAGCGAGAATGGATAGATGATTTCAGCCATATTTGTCGGGTAATTTCCCCGCCCAACGCCCCATGAGGGCGTCAGGGCCGAAAAACTAGGCTTGCGGGCTGTTGTAGCCTCGGGCAAGGACGATAGGGGCGGCGACCGCCAAGGACGACGTTGCGCCGGCCTGGGTCATGACGACGCGCAGATACCGCTTGCGCGCGGTCGTGAGGCCGTTCAACGCGATTTTCTTCTGCTGGTTGGCGGCCGTGACGGTCGCGGTGGCGCCGCTGACGTCGGCCATATCCGAACCGTCGGCGAGGGCGCCTTCCTGCACCTTGAAGGAGTAGGTTTCATCGCCTCCCACGAGGTCGATGGCTCCGGTGGAGATCACGACGGAGGCCGTGTCGAACCCGAGGGTATCGACCACAGACCCGTTGGCGGACGCCGTATAGACGGCCGCCAAAAGGGATGCGCTGACCTTAATTTCCTGTGCGAGTGAGTGCATAATCTTTTGGGATTATTGGATTATTTCTTTTTCGAAGCCTTTTTGGCCGCGGCTTCTTCGGCTGCCGGCTTTTCGTCCGGCTTTGGCGCTTCTTCGCCTTGGGTTTCCGTTGTCTCGGCTGCCGGCTTTTCGTCCGGCTTTGGCGCTTCTTCGCCAACCCCTTCCAAGACTTCGACGTACTCCGGACCGAACGCCTTCACAGCATCCGCATCCATTTCCGTCACGGACCCGATGGCTGTGACATCACCATGATGGATGATGGTCTTCAGTGCTTTTATCCGCATATCGGGTCAATCCCGGCGGTTTGAGGCTATCTCGCCGCCGGGGTCATCTTAGGAATTAGGCGGCGGCGGTCTTGACCGCGACGAACGCGTTGGCCAAGGCGACCGTCAAAGCGTGACGGTTCTTGAGAACTATCGCGCGTTGGTCGGCGGTGGCGATTTCCTTGCCGCCGAACGAACCGGAGCGGAACTCTTCCATGCTCATGGAACCCGTGCGCTTGCCGTAGGCCAGGGCCTTCAGGTTGCCGAATACCATGAACGGGGTCGAAATCGCGCTGGCCGAGAAAGCCGGCATGTGGCGCGAGGTGTAGACGGGGTAGCCCATCATTTCGCCCATGGGCCTGACGCCTCCGCCTTTCGGCAGGTTGGCCAGGACGCCGGCCGAAACCGCGCCGGCCATCGGCAACAGGTAGTCGCCGGTGGACGATTTCTGGGAGCGCAGCTTGGCCCACACCGTGCGGTGCATGATCCAGCAGGCGCCGTCCAGCAAGGATTCCTCAATTTGGGCCGAGATATCCGAAGCGTCCTCAATGACGCGGAACTTGTCGAAACCCGTTTCGGTCGCAGGCAGCGTATAGGTCGGGACCGAGGGATGGTTCAGCACGCCGATGAACGGTTTGCCTGAGCCGTTCAAACCTTCCTTATCAATGCGGTTGGCCAAGGCTTCACCGGCCAAAGCCAGAAGCCAATCGGCCAGCGCCACGGCGGCATCGGCCAAAAGGTCGTTGCCCATGACAAAAGCCACCTGCCACTTCTTGACCAAGAGCTTCGCCTGGGCGAAATTCAGGGCCGTTACGGAACCCGAGGCGTCTACCCCAAGGTATTCGCCCTCGAGGAACGAGCCGGTGTAGGCCGGGATATCCTTTTCGTCAGTGCCCATCGGCCATTCCTGGGCTTGGCTTAGGACCAGACCGACGGAAGCGGCGATGCGCACGATGGCGTCCGCCACTTCGACCGGGACCAGATAACCGCCGCGATCGTCCTGTTCGGAGATCAGGGCTTCGTTGGCCTTCGTCTTGATTCCCATGACGGCCTTGACGATGCCCACGAAATTCATCTTTTGCTCATCGTCCAAACCCGTGATGTCCTTGCCGGTCAGGGCTTTGTCCATCCGCATCTGGCTGACGATTTTCTTGACTTCACCGGCGACCATCGGGCCGACGGATTCGTTAAGACGCTTTTCCATCACTTCGTCCACAGTCTTCGAGAGGCTGCTCTCGAGCTGTTTCAAAAATTCTTCATTCATACAGTTTGAGTTATTTCTTTAATGGTTGTTTTTTGCTCTTCAACTTCGCGAGCGACTCGCTCGTGATGTTGTTGATTGACCGCAAGACCGTCCGCATCGTGAAGTAATCAGTCAGATCCTTCTCGAGCGACCCTGCGACATTCGACCTTTGCTTTTGGGTGGCCGCGTCGTCGGCCTTCCCACCGTCACCCTGCGGGTCTGTTGCATCCAGCAACTCCTGCAAGGCTGCGGCACAAGAATTAATCTGCTCGACGCTTGTTTGTATGAGTGTGCGGTTCTTGTCGCTCAGCACCTTTCCGGCCTTCACCTCCGCGACAGCCAATGCCGTCTGCATGTTTTCGTGGGCCTTGAGTGACTTGACCTCGGATTCAGTGAGCTTGCTACCGTCCTTGAGCTTCTTCGTGATGTTCGACTTGATGGCGGCGCCGGTGAAAGCATCAGCGAACATCTGCATCTCGTCTTCCGATTCGCTCTCGACTTCCTGACCGGACGCTATGGCTTTCAACTTGGCGCACAGTTCGTCCGTGAGGGTAGTGATGGCCTCGAGAGGCGTGGCGTCAGAGAAATAGGCATCCATGAAATCGTAGAGCGCATACCACATGTCATCGGTATATTCGTGTTTCGCCATCCGTAATTGCTTCCCGGCATCCAGGATGTCCTCGGTCATGCCTTTTTCCTCGACTTTCGCATCTTCCGTCTGGATCTCGATGCCCTTGGAGCGCATGAGTTCGAGGTCGATGCCGTTGGCCTTGATGGCGTCCAGTTTCAAGGCGTAGGGGTTGGCTGGCACCGGGACAAAAGACCACTCAAGCAGCTCGGACTTGGTGACGACATTGCCCTTGACCTCCTTACCGATCAGGCCCACGGACGCGGCACGCTGGATGCCCAGGTCGTAGAGTTTGCGGACCTGCTGCGCGAATGGGTTGCAGTCTCCGGGTACGAATTTGCCCTCGGCAATGGTGCTGGTCCCCTCTTTGTAGAGCTTGTCCGTGATGCCGATGGGCAACTGTTTGTAGTCATGCGCCCAGAGCACGATGGGGTTGGTCAGGTATTTCGAGAAATCCCAACCGTTCTGGTCGATGATTTCGCCTTGGCGGTCTTCATCCTGCGTGCTGATGACTATCTTGAAACGCCCGCTGTCTTCCGACGCGAGGGTCTTGGCTACCAGCTCCTGCATCTCCTTGGATTGGAGCTGCTCCAGAACCTTCGCTTGTATCTCTTCGCTGATTTTCAGGAATGGCATATTGGTTTGATTAGAGTCTCATTGTGTTTAGTGGTCTTGCGTCTCGGCCCGGGCCATGGCCGAGGGACAAAATCGCTAAAGTATCCTTTTCATGTAGTCGATTCGCGCTTTCTTTATCTTGGCCCTGATGAACTTAGGTGGACGCGGTTTCCGCTCCGTTCGATTTTTCGCCCATGACATCGGTGGCGCCTTCGTCAGTCGGGGTCAACGGGACTTTGACCGATTCCGGGACCTCTTGGCCCTTGGCCTTGAAATAAGCCTCGACGACCGGAGCGAACAGCGGGTTGCCGTTCACCAAAGCGGCGTCGAGCGTGCCGTAGCCGGCGGCCCACGTGTTCAGCGAACCGATGATGCCCGGGACCTGCGAACCGTCGGTGAGGTCGATCGAGTAATGTTTGGCATACGCCTCGATCATTTCCCGCGTGATGATGTCTCCCATACTGTTTTTGCCCTATTGGGCGTTTAGTGTTCACACTTTTGACCGCCACGTGGGTGGTAAAAAAGTGAACAGTAAGTTATTAGGTGGGGATATCCCCCTATTCCCGCCCCTTCATGCGAAGGAGGAAGGCGCACGAAAGGGAGCGGATAGGAGGGGCAAGGCTACGCCCCAAGGGAGGGGTGTGGCTTGGGGTGTAGATACCCTTGCCCAAGTCTTGTCATGCCGCGTCGAGGTTGTGGTTCTGCACCTGCTTCCAGTCCAAGTCCAGTTGGAACAGCCGGATGAACACGGGGGCGTTCGTGTGGACTTCCACGGCCTCGAGGGCGAGATTGGGGCACAAGACGGACAACGTGACGAGCAGGTCGAACATCTTGGCGTTGAAAGGTACGTTCTTGAGCTGGACGAGCACGCGCCGGACGGTCAGGATTTTCATTCCTCTACCTCCCGCAGGTACTTCACCCGCCAGTCGCGGGCTTCACCCGTGTCAAGGTAGACGGTGACGTAATCGTTGCCGCCGTTCTTGGCCATATGTTCCTTGTATTGTTTGAAGGACATATTGACCACTCCGACGTGTTCAGGCTTGCCGCATCTCACTTTGACCATTTCTGCCTCCTGTCTGCCCCACGGATTTCGCATGGGGCTTTTGGAGGCACAAAGGGTTATTCGCCAACTTTGAAGGTGAGTTGATATTGCGCCTTGGCGCGTCCATAAATGGCATAAACCACGGCTGCCAGGGAGACGAGCGCAGCCAAGCCCTCGATGAGAGCCGTTTGCTCGCCGTTCCCTATCTCGACGTTGAAAGCTTTGGCGATGAGCACGATAATCGGCATTATTTGGACGAATGTCGCTCGCACCGTTGTCGAATCGAGCCAGTATTTCTGTTGCATATAGTTCTTAGTTAATTAGCAATTTTGCTACTTTACGAATATCAACCCTATCGAACCCGCGACCATCGCACCCAGCACTGCGAGTATTCCCCACTTCACCCATCCCATATCGGTCGAGAGCGACACGCCTTGGATTTTTAGGGCTTGGATGTCCGTCTCGATGTGCCGCAAATGGTTTTCGCGGATGGCTCCGAGCTGGTTTTCGATGTTCTCGAAACGCCTGTCCTCCTGTTCCGTGTGTTCACGGAGCTGGCCGCTGAAATCGTTAGTTTGGTATTTGTATTCAGGCATATCAGTCGTTGGGTAAGGTGCTGGCATCCAGCACGCCTTGGTAATGGCGTATGTCCGTTATCTTGTCGCCGCCGACGGACAGGTAAATCGTGTGGAGATTGGGCGTCGCATAAGCCGTCGAGGCTGTGGACGTTCCGAGGAGCGTCCAGGTGCCGGACGCGACGGGCTTGAGATACAGCTTGAATATGCCCATCGGGTCGCGGGTGACGGCGGCCAGGTATTCCGTCCCCGCGGTCAAGGCTCCCGCGGATGTCTGGATTATCGCCGCCGAACCGCCTCCGTTGCATCGCAGGACACCGAACGAAGCGTCCGGCCAGATGTAAGTGCAATAGCCCTGATAGGCCGAATAAGGGCCGCTGGCCGAAGCGACGAAGCCGAACGAAGTCTCGGAAGCCAAAGACGGGAAGTTGAAACGGTAAACCCAAGTCCCGAACGCCCCCCTCGCCCTGCGGGACAAAGACCCTGCGGACACGGCTTGGAGCCATTTCCTTCCGGACGTGTCCTCTGAGACTTTCCAGGTCCCGGAGAAGACACGGTAAGGCGTGTTGGACAACGCCGACCCCGCCATTTGGTTGACGAGGCTCGGACAGGAGCGTCCGGACGAGGACGTGAACCTGCACAGGCCCGCTATCTTGGCGTGTCTCGCGGCCACTTGCGCCGCCGTCATGCGGTAGTTCCTCAACCCCATGAAATAGACCGAATGTATCGGGTAAGTGCCTCCCGAATACAGTCCCGTCGCGAAGGAGGTCACGGCGGCCAGGGAGGCCGATTCCACGTTCGTCGATTGGGCGACGGATTGGCCGTTCAGGTAGACGGTCTGTTTTTCCCCGCTTTTCCAGGTATAGACGAGATGGATCATGTCGTTCTGGTAAACGACGCCCGTGTCGAGGGTCGACAGTCCGTTGATTCCGAACCTGATGTACATGGCGCCGCCCTGTAAAAAGATGCCGCCCCTCGAACCCAGGTTGACCAAATAAGCCCAAGACGAAGGCGTGCCGTTGGGTTTGAACAATACCTCGAAGGTCATCTCGGACGCCCCCATCTCCGCTATCGTGGCCGACGTGCCGTAGACGCTTGACTGGCCGTGGCGCATGGCCTCCAGCACGTTCCCCCTGTCGCGGGTCATGGCCGTGGCGATCCCCGCGTATCCGTGTCCGGACAGGTCGGGCATGACTTCCCCCGCCGCATGGCCTCCGTAGAACACGACCGAATCTTCCGGCGACGGGACGGGATAGACGAACCCCTCGCACTTAGGCTCGCCCGCGCCTGGCGTCCTGAGCAACTCCGACATCAGCCCCAGGAGGGTCGCGTCATCGACGGAAACGTTGTCCAGGAGCGCCCAAGCCAACGTCGTCCCTCCGGATGACATGTCGATGTCCGCACCGTAACCGACCGAAATGTCGGGATTGGTCCCTCCCGCCGTCCAGGTCACGGTCGCCAGGAGCTGTCCGTCCTTGTAGAATTTCGTCCCGTTGGCGACGCCGGACGCCCACCTGACGGCATAGACGTGCACCTTGTCGTCCGTCGTCGAGGCTCCGGATGACCTGAAAGTTGATGCGGAATAATCCCAAATCCCGAAATTGTTTTGATAGAAAATGGCGCTTGGCGCGTAACTCGAAGAATTGCCGCCCACGAACTCGCATACTCCTGTGGCCGAAAACTCCAAACGCCTGGCCAGGAACACCAGGATGCCGGAAGACGCCGAGGACACGGCGGCGTAAGAGAGTCCCGTCCGGCTCGCCCTCGTCGTGGCCAAACCCTTGCCCAGCTTGGTGTTGCCCCAAGAACCGCCCGTTATCGTCGGGATGATTTTTTTGACCCTGGACGTGAGAAGCGCCGCGCGGTAATCCGCGTAGTCCGTGACTTTGCCCTGGGCGACGAGGTTGGAGAGTATGCTCATAGGTTTTTGGCTTTCCTGATGCGCCCGTGGAGTATGCCTATCTGTCGGGGCGTCAGGGCCTTCAGGTCCACCCTGATGGATTCGCCGTTTCCGGCCATGAAATTCACGAGGCGCGCGCCGAAAGTGAAGTTATTGGAGATGGAAGGCAGGGTCGTCGGCATGAGGCCGCCGTTATAGCCCAGGTCGGTTATCCGCACCCCGTCCAGATACAGCTTGAGCCTGTCGTTCGCCACCGCCTGCGTCCCGTCGAAGACCATGGAAGCGATGTATCTCTTGCCCGCGCAGATCACGAACTGGTTGGTTATGGCATACGAGACTTCGCCGTTCGACGCGCTGATGCCCAGCTTCCCCTGGCTCCCAGTGACGGACTCGAAGAATATGAACCTTCTCGTGCCCGAACCGTCGTCTTTGCCGAAGCCCCTGGAATCGACGATGAGGGCAGGCGTCCAGGAATAGGTGATGGTCGCTTTCGCGGCTCCCTCCAATTCCTGCAACCGTCCGCAATCGACATAGTTGTTCACGCCGTCGAAACGAAGCCCGTGGGGAGTGAGTTGCGTCGGGATGGACGCGGGAGTCGAACCGTCGCCCAGTTTGGCCGTCCCGCCCGAAGTGCCGACGTTATCGGTGAGGGCTTCCATAAGCTCGACGCGCACGTTGGCGAACTCGACGTATGTCCCCGAACCGCTGTTCACCATCAGCCTGAGCCTCAAATGCGTGCCTTGCGCCACGAACTCAAACGAAAAGTTTTGCGGAGTGTTGGAATACGTGCCGACGGCTATTGGGGCTACGTTGTCCCCGATGGCAGGATATTCGTTGGTGGCGAGGCCGTCGCCGCGGCATACCCCTGTGACTTTGTATCTTTTGCCTATGGTCAGTATCGCCTGATAGGCGTAACCCGTGGTCAGCGTGTCCGCGATGCGGAGCCACCTGTAGCCGTCGCTGTTCACCTTGGACAACGTGGTGCTCGTGTATGGGATATAGGCGCTGGTATCGGGAGCGGACATGTCCCCGTCCACGAGCAGTTGCGTCCCGTTCGCCTTGTAATACCAACCCCTCAAAGGCAGGTCCAAAAGGGGTTTGTCGAGGTCGGAGACCAAAGACCCTTTCAGGTAGCCGTTCAGCTCATCCAGGGA
>JAEHJW020002443.1_pt1 | contig 18749 bp, 22 predicted proteins | sample 9271431 | NCBI WGS metagenome assembly JAEHJW02 | reverse complement strand
TTCCGGGACCGCCGACGTCGTCCTGCGCACGAACAGGCCGTTTGAGGACGCACAAGTCCGTTTGGGTCTGTTGCGCTGATCGTTGCTCGGCGCGCACCATTGACGGGTGAGGCCCTCCCCCCCCCCGCGCCGTGATGCCGCTCCCGACCGATCCGGACCGGTCGGGGGCGGCCGGCGTCCCCGATGAGCCGTCAGCTCATCCTCGCCGTCCACCTCTGCGCGATCGGCGCGATCGTCGTCTCCGTCCTCACGCTCGCCGCCCACGACTCGCACGCCGCCGAGATCGTCGCGGCGGCCCTCGTCGGATTCGTCACCGGCATCCTCGCCGACCGCTGGGCGCTCCGGCCACTCGTGGACTGGACCGCCGGGCGTGCCCGGGCGTGAGCGATGAGCGACGCTCCCGCACCGGCGACTACCGCGCGGCCCGCATCGGCGCCGCCGCGGGGCTCACGTTCGCGGTGATCCTCATGGTCGTTGTCGACGCGATCTCGAACGAATACGAGGTCGCGCCCATCACGCTCGGCGTGTTGGCGACCCTCATTGCCGGCCTGCTCGCGGTGGACCTGCCGGACCTCATCCGGCCGGGCGGTGGCAAGTGACTCACTGCACGGGCTGCCGCCGGACCGTCCTCGTCACGTGGGCGATCGATGGGACGGCCGCGCGCTGGTGCATGCGCTGCATCGGCCGGGCGCTCCGCGAGGCGGACTGGCAGAGCGTCGACCGCCAGGTGCGCGCTCTCATGCGGCGGCACCAGCCGTGATCGTCCCGCCCGTGATCTCGCAGGTCTCCTACCCCGGCGCCGGGGACGTGGATGACTGCTGGGTCGTCGCCACGGTGTGGGCGGCCCTCGCCGCCGATCCCGACGCGACCCGTCCCACGGTGCCCGAGTTCCGCGTCGCCGCCCACGTGCCCGACCGCCCCGGCCCGACCGGCGGCACTCTCGACGACATCATCCGCGGCGCCTCGGCGATCTGGCCGGGGCTGCGGATCAGCCGCCATGACTCGACGGAGTGGGAGCCGTTCATGCGGTTCCTGCGTGCCGGCTGGTCGGCCAGCCTCGCCGTCCTGTCATCGAGCCTGCCGACGACCCTGCAGTTCGGGTTCCGCGGTGCACATCAGGTCGGCGTCGTGTGGCACGCCGGCCAACTGCGCCTCGCGAACCCGCTCGCCCGCAACGGCTCGGCTCCCGCGTGGATCGACGAGACGGCCCTGCGGACGGCAGCCCGGGCCCTCGGCCGCGGTTGGATCAGGGCCGCCCTCTTCGCGCCAGCCACAGGAGACCATGGCATGCCGATCTACGTCCTCCGGGAGCGCCCCGGAACCCTGACCGTCCCCGCGAACGCCACCGTCCGCGGCTGGCTGCCGCGCTCCGACGGGACGGGCTGGCGGGTGGAGCGGACGTGGCGGCCGAAGCCGGAGCCGTCCTCCGCCCGGTTCGATGCCGTCCTCGCCCGCCTCTCGGGCAGCACGACGCCGGCGAGCCTGCTCCGCGTCGTGAGCGGTTTCTTCGAGGGCCTCTACGTCTCGTCGGCCGAGGTCTCGGAGACATTCGATGCCGAGGCCGCCACCGTGACGACGAGCCTGACGCCCGGCTCGCAGACAAGCTGACAGGAGGATCACCGATGCCATCCGACGAGACGACCCTCACCCTCGCCCTTGTCCTCACCGCCGGCGGGGCCGTCGCCGCCTCGGCCCTCGTCACGGGGCTCGTCCAGCTCCTCAAACAGCTCGGCGGCGTCCTCGACGGCCGTGAGCGGATCGCCGCGTTCGTCCTCTCGGCGGTCCTCGTCGTCCTCGCCATGGCCGCCGGCCTGTCGGACGGCTCGCTCCACCTCGACATCGCGACCGGCTTCGCCGCGTTCCTCGCCTGGTACGGGATCGCGCGGCTCTCGATGGCGAACTACGCGGACCTCGCGGCCAAGCCCGACTCTCTGCGGCGGCCGTGATGGACGCCACCCGCTGGGTCAAGCTCCACGACGCACCGCGCCTCTCGTGGCACATCGACGTGCCCGAGCCGGATGCCGCTCCCGACGTGCTTGACCACTGGACGCGCTGCGGGCTGTGGGCGGATGCCGATGCCCCGACGGCCGATGACCTGCCGCTCGGCGAGCGGTCGTGCGAACGCTGTCTGCGCCTCCGGGCGCGGGACGCGGAGCGGGCGGAGGCGCGCTGACGTGTGGCGCTGCGGACGTGCCTCGGCGGACCCGGGGAACCCTGTGACGAGCGCGTCGCCGGCTCGCGTTGCGAACGCCATCGCATCGCGATCGTGCGAATCCGCGACGCCGAGCGTCTCTCGGCCCACGCCCGGGGATACGACGCGGCGCATCGCGCGGCGCGCCGACGACTCGCCGCCAGCCTGCCGCGTCTCTGCGCCTACGGATGCGGGCGCCTGCTCCTCCCCCATGGGGACTGGGTCGCAGCGCATGTGGTGGATGGCCGACCCGCGGCGGGATGGGTCGCGGCATGCCGCGGTTGCAATGAGCGGGCGAAGCGACGGCGATGACCGGAAGGCCGATTTTCTGGGCGAAGAGACGGCCCGGCACCGCGTCACTAGCGACCGCATGCGTGGCAGGGTCCGGGGATCCCCCTCGGCCGAGGATCATACCTGATGGCCGGGCCGATGCCGAAGCCCGATGAGCTGCGCCGTCTCGAGGGAACCGAGCGCCGCAAGCGCACGCCGACACTCATCGGTGGCCGCGTCATGCCCGAGGATCTCGATGGCATCACGCCTGTCCTCGAGGAATGGCAGCGTCCTGCCTGGGAGGAGATCGCCCGCCCGCTCGCCGCCGCAGGACTGCTCGACCGCGCCGACCTGCCCGCCGTCGAGGCCGCGGCGCGGTCGCTCGCCATCCTCCGGGCGGCAGATCACGCGCTCGCCAGTCGCGGGCGGGCCCGCCTCTCCCACCACAACTCGCAGGGGACCGTCGCGCACTGGGCGATCTCCATCCGCAACGGCGCCTCGGCCGAGTTCCGACAGTGGGCGGCGATCCTCGGCATCGGGCCGGCGTCGCGAACACGGCTCGGGCGATCCGCGGGGAGCAAGCCCGAGGGCGGGATGGCCGGCGAGCTGGCCCGCACCCTCGGTCCCTCGGCCCGCGAGCGCCTGCGCGTGGTGGGAGATGCTGACTGATGGCCCCCGCGTTCGCGCGTTCGCCCACCGGTTCGTGCGCCACACGAAGGGACGATGGGCCGGCCAGCCGCTCGACTTCGAACCGTGGCAGGCCGAGTTTCTCGACGAAGCATTCGAGATCGACGAGCGCACCGGCCTGCGGGTCTATCGCGAGGTCCTCCTCGGTATCCCTCGCAAGAACGGGAAGTCGACGAAGGCCGGAGCGATCGGCCTCTACCTCCTCGCCGGCGATGGCGAGGCGGGCCCCGAGGTCTACGTCGCTGCGGCCGCACTGCGCCAGGCGGGCATCGTGTTCGGGCAGATGACGGCCTTCGTCGACGCGAGCCCCGCGCTCGGCGACTTCCTCGTGCGCCGCCAGTATCACATCGATTGCCCCTCGAACCGCGGCATCCTCCGGGTCCTTTCCTCGGATGCCCCGCTCCAGCATGGCCTCAACCCCCACGGCGTGATCATCGACGAGCTCCACGCCCACAAGAGCGATCGGCTCTACACCGCCCTGACCTCGGGGGGCGGGGCGCGTGAACAGCCCTTGACCGTGACGCTCACGACGGCTGGCTATGACGAGGAGCAGGTCCTCGGGCTCATCTACAACGCCGCGCTTGCGGACGCCGGGCGGATCGAACAGCGTCGCGGCCTCACGATCGTCCGCGACCGCGATGCCGGGTTCCTCATGTTCTGGTATGGCGCCGGGGCCGACGAGGACCCGGACGATCCCGCCGTGCAGATGTCCGCCAATCCGGCCTCGTGGATCACCGCGGACTTCCTGCGGCGGGAGCGCACCAAGCCGACGATGCACCTCGCCGACTTCCAGCGCTTCCACCTCAACCAGTGGGTGCCGGCGAAGCAGCAGTGGCTCCCGGTGGGGGCCTGGACAGCATGCCGCGAGGGCGCACCTGATCCCGCCGACGAGTGGCAGGGCCTCGACCGCCGCTACCCCGTGGCGGTCGGCATCGACTTCGGGGTTAAAGACGACACGACCTGCCTCGCCGTGGCCCAGCGCGTGCCGATGCCGATCGGCCGGCGCGATCCCGAGACGCCCTCGCCGCGCGATCTCGTCGTCCTGCGCACGAAGTTCTTCACGCCCGATCCCGAGCATGGCTCGGAGGCAGACATCGCGGCGATCCTCGACACGCTGCGCAGCCTGCGGGTGCGCTTCCCGTCACCGGCCCGTCGCCCCGAGAAGCGCTCCCCGGCGGGCCCGATCTACAGCTATGACCCGTGGGGCTTTCGGGCGCTGGCGGCGATCCTCGAGGGTGAGGGTCTCATGATGAACGAGGTCCCACAGAACGACAGCCGCATGGTGCCGGCTGCGACGGATCTCTATGCCCTCGCCACCTCCCGCCGCCTTCGCCACAACGGCGATCCGGTCCTCGCGCGGCACATCGCCAACGTCGTCGGCCTCTCGCGTGGCGAGGCGGGCTGGCGGATCGGGAAGCTGCGCAACTCGTCGAAGAAGATCGATGGGGCAATCGCCTCCGCGATGGCCGTCTCCGAGGCCCTGCGCCCTTGGCCGCGGGCCCGCACGGGAGCCTTCGTCGCATGAGCAGCTGGTGCGAATGCCCGATCCCGCTGCCCGACGACGAGGCCGGCCTCGACACCGGCGAAGCGTTCTGCTGGCGCTGCGGGCGTCCGATCGAGCCGAGCGACGAAGCGGAGGACGACGAGAGATGAACGCCCCCCCGCTGTTCTCCCCCGAGGTTGCCATCGCCGGCATCCGCGACATCTCCGCGCAGTGGCGTGCGTTCATGGGCATCCCCGCCCCGGACGGCGCCGCGGTCTATCGCACGATGGCCGACTACGCCTCGGCGCCGGCCGACGAGGCGTGGGTGTTCCGGTGCGTGAACCTCAAGGCGGCGTTCGCACAGGGCGTGCCGTTGCGTGTGTGGGTCAAGGACGGGCCGGCTCGCATCCCGGCGGAGGAGGCCGGCAACGCCGCCGCGGAAGACCTGCAGGGCCTCCTCGACGACGTGAACCCCGTGAGCATGAACGGCTCGGATCTCAAGGCGTTCACCGTCGCCGCCCTGTCCGTCTGGGGCGAGACGCACTGGCGCAAGGTGCGCGGCCGGTTCGGCGGCCCGCCGCAGGAGCTGTGGTGGCTGCAATCCGACCATCTCACCCCGAATGTCGGCCGCGTCTGGATCGATTCCTACGATTACCGCACGGCGAACGGAGAGATCGAGAACTATCGGACCCGCGATGTCGTCGCCTTCCGCCGAATCAATCTCAAGGACCCGACCCGCGGTCTCTCGCCGATCTCGGCTGCTCGCTATGAGGTGTCGGTCAACCGCCAGGCCGCGGAGTGGAACAGCGCCACGCTCGGCAACTGGGGGGTTCCACCGATCGCGTGGGTCATCCCCAAGGAAGCCGAGTTCTCCAGCCAGGACAAGAGCCTCGTGCAGCGGGCCTTGCGCGCCCTGCGCGGCCCGCGCAACCAGGGCAAGGCGCCGATCCTGCCGCAAGGTCTCGAGCCGAAGGTCCTCTCCCTTTCGCCGCGCGACGCCGAATGGATCGCCGCGCGGAAGGTGAGCCGGATGACGATCTGCGCCGTCATGGGCGTTCCGCTCGTCCTTGCCGGCGACGACGAGAAGTCGTCTGTCTACGCGAACCTGCGCGACGCCGAGCGCATCTTCGCCCGCTACATGATCTCGGAGCTCGACTGGGTCGCCGACGGGATCAACGGCTGGCTCGTGCCCGACTTCGACCCTGCCCGGCCCGGGCGGCGCACGATCAGTGTCGCCTTCGACTACAGCGCCATCGAGGCGCTCCAGGAGCCGATCGCCGACCGGAAGCGGATCGCCCTCCAGGAGCTGGAGCGCGGAGCGCGGAGCCGCGACGAATACCGCGTCGAGTTCGGCATCGGGCCCTCCCTACCGCCCGAGATTTCGCAGTATGTCGAGCTCCAGACGCTCCTCCCGATCGCCGGTGGGACCGGTGGGACGGAGCCGATGCCATCCGCCGCAGATGAGCGCGCCGTCCTCGCCGACGAGGGCAGCGACGCGATGCGCCACCTCTACCGCCAGCCGGCCGTTCGCGCCTACCTCGCGGGCGGCTCCATCGATCCGGTCGCCACCCTGCTCGGTGTCCCCGCATCGAATGAGCTCGCCGTCGGCCTCCGGCGGCGGTATGCGGCCGCGCAGATCCTCGACGGGGTGCCCGCCGAGGGATTCGGCGGCCTCCGCACAAAGGAGATCGCAGCATGAACGATGCGATGAAGTTCGTCGAGGAGACCGAGACCTCCTGGGTCTATGAGGGCCTCGCCATCCCCTACGGGGGCCCGATGGGCGGCCAGGACCTCACCGGCACGCACTTCTCGGCCAAGACCGATCTGTGCCTCGACTGGTTCCCCGACGGCGGGCGGCCCATCCTCTACCGCCACGGGTTCGACCCGACCGTGAGGACGCAGGTCGTCGGCCGCGAGATCGGGACCGTCCGCGAGGACGACCTCGGGCGCTGGGTCCGCCTGCAGATCGACAAGGCCAAGGAATACGCGGCGGAGATCCGCCAGCTTGCCGATGATGGCGTGCTGGCCCTTTCGTCGGGTGCCGTCGACCATCTCGTGTCCATCGCGACGAAGGGGGGCGAAATCTCCCGCTGGCCGTGGGTCGAACTCTCCCTCGTGCCGAACCCTGCCAATCCCGAGGCGCTGCTCTACCAGGTCCGCTCGACGGATGCCATCGATCACATCCGTATCGTCGGCGCCGACGTGCCGGCCGAGCTCGCGGCGAAGGACAGTGAGGCGGCCGATGACGCGACCTCGGCCGCCTCGGTTCTCGGCAGCCTCACCTCCCTGCTCGGCGACGAATCCGACGAGGCGCAGGCGACCCACCTGCGCGATGCCATCGCCGCCCTCCAGGCGTACATCGCCGCGGAGGTGGCGGAGGTCGGGACGCCGGAGGATCGGGCTGAGACGGGCACCGAGATGATGAACGACATGCTCGCGGGCTACCTCTCCCGCGACCGGGCGACCCGCGAGGGCCGCCGCAACTCCACGGCCGACATGGCCGTGATCCAGGGCATCCACGACGCGAGCTCGGCTCTCGGCGCCATGTGCGGCGAGGCGGGTGGGCGAGCGGCGGACTCCGAACCTGCGGCCGTGCTGGCGATCCGCGCCGGCAGCGACGTGGAGCCGGTGTCCGATGCCGACCTCGCTAGGATCGCCGACCTGCTCACGGCCACCGCGACCGCCCGGGCTCGCGAGGTTCTTCGCATGACCTGATCGGCCCTGCCCGATCCCACCCCGGCCCGAGATGCGAGTGAGGGCCGGACCCGGTGGACTCCCCTACTCGCGGGAGCCAATCCCTTGCCCGAGATGCTCACCCTCACGCTGGAGCAGCTCCAGCAGACCGTCACCGGCGCCGTCACCGCGGCGCTCAAGGCGATCAACACCGTCGACCCGGACGAGCGTCCGGGAGCCGCGGCCAAGTCGGCCCCGGCGTTCAATCGCTCGCGATACGCCCTCCCGCGCCTCGGCGTCGCGATGAAGGCCCTCCATGCGGGCGCCTTCCGGGCCTCGAGCGCCTTCGAGCGCGATGTCTCCGACGCCGCTGCCGAGCTGTTCGGCTACAAGGGCGCCAAGGACGACAACGAGAACGATCCGGTCGTGGCCGAGGTCGGGGCCGGCCGCGGCTACCGCTCCCTCATCTGGCCGAAGACGCGCGCCGAGTTCGCCGACGTGCTCCTCGCCATGGGCGAGCGGGCGAAGGCCGGCGAGATTGATCGCGTCGACGCCGCGATCCGCGCCATGGCCGAGGGCACCGGCTCCGCCGGTGGCTTCCTCGTGCCGACCCAGTACTTGCAGGATCAGTTCGCCTACGCCCTCGTGTCCACGACGGCGCTCCGGCAGGTCCCGGGCATCCAGACGATGCCCGTCACCTCGAACGTCATCGCCCTGCCCCGCGAGTCCGCGAAGGCCGGCGCCTCCCAGATCGCCGAGTCCGCGCCGCTCACCGCGCAGGACGCCACGCTTGCGCAGCAGACGATCACGATCCGCAAGCAGTTCGGCTACCGGCTCTATTCGAACGAGCTTCTCGCCGACGCCACGCCCGCGTGGATGGAGTTCCTCGCGAACACCCTCGTCCGTGACGTGGCGCTCCAGCAGGACATCCAGTTCCTCAACGGCTCGGGGGTCGCCCCGGAGATCCAGGGCCTCATCGGCTATTCCGGGATCACCGCGGGGCCGTCCCTCGGGGCCAACGGCTCCAGCCCGACGTTCGACCACCTCTTCGACGGGGTGTACAACCTCCGCGCCGCAAACGCCGAGCCAGACTTCGCGATCGGGCATCCGCGGGTCCTCAACAGCCTGTCGAAGATCAAGGACACCACGAACAACTACCTCCTTTCCAACGCGGGCGGCTATGGCGTCCCGTCGCTGATGAGCACGGGGCTCCGCGATGCCGCGGCGCCGAAGGCGGTGGTCCTCGGGTTCCTCCCCGTCTGGTTCTCCAGCCAGCTCCCCATCAACCTCACCGTCGGCACGTCCACGGACTGCACGACGGCGATCCTCGGCAACAGCCGGAACGTCGTGATCCTCGAGCGCTCCGGCATCGAGGTCGCGTACAGCGAGCATGTCGCCTTCAACGCGGACCAGTCGGCGGCCCGCGCGATCGGGCGTGCTGCGGTGGCTGTCCTGCAGCCCGGCGCAGTCGAGACGATCACGGGCATCCGGGCCTAGGGGCCAGAGATGGCTACCGCGCAGGACGCCACTCAGCCCCGCCGACAGCTCGTCGCCTTCATCGGTTCGGTCGCTCGGACCGACACGACGGCGAAGGAGCTCTGCACCCTGCCGGCGGGGGCGATCCCCGTCGGCATCCGGCTCGCCTCCACGGCCGCCTCGAACGCCGCCACGACGGCGACGCTCTCGGTCGGTACGTCCGGGGGCGCTGCCACCACGTGGCTCAATGCCGTGGACGTGAAGACGGCCGCGACCGGCCAGGGGTCGCTCATCCCGGCGAACTCCGGTTCGACGAAGCTCGGCACGGCGCTCGCCGCCGACGAGACGGTCACCGGGACCTACGCCGAGACCGGAGCCGCTTCGACGGCCGGCGGTCCCTGGATCGTCGTCATCGAGGCACTCGTCTAGCAATCACCGCGAGGGCCGGGGCGCTCACCCCGTCCCGGCCCTCCGGACCCACCACGAGACAGGAACGCCCGATGGTCTACTGCGGCTGGTGCGGACACCCGACGGAACCCACCGATCCCTGTGCATGGTGCGGGCACGATCCGGTGCGGCCCCATCTCCAGCGCGGCCACATACCACCCCTCGTCGAGACGGCCGCCGGGCGGCCGACGCTCGCCGAGTCCGACGTTCGCGCCCGATATGAGGCTGCCGCCGCGGCCCTGCGCGATCGCGGCGTCACTCCGACCGTCGAGGCGCTGGCCGAGGCGCTGGACCGATCCCCGCGGACGGTCCGCGACTGGCGGAAGAGGTTCGGGCTGTGACCGCCGGATATCTGCCGCCTCTCCGCCTGTTTCCCGCCACGCCCCCGCCGGAGGCTTGAGATATGAGCACGGCGATCGGAACCTATGCCACCCTCGCCGCGGCCAAGTCGCGCCTCGGCATCTCGGACTCCACGGATGACACCCTGCTCTCGGGCCTCTGCGATCAGGTGAACGGGTGGATCGAGTCCATCACGGGCCGCGTCCTCGCGCCTGTGCCACTCGTCTCCACGACCCTCGCGGGCGCGGTCGCGGCGGGGGCCACGAGCTTCACCGTTGCCGCGGCGACGAACATCCGCGTCGGAGACTCCCTGCTCCTGGGGCCGGTCGCAGGCACGCACGAACACGCGATCATCGCCGCCATCGCCGGGGCCACGGTCACCCCGCAATCCCCGATCGTCAACGCCTACTCGGCGGGCGATGCCGTGGTTACCGTGATCCTCTTCGACGGCTACGCGGCCCTGGAGTCGGGCCGCCTGCTCCCGGTGCCAGCCGGGCTCATATACGTCTCGCGCGTCGAGGTCGCGACGTACACGGGCGGCGCCTTCACCTCCGTCCCGATGGCGGACATCTTCCTCGGCCCTCGCCGGCGGACTCCGGGTTGGCCGGCAACCGAGCTGTGGATGACCGATATCCCCTCGGCGGGGAACAACCTCGGGGCCTTCTATCCGGGGTTCCAGAATGTCCGCGTCATCGGCCAGCCCGGCTGGCCGGCGATCGTCGACGAGATCGCCGATCTCGCCACCGGTGCCGTCGTCACGCGCTACAAGACGCGGGCGACCGGGGGGGCTGACTCCGCTCTCGTGGGGGTCGACGGCGAGCGGACGTTCATCCGCAACCTCTCCTGGGACGAGAAGCAGACGCTCCTCCGGCACGCGATCCGGGAGGTCATGCCGGTGTGAGCACCCTGTCCGCGATCCGCTCTGCCGTCGCGACGAAGGCCGCCGGCGTCGCCGGGGTCCGGGCGACGTACTCGCGCCTTCCCGAGACGATCACCGCCACGCCGGCCATCGTCCTCGGCGCTGTCCGCTGGGAGACGACACCGGGCGAACGCGAGGTCACCGTCTACGCGTTCGACCTCGACCTCTATGTCGAGCGCCTGCGCTCGGACGATGCCGCCATGGCGACGGCGGATGACCTCATCGAAGCGGTACAGGCAGCGTTCGCGGCGGGCATCACGCTCTCGGCTGCCGGGGTCGTGCAACAGGCCCTCATCACGGGGGGGTCGGCGAACGAGTGGATCACGGTCGGGGCAACCGAGTACCTGCGCGTCCAGTTCGCATACAGCGTCCGCGTGAAGATCACCCGGGGGTACACCGCCTGATGGCTGCCGTGAAGCTCATTCGGATTTACCCAACCGCCACGGCCTATGTCCCGGGCGTCCCGGCGGTGATCCAGGACGTGACGCCCGACCGGGCGGATGAGCTGCTCGCCTACCGCCCCCCCGCGTTCACCCTCACCCCGCCGGCCCCCGCGCCGGCCCCCATCGAGCCCGAGGCCGCGCCGGCCTCTGCCATCCCGGAGGTCTAGGCAATGGCTGCTGGCATCCACGTCCTCGATGTCGCACAGGTCGGCCTCGAGGCCACGCGCGGGACGCTCGTGCCCGCGACATCGATCCTCGACCACGCCCCCGGCGGCGTTGTCCTCAAGCGCAGCCCGAACGTCATCCGCATTCGCAATGCGGGGTCCATGGCGAGCTCCCACCGGGTCTATCCGGGCAAGGACTCCTCGATCATCGAGGTCGAGGGCGCCTGGACATACAACTGGGCGCCATGGTGGTTCAACCTCTTCCTCGGCCCGCTCGCCACCGGCGCCGGGGCGACGGCCGACAAGACGTGGACGTTCGGATCGGCGGTCATCTCGGACACCGGTGACACCCTCAAGTCCGCGTCGTTCGAGCTCGGCGGCAAGGACACCCGGCCCTCCGAATACAAGGTCGCCGGCGTCGTCGGCCAGAGCCTCTCACTCTCGATCCGTCAGGACGCCGAATGGCGGTTCAAGGCGACGCTGCTCGGGACCGTCGTGACGGCCGCGGCGAAGACGGGTGCCCTCGCGGCGCTCTCCGGGATCACCGATGTCCTCGGCACGACGACGAAGGTGTACGCGAACGGGACGGGTGCGGCCTTTGGCACGACACAGCTCGCCGGCAACGTCATCTCGGCCGACATCGACATCAAGGTCGGCCCCTCCGAGCGGTACACCCTCGATGGCCAGCGGAACCCCTACCGCATCGCGGTGACGGGGCCGCGGGACATCTCGGCGAAGGTCGCCATGGAGTACGACGCCCAGACGCTCTACACGGCGGTCCATGCCGGCACGGCCCAGCGGGTCCGCATCGCCGCCACCGGTCCGACCCTCGGCGCCTCGGCCTACGGCTGCACGATCGATCTCCCCGGCTACTGGAACGCCGCCGACTTCGGGGACGATGACGGCATCGTGACGCAGGAGTTGACGCTCGGGGCCGCCTATGACTCGACCCCGGCGGCGGACATCAACGCCGTCATCATCAACGCGTCGGCCTCCCTGCCGTGAGCCGGCTCGACCTCCCGGACGGCCAGTGGGCCGAGCTGCGCGACTGGCTCACGCACGGCGAAGAGAAAGCGGTGCTGCGGGCATGGGCCGCCGCCGCCGGCTCACTCGCCGAGGCGCCCGAGGTCGACAGTGCGCTCATCATCGCCTATGTCGCGGACTGGCACGTCGTGGGACGCGACGGGCACGAGGTCCCGTTGGATCGCATCGATGACTGCCCCGGCACGGTCGCGGCGGCCATCGTCGACGCGGCAACCGTCCGCTGGAAGGCGCGGCGGGCCGACCCAAACCCGTGAAGCGCCTCATCCGCCAGTGGGCGGCGGGCGTTGCGATCCGGGCGGACGGGGACCTCGCGGACGCGCTGTTCCTCCATGAGCACCCCGGCTGGTCATGGCGCGATCTGCAGGATGCGCCGGCGGTCGTCGTCAAGCACCTGCGGGCGATCGACGCCGCCGTGAGCGCGCGAAAGGCGCGGGGATGATCGAGCTGCGGGGCGGCAGCGTCGAGTTCGACGGGCCGTTCTTCCGGCGCGACGTGACGCAGACGATCCGCCAGAACGCCGAACGGGCCGTCGATGAGCTGTCCCAGCAGGGCGCCGAGCTCGTGCGCCAGAACCTCCGCTCCGGCATCCGCCGCCCGACGGGGTTCACGGCCGGGGCCATCGAGGGCGGATCGATGACACGCACGAGGATCGTCACGGGGGCGCGGGTCGGATCGATCTTCGGCAAGGTCCGGATGAAGCCCGGGATGTCCCGCGGCGGTTCCGCGGCCGCCCCGGCGGACCGCGTGCCCTACATCATCGAGCGGGTGCTCGAGTCCGGGCACTACGGCGGCCAGCGGGGCTCGATCATCGGGCCGACCGGGAAGCGCCGGAAGACGAACTGGTATGCCGGCCGGACGCAGAAGAAGCGTCGGGCGATCCACCAGTTCCGCGACGCCTATCGGGTCCTGAAGGTCCGGGCGGCCGCCATCCGCGCCGACCTCACGCGCGGGCTCTGACATGGCGAACAGCGTCGTCATCAACGTCCGGGCCTCGGTCGACGCCGCCACGTCGGAGATCGAGCGGCTCAAGGGACGACTCAACAACCTCACGACGACGAAGGGGTTCCAGTCGGCCGTCATGGGCGTCGGGATGGGCGCCGGGATGGCAGCCTGGAACGCCGTGGGCGGCGCGATCTCGCAGGCCGGCGCCTATCTCGGGGAGGCTGTCACGAAGGCGGCCGAGGAGGAGGCGGGGATCGGCCGCCTTGACGCCGCCCTCCGGGCGAACGTCGCGGGGTGGGATGGCAACCGCGATGCCATCGAGAAGGTGCTCGCGGGGCGCGAGAAGCTCGCGTTCAGCGATGACGACCTCCGATCCAGCCTGACGATGCTCGTCGCCCGGACGAAGGACACATCGAAGGCGCTCGACCTGCAGGCGACGGCGATGGATCTCGCCCGCCTCAAGAGCGTGCCCCTCGGGACCGCCACGACGGCCCTCTCGATGGCCCTTTCTGGACAGGGCCGCGCCCTCAAGGAACTCGGGATCAACGTCGCGGACTACGCCTCCAAGGAGGAGCTCCTGGCCGCAGTCCAGAAGGTGGCCGCCGGGCAGGCCGAGACCTATGGGCGGACGGCGCAGGGGACATTCGAGAGCCTGCAGATCACCATGAACGACTTGCAGGAGGACATCGGCGCGCAGCTCCTGCCGGTCATGGTGCAGCTCGCGACGACACTCCGCGACGATGTGATCCCGGGCATCAAGGGTGCGACCGAGGCGATCGGCCCGCTGGCGCAGGGCTTCGGGCTCGTGGCGGACTCCGTGTCCCTCGCCCTCAACCCCGTGGATGCCATCAAGGCCAAGCTGGAGGCGACCCGGGCCGAGGCCCTGGATCGGATGACCGCCTCGCTCGCGGAGGGTGCCGAGGGCTGGACGACGTTCGCCGAGTCGAATGCGCCGGCCCGCGAATCGCTCGGCGAGGTCCGCGTTGCCCTCGAGATCGTGGACACAGCCTCGCAGAACTCCCGCCGCGAGCTCGACCTGCTCGCCGACAAGTTCCGCGAGGCGGCCCGCGTCGCCCGCGCCAACCGTCTCGATGAGGCGTGGGACATCGCCAACCTCCCCGACAAGATCGTGGTTGCGAAAGATCGCGTCGCCGATGCCCAGAAGGAGCTTGAGAAGGCGCGCGGGACCGTCGCGCGGGCCGAGGCGCGCATCCGCCTCCGCGACGCCGAACAGGAGCTGCTCGACCTGCAGAACAAGCTCCGCGACTCCAGCGAGGACTTCGGGCGGAGCGGCGCGATGATCGGCCGGCTGCTGGGCTCCGGCATCTATGACGAGGTCGTCGCCTGGAACGCGAAGACCCGCCGCGAGCTCGCCGGGCTCGGCGAGAACGTCATCGTCAACGTCCGCGGTGGAAACAACGCGACGCCGGAGCGGCGGGCGGCGGGCGGCGATGTCTGGCGTGACGAGCCATACATCGTCGGCGAGCGCGGCCCGGAGTTGTTCGTCCCCGGTGCGAACGGCGCGATCGTCCCGAACCGCGCGCTCGGTGGTTCCGCGTCCGTGAACCTCAACGTCACGGTGCAGGGCGCCGCCATCTTCGACCCCTACGGGCAGGCCGCCCAGCAGATCGCGAACACCCTCCTACCGGGCCTCCGCCGCGAGCTGACCCGGCAGGGCATGAGCCTCGCCTGAGATGACCGTCCCTCCGACCCTCACCGCGCGGATCGACTGGGGGAACGACGGGACGTTCGACTCCGGCATCGATTCCTGCGCCGGGCGGGTCCTCGGAGGAAGCTGGCGAGGCGGCCGGTCGGCCGACTTCAACACCGATGCCACCGGATCGGCGTCCCTCATCCTCGACAACTTCGACGACCGCTACACGCCCGACCGCAACTGGTGCGACAACCCGAGCTTCGAGTCGGGCGTCACCGGCTGGAGCACGACGGCGATCGCCTCCCTCACGGCGGCCGCGACGAGCATCGCGCAGGTCACGGACAGTGCACCGTCGGCCGGCACGAAGGCCGGCGAGGCGGTCCTCACGGCCACGCTCAACTCCGGCGTCACCTACCCGATCCCCTACGCCTTCCGGGCGGGCGTCACCTATGCCGTGAGCGTCCATCTCAAGAGCACGGCCGGCGCGCTCACCGTCCGGGCCGGGCTGGCCTCGTCCGGCACACCGGCAGACCTCGCGTCGAGCGGCACCGACATCACGACCTCATGGGCCGCCTACACGTTCGCGTGGACCCCGACAGCCGACCGGACCGATGGGGTCTTCTTCCTGCGCACGACGGCCGCCGCCGCCGCGACCGTGCGGATCGATGCGGTGCAGGTCAATCCCGCTTCGTCCTACCGCGCGGCTGCCCTCGCCACGAACCCCATCGCCTACTGGCGGCTCGGCGAGGCGAGCGGGACGGTTGCCGATGACGAGGTCGGGACGAACAACGGGACCTACGTCAACGCGCCGACGCTGGGCGTGGCCGGGTTGCTGTCCGGCGATCCCAATACCGCAGTTGCCTTCGCCGCCGCGTCGAGCCAATATGTGGCTATCGGAGCGTCAGCTTCGTTGGCTCTAGGAGATACGTTCTCCTATGCGTGCTGGCTGTCTGTCGCCAATCTCACGGACTACCACGTTCTGTGGGCGCGCAGCGGATCAGGCGGGGCGATTTTCTATGTCGCGCCTTCCGGCCATGTGAACCTGGACGCCGCGCTTGTCGGGAACGTGTTTTCGAAGGGCTGGGCGATCGCGGTTGGGCCTACCTATCACCTCTGTGTTACCAAAGCTGGCGCAACATCGAAGCTATACATCAACGGCGCTGATGTGACGCCGACCGTCACGAACTACACGATCGTTGACAGCGCAGCGATCCCGGCCCGCATTGGCGCTGATTTCAACTTCTCGCTGTTCGCGTCTGCCACCATCGACGAGCCCGCCATCTGGAACCGCGCCCTCTCGGCCGCCGAGATCGCGGAACTCTATGCGGCAGGGACGACAGCGCCCGCGGCCAACGCCTACATCGCGGCCCCGACGAAGGGCCAGCTCGTGCCGGGGCGCCCCGTCCACCTCTACGCCACCTACGCGGCCACGGACTATCCGCAGTTCTACGGCTTCATCGAGCGGATCACCCCGCGGCCGGACGACCGGACGGTGGAGGTCGCATGCTATGACCCGCTGCGCCGGATGGCCGACGAGCTGGCGGTCTCGGAGTTCACGGCATGGACGCGGTCGGTCCGCGACTGCCGCCGGGACATCCTCGACCAGTTCGAGCGCGGCTCATTCAACCTGATCGCCAATCCCGCCTTCGTCGCGGACACGAGGGGCTGGTTCCCGGCTGCCTCGACGACCCTGACGCGGATCACGACCGATGGCCCGGCGACCGAGACGACCTGCGCGGAGATCTATTCGGCGGCGGGCGGCGACGTGGAGCAATCGATCTCGCTCGCCAACCGCTTCCCGGCCAAGCAGCTCACGCGGACGAGCTTCTACGCCCGGAGCGTCTCGGGGTCGACCACGCTCACGATCCGCCAGCCTTCCGGCAGCGGGTCGGGATATACCGATTACGCGTTCACGCTCACGACGGCCTGGCAGCGCTTCTCCTTCACGCATGTGCTCGCGGGGACGTCATACAGCGTCGGGATCCCGTCGTGCTGGGTCGGGCTCCGAGTGGCGGCCGGGCAGACGTACCGGATCGGCGCCCTCATGATGACTCGCGGGCCACAGCTGCACCCGTACAGCCGGACCGGGATCGGGCGGGCGCCCAACCTCGCCGAGTCGGGTGACTTCGACCTCAGTGCATTCGCGTGGCAGAACGCCTTTCGGAACCAGGTCGGCAACCCGTCGTTTGAGACCGATGTCTCCGGCTGGTCCGCGGCCGGCGATGCGTTCGTCTCGGCGGCCACCTCGATCACGCGCTCGACGACCTACGCCAAGTACGGGAGCGCGTCCGCGGCCGTGGCCGTCACGGCGGCGGCGCAGGGCGTGTTCTACGCGATCACTGGGACGTTCAAGCCCGGGCGCGTCTACCAGGTCAGCGCGTGGTGCGCGCCACCGCTGGGTTATGGCGGCAGCAAGCCCACGCTCGTGATCGGTTCGCAGGGGACGCCGACCGACAAGGCGGAGATCCTCGGGCCGATCTACGGATCAGTCGCCGGGGCCTTTGTGAAGGTGTCCACGAACTGGACGCCGACGGCCGACCGGACCGATGTCCATGTCGCCATCAAGCCGGTGAACATCTCTACCAGCGCGACGTTCTACGTTGATGCCGTGCTCGTGACCGAGCTCGACTACAGCCCGACCTACTTCGACGCCGGGCCCTCGGCGGGCGCCCATTCCGCTGCCACGACGCTCGCGCTCGCCACGGTGGACAGCCGGACGGTCTACGCGATCACCTGCCCGGCGGTCTCGGGCTCGGGCGCCGCCTACGAGATCAGCTATGCAGCCAAGACGCGCTTCATCGGCGGGGTCCAGTACTACCTCGGCATCGATATCCGAGCATCGGTGGCGTGCTCTGTGAAGGTCGGCCTCCACATCAACAAGGGGGATGGCACGTTCGAGGAGGCGACGACCACGATCGCCGCCACGACGGCCTGGCAACGCGCGACGCTCGCCTTCACGCCGACGTACACCTACACCACGGGCGCCGACGACGAGACGGCCCTCAATGATGATTCATTCCTGACGGTCGTCGCCAACGATACCTCGGCGCCCATCATCTACATCGATGCCCTTCGTCTCGCGGCCGAGAGCACGCCGGCCGCATTCCTCGCCGCCAGCGCGGTCATGCCCGTCGGGACGGAATCCGGCAACTCCGTGGCGGCGGGGTGGCAGGGGTCCGGCACCGTGGCCGCCATGCTCTCGGACATCAACGGCCTCGTCGCGAGCAGTCACTATGTCGCCCCCGCGATGACGGCGCCCTGGTTCGCGTACCACGTCATCGATCTGGCGACCCGCAACGCCGCCGTGTCGGCCGAGACGATCACGGAGGACATCGCGGAGATCAGCGGATTGGAGATCAGCCGGGACACGCTGATCAACACCCAGGGGTACCAGATCGGGAGCGCGGACCCGGTGTACCTGTCCGACGAGGATTCGGTCGGCGCCCGCGGCCCGGGGCTCGGCACACTCCTGTCGGGCACGCTCTACGCGGACAGCACCCTGCCGGATCTCGTGGCCTCGGACATCATCGCGCGCTATGGGTTCCCCCGCGCGCGGCCGACGATCGTCCGCAAGAACGACTGGCCGTCACAGCTCGCCCGCCAGCTCGGCGACGTGATCACCCTCACGTTCGCCCGCCAGCGGATCTACTCGCAGCGCTACAGCATCCTCTCATCCGAGACCCGCGTCGATCAGTCCGGGCAGGAATGGACGACGCGGTACATCCTCGAGGAGATGCCCTAGGGAACCGTTCGGGATGATGCTTGACAGGTCCCGTACTGTTCCCGTAATGTTCGGGACGTGGAACACCCAACCTACTCCCCGGCCGATGGACGGACGCTCGCCGAGCGCAGGCGGGCTGCCGGCGTCACCCAAGATGCGATCGCCGCGCGTGTCGGCGTCACCCGCCAGGCGCTGACGCGGTGGGAGCAGAGCCCTGCGCTGCCTTATCTCAAGGCTCGGAAGTACCTCGACGCGCTGACGGCTGCCGTAGAGGCTGAGATCCCCCAGGCGATCGC
>JAEHJW020006271.1_pt1 | contig 18767 bp, 19 predicted proteins | sample 9271431 | NCBI WGS metagenome assembly JAEHJW02 | reverse complement strand
TACGCCTGCATGATCAGGCCCGATTCATAGCCTGCATTCGCGTTCTTCGGAAAGAAGTTTTGCCCCGGTGATCCATAGACCGCTGGGCTGCCCGACAATTGGCTTTGGATATATTGATCCAACGCCGTTTGGACCGTTTCATGCGTCCCATAGATCGTCGATCCGAGCCCGCTGGCTTGTACGGACAACAAGCCCATCGGATTGCGGGCCAAACTCGGGTTGGCTTGCTCCAGAGCACTAAAGATCAGGGATTGCCCAAACCCGCCTTGGTTGTTCATCATGCCGCTATTGAGCGTATCGAACAACGACGCGCCGCGAGTCCCTTGCATCCCTTGAATCCCGGTGCTGCTCATGGCCGTCAGAATCCCGGCGGTGCCCGTGGCACCTACCGGCATGACATTGTTGCTTTCGACGCCCTGCATGGCCGTAAGATACCCGGTCGCCATCGGCCCCATACGGCCAATCATGCCGCCTTGGGCCGCCATAGACCCGAGCAACGCCGTCAATCCCAGGGGGGACAAGGGTGCGCCTGTCCCACTGATGAGCCCTTCTTGTCCAGCGCTGGTAAAGATTTGCGCCGATTGCGCCAGCGTGAGGCCCGAACCACGAGCAAATGAGGCCACGGTGCCCACGGTCGCGGCCAACTGCCCACTACTCATCGTGCCCATCACTTGGGTCAACTGCGTCGCGACGCCGGTGAGCTCGTTCAAGGAATAGCCGAATTGCGTTCCAGCACTCAGGATTTGATCGCGAAAGCTAGCGAGCGCTTGCCCCGCATCGCCGGTCACCTTGGAGAGATTGCTAAAGGGCGTGCCGGTTTGTTGCCATTCGCCCCAGCCTTGGGCGATTTGATCGGCCGCAAACATCGCGGCACCGCCCATGGTGAGAAACGGCAGGTATTTGGCTCCGAGACTGCCCAAGGCACTCGCGGCTTCGACTCCAAAGCCGCTGGGGCCACTACTATAGGACGTCCCCGGAGGGCCACCGGGCGGCCTCCCCGCTCCTCCCCCGCCATTCAACGTCGTGCGAATTTGCGCGGGCGTCGCTCCTTGGACCGATTGCTCGGCAATCATTCCCGTCACTTGATGCACTTGGCTGGCCGACCAGCCCGTCGCGTTTTGCGCCGCCTGAAACACTGGATCGGTTTCGGGAACATAGCCGGGTTCGGTCGCGAGGCGATAGAGCGCGTCAAAGGCGGTTTTCGAGACACCGCTGGGTCCTATCATCGATCCCGAGGGGATTCCTGCCTGTACGGCCTGTTGCGCCTGCTGGTGGGCTCGTTGGACGCGCTGTTGGGCGGCGGCGACGGTGGCACTATGGCCCGAGGGAGCTCCCATGCTTCCACCCCGCGCTGGACCCACTGGCCCTTGGCCCGCCGCCTCCATCGCATCAATAACGGGCGTGGCGGGAGCCATGACGTTCTGCACCCAGTTCTCGAGGCCCGAGATCGAGTTGAGGTTATACCCGGCCCCGCCCGTTGTGCCGCCCGGGGGTGTGGTGCCCATGCCCGCGCTGGTCGGAATCCGTTCGAGGGCACTTGCCAAGCGGTCGAGATGGGGAATCAGGTCACTCGCCGCCGGGGCATGCGTGGCCGCGTTGGGATCACTGAAAATCGGTCCCGCTTGCCGCGTCTCGCCGACTGCCATCGGGATCGGTTGCGTCGCCGCAGGACCTGCTGGGCTGGGGCTCGTCGGCGGGCGAAAGGCACTAAAATTTTGCGCAATCGCGTCGGAGAGTTCTTTATACCGTTGCAAGGCCTCTTCGAGCGGGCGGAGGCCCGAGGTATCAACGCTGGTGGTGACATGAATGTTAGGACTCGGCATCGGGGCTCAGGGCCTCCTTCCCGAAGAGGGCTTCCGCGCTCACCGGCACGGTATCCGCAGGGATGGCAGCGCCTTCCGGATCAATATCTTCCGGGCGAATCATGGCGCGTAACGCTTCTCCTTCGGCCAACCAGGCGGGCGACGGCGGGGCCGTCCGTTCCCCGCGTTCCATTTGCTCGGCGATGATCCACCGCTGCACTTCATAGCGGATTTCCCAATCACTCAGATCTTCTTCGCGGGGATCATGCGGGGGCAGATGGTAGATCCGTCGAAACCGGAACCGCCACGCCGTCGCGTCCTCCTCCGCCCACTGATCCACCTGATCCGCGGACATCGTCCCGAAAGGAGGCCCACCAGGCGGTCACCTCCCGGACGAGCGCATCGACCCACGGTTCGGGCCAGGTGTCAAAATCCGGCATCGGGTCACTCACACAGGTGCGTTGCAACGCCATGACCTGTTGGGCGTAACTCCGGGCGATGACATCACTGTCGCCGCCCAGGAGTTGCACCGTGGCGATCTGAATCTCGCGCATATCTTTGCTCGAAGGCACCCGGAAGGTATAGGGGGTGCCATCCACCGTCCAGGTGTGCTGAAAGCGTTCGTCGTCGGCCATGCGGTCCTCCTAGTTACTGAAACATGGGCAGGTCTTGCCCGATGAAGGTCACGGTATAGGTCGCTTGGGTCGTCTGCACGATCTGCAAACTGTCCTGCGTCCACAAGCAATTGATCACGCTCAGAATCGCGGGCGTGTTGGCCACATAACTGGCGTGAATGGACGCATTGAACGGCGTGGCATTGACTTGATTGACGAGCGACCCCTTAGGCGTCACCCCGAACTGCAAGAGGCCCACCGCCGGATTGACCGGCAACAGGTCCGTGAGGGTGACCTGCACGTTGGCCGCGCCCACGGGCGCATCGACGATCAAAGGAGTGCCGACTTGATGCACCTGAATCCGGGAGACCGATCGGCTCGGCGTGAAATTCTGCACAAAGCCGATCAATTTGCCGTTGATGCGCACGAAGACGGTATTGCCGGTATGAATGGGCGAATACTGGGCCGGGACCGGAGGCGCACTCGCGGTGGTCGTACCGCCGCCACTCGACGTCGTAAACGATGCTGCCATGTCTGCGCCTCCTTTAGGCTGCTGCCGCGATCACGCCGTTTTGCAGCGTGAGGGTCAGCGCAATGTAATTCGTGGGCTCGCCGATCTGGATCTGCATCGTGCCGCTAATAATGCCGTTGGCTGCGGTGAGTTGAATGGCGTTCGGCGACGGTTCGACCACGATGAGCCCTTGCGTGTACCAGTACAGGGCGCGATTATAGAGATCCGCCGCCAAACTGCCGACATCGCCGCCCGAGGCCACGGGACCGATAAAGGGCGCGGCCACGGCTTGGAAGTCTTGGATGAGGATCGACTTCTCGACCATCATGGTCATTTCGATCTTGTCCACCGGCCCACTGGCTTGCCAGGTGGTGCGATCCCAACTGATGGTCGGCGCCCCCTGCGTGATCTCATCCGCATACAGAGCAATCACGCCGCTGGCATTCGCTTGCGCGGCCGTGGCACTCGTCACGGGGAGTTCCAAGCCCGTCGCACTGACCGTCCGTCCCGTCAGGGCCCGCGTGGCGGGACTGGCGGCTCGCATCGAGGCCAATTGGGGCGCACTCGACACATACGCGCCAAACGTGGTGGCGTGGCCGTTGTAATCCGTCCCTTGCAAGCCCGGCCAAACCAGCGCCGTGCGATCGGAGTTCAAGGTCGCGGCATTGGTTTGTTCGGTCGCCAGGGTCGCGCCGACGCTGTCCCCCACATAGCCTTCGCGGCCGGCCCCCACGGTGGCCATGTAGTGACAATGGGCGTCGTTCATGTCCCAAATGCTCACACTGGGGCTGATCGGCGTCACCACGCCAATGCCGATCGCGCTCTGCGCGGTGGTGTAGGCATCCTGCCAATTGGTGTTGGTCGCCGCCGGACTGGTCGCGCCACTCGCCACGGTCCAGCTGTTGGATGTGGTCAAGAGCATACAATTCGCGGGGCGTACGCCGGTAAAGTACACGGGATTGGCCGCCAAATAGGCCGCTAAGGCGAAGCCGTGGGCCGTGATGACCGTGGGGCTGGTGCTGACCGTGGAGACTGTCCCGGCGCTCACGTTATCGAAGAAGGCCGCCGTGGTCTGTTGCCCATTGGAGGCGGTAACGACCGCATTCCAGCCGGTCAAGGCACTGATCTGTTGCGCGAGTTGCGTGAGCGTGAGACTGCTCGACAAATCGACCGTGCCCCCGGTGTCGCTGGTGGTCGCGGCGACGGTGAACACGCTATCGGTAATCGTCACGGTGGGGCTGGTGCCCGTGCCCGTGTACCAGAGATTGAGCGCGTTGATCCCGATATTGTCGTGGGTGTTCGCCTGATAGGTTCCCCCCCCGGCTTGCGTCGCCAACATCTGCTGTTGGAATTGATACCCGAGCAACGTGCCCGCGTTGAGTTGCCACTGCGCGGTATTCGCGGGCGCTCCATAATGCGTGGTGGTGAGATCGAAGGCTGGACCACTCCCAGTGCCGGGAATGCTCGACGTAGCCTGGGTCAAGGGATTGACTTGGATCGCGTCGAGCTGGTTGACCACGGGCGCATTCGTCGATCCGGCGAAGGCATTCAGGATGCCTTGCAATAAGTCGCCGCTGTTCAGCGCGAGAATGGCTTGGCTGGGCGACGTGAAGGTCTGGATCGTATTCGGCACCCCGTCATTGGCGGGGCCGATCAACAAGAGGCCGGTGACGGGCGCGGTCGCGCCGGCCGCAAAGGCTTGATCGGTGACACCGATCTGCACCGACGGCAAGAGCACCTGTTGGCCGTTAATGTAGGGCATCGAGGCCCTCCTTTGTGGGAAACCGAGTTAGGGCACGAGGGTTTGAAAGGTCTGCCAGCGGCGTTCCCATTCGCTGGCAGCGCGGCGCACATGGGCCTGGCGCATTTCGGCGCGGACAAAGGCCGTCCGCCCTTCCATCAAGCTGGGCACAAACGGCAACGACTCCATCCACTGATCGACCCAGAGCAGTTCCAGGGCCGTCGGCGGCGCAGGAGAGTCACTGGCCAAGACTTTGGATTTCGGCATTAGGTCGCGACCTCCACGGTGATATCGATGGCCGTAATCGCCGGGGCAACCGGCAGGCTAAAGCTAATGGGCCGCGTGCCGGTGAGTGTCCAAGCGCGAGCGAAGGGAAAGATCACATCGTTCATGCTGTCCGGCACGGGAGCGAGCGGCGAGGCCGCCACGCTCTGCGTTTCGAGGTTATACGGCGGGGCCATGAGCGTCCGCCGTTGGGTGAAGAGCGCCCACAAGACGAGTTGTTGGAGCCAGAGCACCTGGTTCTGGTTTGGCGCGGCCACGAGCAATTGCACGGTCTCTTCCAAGCCAATCGCATGCACACCGGGCACGCCAATCGCGCCGACATCCAACGTGCCCCAGGCTTGCGCTTCGCGGGCCGGTTGCAACGTGGTCCAGATGCCGGGCATGCTAATGACCTTCTCAGGCCACCCCACGGCGAGTTTGATGGCGTTCGCCGGATTGCCGTACCAGGTCGTGATTTCCGCTTGGTTGGCGGCATCTTCCGACTCGAAGATTTCGGGCACGTAGAGCGGCAGATTCGCCCGAAATAGTGCAATCGCCGCGCCCACCACTTGGGTCACGGCTTTGTCCATCGCGATCATGGGGATCCTCCTAACAACGCCGCTTCCCAGGCCGCGAGCAGATCGGCTTCGACGGTACTCTCAAACAAGGTCCAGACGCTCTCGGTAATCGGATTCGCCGCCCGCGCCGGATACCACCAACTGCTGGCCGGGCTGACCTCGGATACCACGCGAAACGTCACCGGACCGGACTGGCCCATCCGAATGCCCGCTTCGAGCGCACTCCGATGCACGTAGACCCCGACCGGCGTGAACTTCGCCAACCGGGGCACATCCTGGGGATCAAAGCGCGTGAGGTTCTGCACGAGCGCCCAGAGCGCTTCCGTGGACACCTGCTCGGCTTTATGGCGAATGGGAATGATGTTGTAGCGATGGGCCGGTTTACCCGGTCGGGCTTGCGTCTTCCGGGCTTTAGGTCCACCGAGCAAGCGCGGTTTAAGATCAAAGGGCTCGTGGTAGTCTTGCGCCCGCGCATCGCGCACGGGATCACTCGAAGCCACGAGGACATCCAAGACGCCGTTCTGCCGGTAGCCAATCGACGCCGCATATTGTGGATCGTGGACCGTGCGCGTCATGCCGGGCAGCTTCAGCCCTGAGGCCGCCCCTTCCCAGGTGTTCGCCAGATCAATGCCCACTGTCTCCATCGCCCGATCCACGGGCTCCAGACCATGCGGTGTGTTGAAGGGATCGACCGCCTGCTGCACCGTGGCTTGGAGGGCCGACCAATCGAAGGTAATCTCCATGGCTAGCCTCCTAAGATCGACGGCCCATTCGGCAAGACAATATGGCGCTTGCGCAGGATCGCACGCGGTCCCAAGGAGGTGGCGCGTTCCAACCGCACTTGCGGCGGCTGATAGACGACCCACTCAAACTGCGCGTTATACCGGATCGTATAGAGCGATCCCGGGGTCGGTTGATTCGCGGTGCCGAGCCAGGTCACAATCTTGCCCGTCACGGTAAAATCGGTGCCCAACGCATACGGAGTCGCCACCCCCGTCGTCGGATCCACCGTCGCGCAGTAATCCACGGTCGTCGCGGTATACCAGAGCGCGTCGGTCGACTCCGATCCCCGAATGACCCGCTGGCCTTCAAACGGCTCGCCTTGCCGCCAGCGCGTCGGCCAAATGAGGTCGCCATACGCAGGCAGGGAGGCGCCTGGCGCAAAATCCGCAATGAGATCCGTGCCCGGCATCGCCCAGCCTTCTTCGGTCAGTTGAAAGGCTTGCTTGACTTCGGTCAAAATGACGGCGAGGGTTTGCGCGGGATTGGGATACCAATATCCAAGGCCGCCACACGCCGCGCAGTTGAGGTTCGGTTGCCCATCGGTGCCCGTGCCACTCATGCAGGGGCATTGCGCGGCCTGATACCACTGCACCGTCTCCGCATGATCGCGGAAGAACGCCATCCAATCGAGATCGGAAAATGTGCTGTTATTCCACGGCATCGCCGATCACCCGCCTAATTGCGATTGCAATTTCACGGTGATCGAGCCCGACGTGTAGGCGGTGACGTTGACGCGGAGATAATTCACCCCGGCGCGAAAGGTATAAATCCCCGGGGTCGTAATGCCCGTCCCGGTCAGCGGCAGCCAGTTCGGCTCGTCGCCTTCCAACGCACCTTCGATTTGCACGGTCGCATCCATCGTCGTGCCGGATGCCGTGCTCACCGCAACGGTATGAAACGTGCGCCCGCGCACCACATCGACAATCGTATTGACCAACGGATTGAGCCCGGGATCGAACGCGACGGGGCCTGCCGTGGTCACGTTCTCGGCCAGGATCGCGGCGCTCGGCAACGTCAGAATAGCAAATGCACGAAGCGCCGCGTTGAGATCCAAGCGATTCGTCCGGGGTTGGGTCGGATCGGTGGGCATCCGCTATCGCCTCCGCTTCGGCTTCGCTTTGGGGGGTGCCGCTTTGCCATCACTCGGTGGGGCATCGCCCGGTTCAGACGCTCCCAGCGGGTCTGGCTCCGCGTTCGCTTCAAACGTATAATGCGCCAGCGGTCGTAAGTCCTCGTCGTCGTTCATTTCCTCAGGCCCCTCGAACGGGGAGGCCGCGTCGGTGCCCCCTGCATGGAGGCCCGATCGGCCCGCGAGCGACAAGACCCACTGGCCAATCGCATCCTCCACGTCGGCTTCGCCGTGCGCGTCCCATACCCAGCAATCCGGGAGGGTCATGCCGGGACGGAGCACCGAATGCCCCGTCCCCGGCACGCCTCCCGCAAGACGCATTACAGTTCCGCGCCGGGCAGGCCCGCCGTGTTGAGTCGGCCAATATTCTTGACCAAGTAGCACCGTTGCGGAGCCTTGACCACGAGCGCGTTGTACAGCAGAATCAACCATTCGACGGTCGTGCTGGTGATGGCCAACGGCCACTTCAGCATCGGGGCCATTTGGGCAATCGCCACGTTCGAGGGGGTCCGATCAATGAGCAAAATCATGCCCATCTTGGGCCGCCAGTTGTTCTCGTCGGTGAAGGTTGCGGTCGCCACGTTGTAAGCCGGAATCTCTTCGATACACCCCGAAGTGTCATCGAACATGTTCTCCGTGGTCCCGCGGTAAATCCGAAACGCCGTGACGGGATTGCCGTTCGAAGATCCCGGCGCAATCGTCATATTCACGACCTGCCCTGCTGCCACGGTGGCACTTCCGAGATAGACCGGGAGGGATTCGCCCGAGTCGTTGACGGCCGAGGCCCACCAGTAGTACGTGCCCGCATCAGAGACGCCCGCTTTGGACTCCGCCGCAGTCAAGAAGTTGGAGGTCTGGCCACTCGCGGGCGCGGCGGCGGTCGGCGCACTGGAGACCGTGGGAGTCGCCGGCGACTGTTGGTCGGCCGTGGTGTTCGGCTGATCGGTCATCCCCGCTCGCGTCAAGAACAGGTCGTACGTGAACGGAATGAATCCGAAGTTGGACTGATACCCCGCCAGCGGCACCCCGGGCACATACCCGCGCTCCGGGTTCACCGCAACCAATTGCTTGAACTCGGTGGTCAAGCGCAGGCGGGCTAGGTCTTCCAACACACTGGGACTCAGAAAGCTCCGCATGTTGCGAAAACTGGTCACGAAACCGCGTTGCGCCATCTTGCGGCCAATGCCTTCGTACAGGGAGAAGTCAAAATACTGCCCTTGCATGTCGAGCACGTTGAGGCCGGCCTGATAGTTATTCGGCATCGTGTTGACTTGGCTCGGGCCGACAAACTGCACCCCGTTTTCGAGGGCTTTGACTAGCCCGTCGTAGTTCACGGTGTTGCCCAGGTTGTCGGTGATCAAGTGATTGCCCCACGTGAAGTTGCGCTCCATGAAGCCGAGCAACTCCATCGCGCCATCGCGGTTTTCTTCCTCGACGGGATCCACCTGCGAACCGCCCAATTGGCCGGTTAACGCCATCTGGTGGGTAATGCCTCGGCGCACGCCGAAATAGCGGACGTAAATCCCGTTTCGACTAAACTGCGCCGTGCCGCCCATGGGGGTGCCGCCTTCAACGAAGGCCGCCGATCCACGAATCGACCCATATGCGAGCCGATCGTTCCACTCGTAGTAGGGCTGAATCGAAGGGACCCGTTCCAGCCAGTTCCATTTGACAAAATGCTGTTCCTCGAAGAGGACGCTGGTCATCGTCGCGTCCAGATTCTGGAGGCGCAACGGGGTGGCATCGCCAAAGTCGCCGCCGATGTTCTGCGTCGCCATGGCTTTGGCCAGGTCGGCCACGGTGGCATCGCCCTGGAAACTCGGGCCGAAATATTGCCGCCCGAGGTTGTTGAAAAACCCGAGCGACTTGGCCAGATTGGGGTCTTGGAACATCCGCGAGCCGTACATCCCGACATCGATTAAGTTCCAATAGGACGGTTCGGCTTGGCGGTAGGCTTCTTCCAACGCGCGCAGGTGCATGTCGCCGGTGACCTTGCGGAAGGTGGTGTTCTTCCACTTGGTGGACTTCATCATCTCATCGTAGGTCGGCACCGTAATCTTGCCGTCCGGCGTGATCCACTTGTGCCCGGCGACGCCGAGGCTTTTCTGCACGCGGTGGATCTCGTGGTTATATTCCCCGGAGATGGGAGCGGCGGTCGCCGTCTCCCAACTCGCCCGGTTGCCGCCAATGACGGCGGTGTTTTCCGCGCGGATTGCTTGTTCTTGAGCCATGGGAACCTCCTTGGGAATCGCGAATTAGAGACCGAGTGCGGCGCGCTGGTCCTCGTCGAGGGCCGTGTCGAGCCAGTCGGGCACGGCCATTTGCTTAATCATGGCGTTGTCAAAATCGACCAGGAGACTGGATTCGATCGCCCCGGCCCGCATGGCTTTGGTCAAGGTGCCGCGCACTTGGGACTTCGTCAGGCTCTTCGGCTTGGCGCCTTTCCCCTTGCCGCGAGCAGGCTGGCCGTTCGGGGCGGTTTGGGCTCCGGGCCACAGCACGACGCCAGGAGGCGCCAGATCGACCGGCTGTTCTTCGATCGCGGCCAGACTCTTCGCGATGGCGCGTTGGCCTTGGAGCGTCACGGTCTGGGCCTGCAGCGACTTGGTGAGTTGCGCTTCCATCCGCGCTTGCCGCGCTTCGCTCTTGGCGAGCCGATCCGCCAAATTGGCAATAACGCGGGTGGACTTGTCCAAATGCGATCCCAACACATCCGCGAGGGCGGCCAAGCCTTGGTTGGCATCCCACACGTCGCGGGAATAGCCGGTAGCATCCAGCGCGTCCTGATAGAAGTCTTGGGCGGTACTCAACGACTTCCGCGCGGATCCTGCGCCCTTGACCCGACGGCCCATATTGGTGATTTGGGTCTGATCATCCGGATCGGGCATGCCAAAGCGGCCATCCGGGAAATCTTCGGGCTCGCCGTGAATGTCGTCTTCTTCGTGGCCGCCTAAGCCATCGCGTCCGCGCTGGTCGCGGAGATAGGCGTCTTGATCGGATTCAATGGCCCGCGTCGCGGCATCGCGCTGGCTTTTCTTCCAAGCACGGTACATCCGCATGGCCTTTTCAAAATCTTCCTGATCGTCATCGTCGTCATCGTCATCGTCGTCATCGCGGGTCTTTTTCCGACGGGACCGCGCCAGATCGGCGTCGTCTTCGCCGCCAAAGACCCGTCGTTGCCGATCCGCTGCGACGCGTTCGGCTTCTTCATCTTCGGGATCCCGCGGCTCGGTGTCGCCATATTGGGTGTCCACATAGCGCCGGTTATCGGCCCGCTGTTCTTGGGTACTCGCCCCACGCATGTTCTGCGGCAAGCCGGGCTCGTGATTGAAGTCTTCGGGGGCGTTGCCGCCGTCGTCCCGACGCGACTTCTCCAATCGGGTGAATTCCGCATAACTGGCTTGCAGTTCGCGGTCCAGTGCTTCCTCGGGGGTCATTTTCCCCATGATTAGCTCGCCTCCTTGGTCGCCACCACGTCGGGTGCGACCGTGCGCAAAAGGGTATAGGCGTCTTCCGGGCGATAGCCCCGGCAGATCACCAAGTGACGGAAGGCCGCCCCCGCTGATCGAAATCGGCGACTGCGGGCATCATAATGATCGGCCACACACGGGCCGTACAGGACTTCCGTGGTGCCGCTATCGAGGTCTTGCAAACGCAACGGGGCCGCCGTGCCGGTGGTCATGCCGGTCGTCAACGATCGCCGCAAACTCCGGGCTAAGGCCGCGAAGGTAAATGGATTGACAGGCTCGTGGGTCAAGGCGAGTTGGCTTACGGTGCAGGCAACGACGGTATCGGCGCGCAGATCATCGACCGAGCCTTGCACGGACCAGCCCAAGCGCCGCCGGGCGGCATTGCGCGGGTCTTCCAGGGCCTTCATAAGCGCCCAGGCATCGTCCGCATCCGGGACGCCTTGATAGAGAATCCCCATGACGTGGAGCGCGGGGTGTTTGCGAAAGGGCGCAATCTCGACGCGCCAGGGCTCACCGAGCAACGCTCCAGGCCGGTCTTGGTGGTTCCAATTGAACCAGCCCTGGGTGAGCAACGGTTCGGCATTGATGCCCTCTTGCAAGATTCGTTGTTCTTGAAGATCCCAATCGGGCGTCGACGCCACCCCGTAGACAAATCGGCGCTTGACGCCGCGCTCGGTGGTCTCTCCCGCTTTGGCCAACGGCACATAGATCCGCACGGGTTCGCGCATGACGGGTTACCCGTTCCAGACCAGGATCGTCAGATCTTGACTGGTGGCCGTCGAGGCCACGGAGATCGTCAGGACGCCCGCGCTATAGGTCGGCTTGGCGGTCACATAGCCGTTGCCGTAGGCGATCCAGGCGTATCCGTTCCAGGCCGCGGGGGCATTCGGCACGTTGTAGGCGACGGTGGTCGCTGTTCCCGCAGTGCTGCTGGTGGTGGTCGTGACTTCCGCGAGATTGGCCGCCCCGGCGGCGAGACTATTGGGATTAAAGCCAAAGCCTGCGTTCACCGCGATCCCGGTTGCGGGATCGGTGCCGCCCTCCACGAGGCCATGCTGGAGCGCCCAGAGTTGATCGCCGAGCTTAGCCCGGATCAGCCCTTCGAAATAGGGTCGGTTATTCAGTTCTTGTCGAATATGGGCCGGAATGGCCATGTTATGCCTCCTTCGCTAATCGCGCGAGCGCCGTCGCCCACGGCAAGACGGTGACTCCGAGAGGAATCGTCAGATCCGTGCGCAAGGCCCCCAATTGGTGCTCGATGGCGGGATCCACCCCGACGGTGCCACACCGATGGCAGGCCACGGCGGGCACGTCCGTCACATCGACCTCCGCGCGTTGAAAGGTCTCGGGAGCCTCGCGACTCTGCCCCGGATCGGGCTGTTGGCGACTGCCGGTATAGGTCGCCCGCACGGCGGCCTGGAGCATCGGGGTCCACGCTTGCAACCGGACGGTGATCGCGGTCGTACGGCCTCGTTGCCCGCATTTCGGGCACCGGCCGGTCGTGGATGCCAAGGTGGAATGAGCCGCATCCGTGGGATCGCCCCGAATGCCAACCCCGGCATTGAGCAATTGGGAGGCCGTGCCGGTCGGTGTCGGAGCCGCCACGTTGGATCCAGGCGCTTTGACGCCACCCAGGTAGCCAGGATGGAGCATGTCGGGTCTCCTTTGGGTCGCATGGCTAAATGACGATCAACGTGGGGCCGACCGTCCGTTTCTTGATCTTGAGAATCTGCGAACCTTTGTAGTCGAGCTTCGGGCCGTACAGGAATTGCGCGTACTGGTTGGCGAGGGGTGCCCACGGATAGCTTTGTTGATAGGCGACCGTACTCGCGACGCCATCTCGACTGGTCGACCGCGAGGCTTGGCCGCCTGCGAAAGCAGACCCCGCTAACGTGATCGCATCGTAGGCGGCTTTTTTGGCGATCAACTCGCGCACGGGCGCATGGAGTTCATGGTCATGGCGCAAGCCAGCAATGAGCCAGTAATGCCAGAACGATGGAATGTGATTGTAAATGTATAGAAATTGAAGCCTTTGTTGTTACTCCTTCGGCCTAAGCCGAAGGGGCGCGGTCATTTCTGCCGCGCTCTCCGGATTCCTCCGGACGGTCGGACTATCGCTTCATCCTACGTTACCGTAGGAGCCGCTCGCTTAGTCTCTACACCCCTACTAGGCGATGCATCGCCGTTGGTTGGCTCGGGATTGTCCATTACTCGAATCGCGGCTTGAGATTCCGATCACTCGAGCATTGGGAGTTCCCCCGAATTCAGAGCGGTGTTGGCACGGCGAATTACTCCGCCGGGCGACGCTTCGGTCCATCGCACTTTCGTAAAACTGCCACGTCACCACCGCGCCATTCGACGGCACCAGTTCCACCTCGCCGTTCGTCTCGTTCCAGACGATCCAGTCGAGCGTCACCTGCAAGGTCAACGTGTGGTTGAAGTAGCCCGTGAGGTTCAGGACCTTCAAGATCCGGTTGTAGGGCATCACCATGGCCATCCAGCGCATAAAGTCGCGGGGGCGATAGTACGATTGGGGAATGGCGGTATGATCGCACCAGCCCGTGAAGACGTTCGTCTCCGGCCCGGCGGCCAAGGTGTTCGGATCCGTGCCGATATACGTCGGCTCGGCGAAACAGAAGATGGCCTGTTCGATAAAGCCTTGCGCCATCTCAATGAGGCGCCGCAGATACTCATCATCCATCGACTGCGCGTCGATGATCAGCGTCTCGGTCACCGCTTGATCGGGCAACAGGGCCGGAACCACGTAGACCCGGAGATAATCCTGGCCGGTCTGGTTGAGGAGCACGTAGTCCGCCGGTTGGGCTTGGGTGATCGCCGTCGCGGGACCGCCGTCCCAACTCAAGGTCGCCAGTTGCCCACTCGCAGCCGGTTGATAGGCCAACGGATAGGCTCCGCGGGGATGTTGCGGGGGCACCGTCGGGACGGTCACGCCCACCAGCTCGCGGGGTTGCAGTACCAACCCATTGGCCCCGGCTCGGTCAAACGGGACGCCATAGCACCACAGGTTCTTGAGTTCGTTCACGGTGACTAATGCGACATAGAAGGCATCCGACACCCCGCTATCGCCCGTACTACTCGTCGCCTCCACGGTATACCACCCATGCCGGGCGACGTTGTGCCCGTAGGTATCGAGCGCCTCCGCCAACGGGAAGGTGGTCGTCACGGACGTTTGGCCATTGGCCAGCGGAATCGTATTGGTGAGCACGGCCCCGAATCCATCGGTGCGCACCAGATCGACGGTGAGCGTGGTGCCACTCGGATAGGCCGGAAAGGTCAAGAGCGCGGTCACGATGTTGTGCCCGTGTTCGTTGATGCTAAACTCACGCCCACTCACTTGCACTTGGATCGCCATCGGCTAGCCCTCTTTCTCGGCGGCAATCTTACCGGCGATCTTGGTGGCGACGTCCTTAGAGTAGCCTTTGACGTGCATGAAGTAGCGCACGGCTCCGGCAAAGCCGCCTTTGAACGTCCCGTCGGGGTTCTGATACTCGGGGTCCACCTTGGGCTTTGCGTCGGCATGTTTCGCAGGGCCACTCTTCGCCAGGGCGGCAATGCCCCCGACGTCGGGCTGACTCAAGTAGCCGCGAATGCCCGTGGGCGGGGGATTCAGATACTCCGTCAAGCGCATGGGCCTCACCTCCTTTCACCGTCCGGCTTAACTGGACGTGGTTTTTGGGCCCGTCAGGGCGACATAGGCCAACGCAGCTTGATCCGTTTGCGTGAGCCCGATCCATTGGATTTGGGCATAGGGGATATGGTTGGCGGCGGCATACAGCCATCCGTCCGGCAAGGGCGTCGTCCCGGTGGCATCGACGACCACGGGTGCGCCCACATAGGCTTGCAAGATGAGGCGCACCTGTCGCGCATCGTCGAGCGTCGGCGTCGAGCCATAGATCTCGCGCAGCATGACTCGGCGCAGATACGGGGGGCCGAGCCAGCCCGTCTCCGTCAGGTAGAGATGGGGATTCTGATCGGTGGGCATTAGCCCGTACTCGCGACGAACCGTACTTGGTCTTTTGGCATCGCGAGCACATGGGGATAACTCTTCGACCGGGCGCGCTGGGTATAAGCGTAAATGCCCTGGGCATCCCGAGCGAAGGAACAGCCGGGGTGATCGCCAAAACGCTCTCGGATTTGCATGCGCTCGGCAGGCATCAGATCGCGATCCCCGTTTGCCCGCTGGTCGGTGTGTTTGGCGCGACTGGCGGACATGCTCGTGGGGGCCGTTGTCCGATTCGGCACATCGAAGGGAAACGGACGCGGCGGACTCGCCGGGGTGGTTTGCCCGGCGGTATCCAGGCCATCGGGATCGCGATCCTCCTCGTGGGCTTTTTCGATCTCGGGCTTCGGCCCGATCAATCCGGCCCGGCCCATCTGCTTGCGCCACCGATGGACATCGCCCTGCCAGGCATCCGGGTGATCTTTGGGCACGAAGCGCCCATTGGGATGACGCCCGACATCGGTGTGGGATTTAGCCACCGTTTTACGCCGGTGCGGAGCCGGCCCCCGATAGGCTCCCGCTTCCTCTTTCAAAGCGTCCAGGTATTGGCGCATCATCCGGTATTCATCCCCGCGCAGGACATCCTGCCGCGCCAATTCGGTAAACTCGCGGAGGGTGCGTTGCGCGGCCTGGGGTGTCCGCAACCCTTCAAGCAGATCGGATACGCTCATATCGAGACTTTCGGCCACTTGATCAATCGGCACGCCCCCCATTTTGCGTTTAAGATGGGAGGGGATGGTCTCGCGAAATTCTCCGGTTAAATCGCCGACATGCCGAGGATGGCTGCTAATCAGATGGCCGCCCGTGACGTGCCGAATGCGTTGTTGCAGGCTCGGGCCTTGGCTTTCGCGTTGCATCCGCGCATATTCTTTTGCGAGCGGGCCAATCTCGCGTTCCAATTTGCGCAGGTGGGTCTCCGTCGCATGGATCATCGCGGCATGTTCTTTCCAGTGCCGTCGCAAGTGTTTGCCATGGATCTCGCTAATCGGCTTACCATGAAAGAATTTCGGGACCGCCCCGCCGCGAATACGACCGTCGTCGTCGAGGAGGAGATGGCGCCCGTGCAACGGCCCATCTTTTTTGATGGTCACCCAGTGTTGGCCTGCGGATTGATCGGTTGCTTTCCGCAACCCCATCAGGCCGAGGACGGCGTGGGATTTCCGAGCATCCTCGTACAACGGCTTCTGATCCGGCCCGAAGTCCACGCCCCGCGGAACGACTTTGAATTCATTAAAGAGAATCCCCAGCGCCGTATCCATCGCGTCGGCATATTCGCCGCGGATCGTCATTTGGTAGACATGCGGCATGTCGCGGTGAATATCCACGCCCGTCCCCTTCATCGGCACATGCAGAATGTCATACCGATGGCCGTCAAAATAGGGACGGAGACCATACGCGCGAAACGCGTCGGCGACTTTCTCCATATCATGTTCGGGGATGTCTACGACGAATGCTTTCCGCAAGTCCGGTAAGGCGCGGCGCGAACCCCGGCTCTTGACGGCATCGAGGACGCCGATCGCTTCCACCCGATCCTTGGCCTTTTCGCTCTCCGGCAGATTATCGTATGGCTGGAACATCGACGCCCAACGCTTTTTAGTCTGCGCATCGACGGACTCGGCGGCATGCACCGCCCAGCCCATCCACATGTTGTGGATCGCTTCGGCGAGCGCTTCGATCCGGGCGTCCGACGAGCGGGCTTTGTTGAGTTTGGCGTCGTGCATGGCACGATCCCATGGGCCATGTTCGCCCACGCCGATCCCCACGATCGCGCGGATCGTATGCTCGCCCGCATGCTTATGGGCCAGTGTTCGATGGTACCCGTCGGCAATGCGGAATTTGCCATCGCCCGTATCCACCAAGATCACCGGTTCCATGGGTTCGCGCTTTTTGACCGCTTCGGCAATGGCCGTGACCTTCGCCGGATTGCGACCGCCTGGCCGTCGATCCATTTGGATATCGGACAGGCGCACCTTCGGCTGAAAATGCCATTCGGCTCGCTTAACCCAGGTCAGGACGGCCGGAGGATAGTTCTCGCGGAGGTAGGCGTACACGCGATCGGTCGGGACACCGCCATGAGGATGCAGATCATCCGTGCGGAAGGATTTCTTCACCGGCGCATGGCTGCCGGAGTGGGCTTCTATCCGTTGGAAGATCCCTTGAATATATGCCCAATCGTCCGCATGGCCTTCTCTGGCGGCTTGCCGCTTGGCTTCGGCCCAATGGCGTTCATCGGCTGGAGTTTTCACTACATTGCTTGGCATTGATCGCCCTCCTCGCCCGGGATCCATGAAGGACAAGAAAAAAGCAGAGGGTCCATGGCCTCTGCGGGGATTTTGAGATTTATTGAGTTTGGCTCGGCGTGCCCCTTCATCGTAATCCGCAACATAGGGGACTCGGGAGAGATCTGGCGGAGGATATCCTCCGCTCTCGCGTGTTTCGAGAATGGTCTTGATACTATCGCCGTTATGCCGCATGAAGACAATGTCCGGTTCGCCATCGCGGGCATAATTCCATCCTGGTGGCGCAAACTCCCGATCGAACCGGACTTTGGCAACGGGCTCGAAGCCGACTTTCGAATATAGACGAGGTAAAAATTCATCAGTGCCAAAACAGTCCAAATGATTGCCGCCATGCCGGATGGCGACAAGGAGCATGTCTCGGGATGCGGTATCTTTGGATGGATCGACTAACGCCCGGTTCTTAAAAACCGAGATGATATTCCCATCCGGCTCCACGGCAATCCCCGCTTCGCCACGCGGGGTCACGAACAGTCGGCATTTCCGATAGTCGTTGATGGCATGCACATCTACGGCCGCGCCGTATGGCTGGGTGCGTTTCGCCGCCACCAACGCCTCGCGAAAGGCCGCGGCCCCCGCATACCCCTCCACTTCATGAACAGGATACGATTGCGTGCGAATGGTGCGCCGGACCGGTGCCGTAATGTTTCCTAACCGAAGGCTGCCCAGAGATCCCCGAATTTCTCGTCGGACATTCCTTGAGCCTTCATTTCCTCGTAGAGCTGCGGCTCGGCTTTTCTGCCGGCCTCCGCCCACATCAGTTTCTCTTCTCTGGTGAGTTCTTTCGGGCCGGTGTATGTCGTGCCCGCGTTCTCGGTTTTCCTCCGGTACTTCATGCCGTGCCCCTCCCTGCGTGGGATTGTTGCCCCTATTATACTCTGTTTTGTATTTGCGGTGGCTTGAATTTCTCACAAAAATATGCCGGCCGTTGATGGTGATCCAATGCCCGTCCTGGTTATCCGACTTCGCTAAATGCTCTCGGATACCCATCGGATCACTCTTTTCCTAACGGCGATTGACTGAGCGGCACAAATTGATGGCGGCACAGCACATGCAAAGGCGCACACGGATCCCAATCCTTCCGATCCTTCCCGCGGTTCGTCTTCGCGGGCCACACGCAGGTTTCGCGCTCATATTTCGTCGGGTGGAGCGGCGGCTGATGGAGCACGGTGAAATAGTTACCTTCCAAAAGTCGCTTGCATTCCCGACAAACCCGGTCATCGCCGATCGGCGCAATGTACACGGTCGCATGCTCGGGCAGCGCCAGCAGCATCCCGGCGTTATACGCGGCGTTGAGTTCCGTCACCGCAATCCGGCGAAAGTTCACGCCATGGACGCGCCAGCGATCCGCGAGTCGATGTTCCAATTCGTCAGCCGTCAGCCGCTCTTGCACAGCGCGCACGACTTGCAGGCGCACATCCGCTTGCATCCCTTGCGCCCATTCGCGCATTTGGAGCGCGGCGGTCTGCTCGGCAATCCATTGGGCTTCCTTCCGCTGTTGCGCCGGAAGCAGGGGAATCGGAGCAGGCAACGGTGGCTCCTGGGGCGGCTTCGGTC
>JAEHJW020006903.1_pt1 | contig 18775 bp, 31 predicted proteins | sample 9271431 | NCBI WGS metagenome assembly JAEHJW02 | reverse complement strand
CGGCGTCCCGTGCGGCGGCCCGTGCGGCGGCCCATGCGGCGGCCCGTGCGGCGTCCCGTGCGGGGGCCCCTGCGGCGGCCCATGCGGCGTCCCCTGCGGCGTCCCGTGCGGCGTCCCGTGCGGCGTCCCGTGCGGCGGCCCACTCCTGTTCGGTTATCTCGCCGCTGGCGAATTTCCGAGCCGCTTCGACGGCCTTTCGCGGTCGATCATCTTTGGGATATTGCTTTTCGAAGATCGGCAAAACGGCTTCCGCGAAGTCGGCGGCCATGAGGCGCATTACACGGTCGCCGTCCGGATGCTTTACTGCAGCGCACAATGCCCACAGGCAATCGGCAGTCCCGTTGTGCTTCAGTATGTCCAACAGGTTGATCTCATCTTTGTCGCCCCACTCGGGCCCGAGTTTCTCTTTCAGATGCGCATAGCGACCCTCACAGGCGCTGTGTTTTCGCAACCGGTATAGCGACGTAACGAGGGCGATCTTCTTCATCTTTCCTCCTCGGGGAACGGAATAACCGTGAACCCGCGCCGAGTATCCTCCGCGATGGCCTCCTCGCAATACCAACACTCGCCGCAACACTTATCGCCGTCCATCACGCGCACCCTGATAACCACACCGACATGGTCCGGCTTGCAGAATCCATCGCAATCCATGAAGTCTCCTTTATCGGGCGGGCGATCGAGGGGGGAGGCCACTATCGCGTCACCGCCTTTCGCACCGCACGTCCAAGCTCAAGATCGTTGGTCTCCTGCGTACTCGTTCCGGGGCACGGAACGTAAAACCTACGAACAGGCCGAACCGAATAATCTCCCGCCCTGGATTCGTCCAGAATCTCCTCTACTTCCACGCGGAATCCCTTGGCCGTGAGCCGGACAATCGCCTGCTTCGGCTTCATCCAGCCGCCACCTTTCCCCCGACGATCTCCATCTCGCCTTCGTGCGGCTTGCCGACTCTTGTGACGAAATACTGGAACCCGTCGCTGTTCACCTGGCGCTCGAACGCCTGGAGGGACTCCTCGTCCAGCGCCTCGATCCCGTCGATGCAGATGAGCTTGAGCGGGGCGGACGCCGCCAGCGCGCGGACGATGGACAGCGCCAGGTCGATCTTCTCGGCGCCGGAGAGCTGGTCGATCGGGATCCCGCCGACGGTGATGTCGTCGCCGTCGATCTTCAGGCCCTCGATCGGCAGGTTCGCTTCCCGGAGTGCCTGCGCGGGGAGCTCGTCCCGGAACCGGATGACCATCGCATCGAGAGCGTCGGCCTCCGCTTGGAGGGCGTCCCGGGAGGCTTCGGCGGAAACGGCGTCGGAAAGCACCTTCTGGAGGTTTCTCTCGGTGCCGAGGGCGGATGCCTCGGTGTCCAGCCCGGCGGTTTCTTCCTCCGCCTCGGTGAGACGCTGCTCGTCGAACGCTCCGGGAAGACCGGAGAGCGTCTCCTTGTCCTGCGTGATCGTGCGCTCCATTTCGGCGATGGCGTTCTGGATCCGGTCCCGGTTCAGCATGATCCCGTTCCCGGCCGCAAGGGCCTCCTCCGCAGACCGGAGCGCGAGGCGGGCGTCCTCAAGCCGCTTCCGCAGGGCGGCGATGTCGGGGATCTTCTCCTCGGCCAGCGTCACCTTCGCTTGTTCGAGCGACCCCTCGTTCTTCTGGATCCGCTCCGCGAGTTTCCCTCGGGTCGCCTCGGCACGCTCCGCGGCGTTCTTCTCGGCCCGAAGTCCGGCGATCGTCCGTCCGAGGGCCTCCTGCCGGGAGGACACCGCGCCGGCCTTCTTCTCCAGCAGTTCGTCGGGCTTCCAGTCTTCCGGCACCTTCGCCCGGGCGGTCCGCGCCAGTTCCCGCCGGTTGACCAGCTCCTTGTTCTTGGCCCCCCGCAGGACGTAATAGTATTTCCGCACCAGGTCGTACATCAGCAGGGCGGGGCCTTCCTTCGGGATGCCGGGCACGACCTCTCCGGTGATCTCCACGATCTCCTCGAAGGTCACCTTCCGGGCGATCGCCTCCAGGAGCATCTTCGTCCGGTCCGCCTTCTTCGCCCGGTGGAACTCCATCGGGTTGAACTGGACGGTCCCGAGGAGGGAGGAGAGGTATGTCTGCGGAGCCTTGCGGTCGAACCCTTCCGGGTTCTTCACTTCGACCTTCTGCCCGCCGGGCGTGATGCGCCGGGTGACCAGGATCTCTTCGAGGTCGACGACGATCTCCGCCTTGTCGGTCCCCGCGTGGATCGTGGCGGGCTCGGCGCCTTCGAGGCAGGCCCGGACGGCATTGAGGATCGACGTCTTCCCCTGGCGGTTCTTGCCCGAGAAGACGGTCACCTTCCCGGGCTTTATGTCCGCTTCGAGAATCCCCGCGAAATTTCGGATGTGGAGACTCAGTACCTTCACGTTATGCTCCTTTCGAGTTTATTCTCCATGTACGCCCTCACGAACGCTTCCGCGACCGGGGCAACGATCGCATTGCCGTACAGATGCAGTCGTCCCACACGGGCGGGAGCCCCATCAACCAGCGGGAATGTGCCGGGTTCAATTGGCCGGGCTTTCCCGTCCCGGCAGGGGATCCAGACGGCGTTTCGCCAGAAGCCGTTGACCGGACCAGGCCGCCCATCAGTAACTCGTTCTTCCGATTTCCTCCCCTGCTGGTCTGCCCACCGGACATCGTGTTCGGGGTCGGCCAGGCGGCCAGTCCCGCCTGCCGAGGAAGCTGGTCGAGCCGGGTGCGCTCCGTCCCGTCCGGGTTTGTACCCGTTTCCGACATACCCGGCGTGTCCTTCCAGTCCCTGCTGGAGGGAGTCGCCCAGGGCGATGCCAATCTGCTCTGCGCCGTCAGCGTGTCCGCCACACCCCGGGAATGTCTCATCCCCGAACTTTCCCCGTCCTCGGAGCGAGGGGTTGCCCAGGACGACAACAGGGCCGCCGCCTGTAGATCCCCGCCGCCACTCTCCGTCCGACCGAGTTCCTGCTTCCGCTCCCCGCTCTCCGGGCCGCCCGTCGGCGTCCGCGGCGTCGGCCAGGAGGCGAGTTCCGCGAAACTTCTCAACCGTTGCGATGTCGTGGGCGGAGGGGTTCCCTCCTCGACCGCCTTCAGGAGGGCGTTCTTCGTCCACTCGTCCCGCTTGCAGTCCTCCTTGTTCGGCGTCGGCCACGAAGTACAACCGTTGCCGGGCGTGCGGCGCACCGAAGCCCGCAGCAGGCAAACCGATCGGCCCGAAGGCGTAACCTTTTCCTTCCAGGTCAGATTGAACAAGGTCGAGCCAACCGTGGAGGATCGCGCTTTCAACTTGTTCGCCAAAAATGATGCGAGGGCGGCGCTCTCCGATGAGCCAGTCCCACGCTGGCCATAAGTGCCGCTCGTCAGCAAACCCCGCTCCTTTGCCTGCCGCGCTGAAAGGCTGGCAAGGGCAGGAGCCGGTCCACACGGGCCGGTCGTCGGGCCATCCGGCACAACGGAGGGCGTAGGACCAGACGCCGGCGCCTGCGAAGAAGTGACACTGGATATACCCGGCAAGGTCGGCTGGTCGGACATCCTCGATGCTCCTCTCATCCACGTCCCCGGGAGCGATAACTCCGGCCCGGATCAATTCCCGGAGAGATGCCGCTCCCCGCGGGTCGATCTCGTTGTAGTAGGCGGTCACTTCCCCTTCAGCGCCTTCTCGCGGTCATCCCGGAGCTTCTTGAAGGCTTCCTGCATCCGCGCCCCGGACTTGGCGATCAACTCTTGGCAGTTCAGCCAGCGGACGGAGAGGTCCTCGATCGATGTTGCCTTGTTCAGATACGCCGGGATCCCAGCTGAATCGGCCGGGGCCTTCTCGACGGATCCGGGGCCGAAGGGCAGGGCGCCCTCGCCTTCATCGGCGCCGGGCTCGCGCTCGGCGGTCTTCGGCGGATCTGGGGGGGAGGCGGACGCCGTTCCAGGAGCGCCCGCCCCCGTGGAGCCCGCATCCGGAGGGGTGGTGGATGCGGGAGGGGGATCCTTCTTCTGTTCGGGATCCGGATCACTCACGATCCCGAGCGTCGCCTTCAGGCCGTCGACACCCTTCGTCGGCGCGGAGGGCCGCCCCGACTGGATCTCCTCTTCCGGCGGCGTGATGTCGATGATCTCCTCGGTCGTCTGCATCCCCATCAGGACCTCGGGGGCGTACAGGCGGCCGAAGAAGGTTGCGGAGCGATACCGGAGCATCAGGTCGGGCATGGTCTTCCACTTGCTCCCGTTCTTGTCGAACCAGCCTTCCTTCTTCGCCATATCGATGCTGACCGGCGGGGATTCGAGGCGCTCTCCGGTGGCCTTCTCGATCGCCCATGCCACGCAGGTCTTCGCGTCCCCTTCGCCGGTCACGGCGAACCGCAGGGGGGAGTACCGCCCGGTGTTGTTCACGGCCGCGATGATGAACTGTGCGGACCATCCCGGCTTCCCGTGTACGATGTAGAGGTTCTGCATGACGGCCAGCGGCCCCGCACCGATCCGTTGCGCCATCTCCAACGCGATCGTCGTGTTGGCGATCTTTCCCCGGAAGATTTCCGGAACGAGTTCCGATGCCGCGAGAAGGGCGGCCGTCCGCTGCATCAGGGCGAATCCCTCCTTCGTGTAGAAACTCATCGCGACATCCACAACCTGATCCTGTCGAACCAACGCTTCTGCTGCTTCTCCCATGACCTTCTCCTCTCCCTTTGGGGTTATCGCTTGGTGGGCGTCGGAAGGAATCTCCGGCTGCCCGGCTTGACGATCGTGTGCTGCGCGATGAGGTCCGCGGGGGCGCTTAGGGCGCGCGCCACGGCCTCCCATTCGACCTTCGTGCTTTCTTTCGTGAGCCGCCACGTCGCTTTCCCGCAGACCCCCTGGATCCCCTCCGCTTCGCCGATGATCGCCTTCAGGCGGTTCTCGTACTCCGTCTGGATCGCTTCGTCGGACTTCACCTGCTCCCGGATGGCGAACAGGCTCCGCAGCAGCTCCTCGGCCTCCTCGTTCGCGCCGATCAGGGGCAACGTATTGCGCTGGTATTTCTGCGACAAGTAATTCGAACAGGCGGCGGATCCGTCGATGGCCGGTTCGTTGTCGTTCACGATGTAGCGGGTCCACCAATCGGAAACCCGGCGCAGGATTTCCGCTTCGAGTTCGAGGTCCCGCTGGACCCGGTAGATCCGGATCTCCGACCCCACGAAAAGGGCGGCGATGTCCCACGAGTCGAACCCGGTGATCGCCATGTATCCGGCGACCTGGGTCGCATAAAACAACGGCACCTGATCCGTTCCCGGCTCGCCCCACTTGTCGAGGGCGTAGGGGCTCTGGACCGTCTTGATTTCCAGTCCCCGGCTCATCCCCTTGATGAGGCGGTCGGGAGTGCCGAGCAGGGGAGCGGTCGCGTGCCGCATCAGTTCCCCCTCGATCAGTTCAACCTTCTCCATCTCGGCGTATTCCCGCGCCACGAGCGGCTCCAGTTCGCGGCCCGTTTTGAAGATGATGTTGTCGGGGGCATCCGGTGCGAGGTTCCGTTTGTTCGCCCACACGTCCACCTCCGACTGCCACGGGGAGACGCCGAGGATCGCAGCGAGTTCAGAACAGGCGATTCCTTTTTTGCGTTCAGCAAGCCAAGCGTTTCTGTCCACGTTTCCCCTTCCTTTTATTCATGTTTTGTAATTCTGTCTCCTTTTCCGGCCGGCCTCGACCTGGACGGGTGTCCGAGCGCGGGCAGCATCGTCTCTCACCGATGGCGACCGGGATGTCACACACATCCCCACAGCGCGACCAGCCCCCACGCGCCCAACGCTCCCGCGATGGCGTACAACCCCTCACGGAGGGTCACTGGATCACCAGCGTCCTGCGCCCACGGAACCGGGCGAGGAAGGACGGGCGGGGCGGCTTCTCCTCCGTCGCCATCTTCTCTCTGCGTTCCTTCCGCAGTGCCAAGATGCGGGCGTCGTCGGCTTCCTCTGCCGCGATCACGCGGCGGCGTACCATCTCGGTGCCGATGTTCATGCTGTCCTCCTTTCGGCCTGGTACTGGCCGCTGTAGCGGTAATTCGTGTATCGTCCCCGCCGCTCCTTCTCGATTGCCACACCCTCCGCGATCAGTTCGCTGACCCGTTTGCGCACGTCGCTTTGATGAAGCACGGCGATCAACTCCGGCACCGATACGAAGCGGGGATACTCTCGCTCCAAGTGGTCGCGCACGGCCCTCGCGGAGTCCTTCATACCGGCCACCATTTCCAGCACCGCTTGCAGACCATCGCGCCGCTGGGAAACTCGAACGTATCGTGATCCAGTAGCCAGCACATCAACCGGCGGATCATCGCTCCTCCTTCTCTCTCCGCGCTTCATGAGGCACGGGTGCGTCCAGCGCGGCGATGAACGCGGGATCAAGGGCGACGTGTCCCTCCGGAGCGCGGGAGGCGCGGGGCTCTGCAGGATCGTCGCAGGCGCAACGCTCGTTCGGACGGCGGCATCCGGGGCAGAAAGGGGAGGGCATCACGTCCTCCGGAACGCCCGCCGCTGATCGCCGCGGGCTTCCTGCGCTGCGTCGTATGCATCGGCCAGCATCAGGCCCGCCGCATTCCGAACGTCGATGGTGGGGCGGTATTGCACCGAGGAATTGAGCAGGTCTTCGAAGGACCGAGCGATGTGCAGGTCGCGGGCGATGCAGTCGAGGACGGAGCGATCGAGCGTTGCGGATTTCAGCATCGCCTTTCCCTCCTTCACTCGTTCCGCGCGATCGAGGCGTTCGCCCACATGACGGCTTCTTCGAGGGCTGTCAGCGCGAGCGACCGTTCCCGGGAGGGAGGGCACTTCGTCATGAGTTCCCCGGCGAACGCCAGGGCGAAATCCCGGATCTCGTTGTACCGGGGGATCTGGTCCGGCTTCGGCGGATGGTACGTGAAGTCCTTCTTCAGGCGGGCCTGCTCTTCGTCGCTCTTGCGGTACACGGGCTTCTCCTTTCGGTTTGTGGTCCCGGCGGGGTGCCCTTTTCACCCGACAGCGGTACATGGGATGGCCCATGGGCCGTAGAACTCGCCGCCGTCTCGGACGCCGGGACCGACAGAAATAATGGCTCGCCATGGATCGTCAGCCTTTCGGCTCGGGCTCCTTACCCCGGTGCGCCTCACCGGGAGCCAACTTGCAGGGGCGGCGGCCCCGGTATCGTGACGGCGCAGGTTCCCGGTTCCCGCATCTCCGTCGTCTGCCGACCGCCGCCCCGTGTGTGTGCTGCCGGGCCGGATTCCACCCCCGGCTCCGTCGCCCCATGTGGGCTACATCCCCCCGGCCCGACTCTAACGGGCTGCATCCCGATATACGCGATGGCGGCCGGCAGCACTTCTTCGCCCCGCGAGGGGCATCCTGCAAAGAACATCCGCCTACTGCATCCCCGGGCCGTTGCGTTATCCACCGATCCGCTCAGCGGGCGGCATCGGCAGGGCTGGTGCCGGGGGATGGAGCGCCCGGTATATCCGGGGGTGGTGCTGGAATCTGATGGGGAGTTTTGCACATGTGGCATACTGTGTCAACAACTATTTAGCATATGTGGCAGGATGAGGATAAAAAAATTTAGGCGAAATTATCCCGCTTTTCGTCGGAAGGAAGGAGGTTTAATTTTTTGTCCCCGATAAGGGTATAGAAGTCTACCTTGAAGCCTTTCATCAATTTCAGGATGTTTGACAGGGTGGGTTCAACCGCTCCGGCCTCGTATCTACCGTATAGGGAGGCACTTAAGGTGCATTCCCTCGCGGCCTTGGATTTGCTCCAGCCGTAGACTTCTTCCCGTAAGCGGTTCAGTCTCTTGGAAAATTCGGTGGGGACTGGCACGCGTTTTCCCATACGAATATTGTCACATCTGGTAAATAGCATATGTGGCATTTTTGTGTTGACTCCTTTTGGCATATGTGGCAGGATGCGAGGCATGGAAAAAATAAACTGCATACCAGGCTCCATCAAGCACTACCGGGCGCTCCGCAATATGACCCTGGAAGACCTCGCGGGAGAATTGGGCGTCGCGATCTCCACGGTCGGGCGATGGGAGCGTGGAGAGAGTGTTCCGTCCGCCGTGGACGCGAACGCGCTTGCGAAGGCACTCCGAATCGGCGTCTCCACGCTGGTGGAGGGTCGGAAGGCCGGCCCATGATCGACCTCTCCGAGGACGACGCGGAGAGGCTGCGCAAGGCGAAATTTGACCGCCAGAGCGTATTTAACTGGCAGAAGAAACTCAATGCGCCGACCCGGTTCTCCCTCCACCGCATCAACGCGGCTCTCGGACGCGATGTCCGCCATCCCGCGCCGGTAGCGGCTCCGCAGACTGTCAAGCAACCGGCGGCGAATTGTCAAAGAAATGTCAGTAATTGTCAAACTGACATATCGCCTCGTCCCGTAGCCGTCGCCATCTACGGGACAACGCTGAACGCCTGCGCCGACGATGACCTGTGCCTCGCGGCGAGGACGGCGATGATGCGGTACGAAGCGAACCTGCTGCTGGATCAGAAACGGGACACTCCCTGCGTTTCCTGCAAGCGCGGCATCGCCCGCGCCAAGGCGGAGGCGGCGAAGAAGAAGGCCTCCGCCGGGCGCGCGAGAGATATCTGCGAATGCGGGGAGCCGAAGTCTTACGGTTCTGTGGTCTGCATTGTGTGCCGCGATGAAAAGCGGAGGGCGCGAAATGTCTCTCTGTAAATGCTGCGGATCCCCAGCGCCTGTTCCGGAGCTGCGGTTCCCCGTCGGGACGCAGTACCTGTTCAACGATCCGGAACTCGTCCTCTGGAACTGCCCGGGCGCGCGTGAGATCGACCACGAGCTGCTCCGCTTCGGCGTGATCGTGAAGAGGGCGTTCACCTGCCGGACCACCCGGGGGACAGAGTGGGTAAAGGCGACGGAGGATCTACGCCGCCGGTCCCTTGAGGTGGACCGGCTCCGGCTGGCGATGAACGGGTGGATCTGATGGGAGTTTTCTGCGGCTTCCCGGCAGAGGCGGTCGGGGTCAACTACACAGTCAACAATCGGTCCGGGGTTAGATCGTCAGCCCGGGAGCTGATCATCCAGAACTGGTGATGGGGGCGCGATGGTTTGGCTCTACAGTTACATCCTCGTCGAGGACCTCCCGCGGCACAAAAAAGAGGGCTGGGAATACGTCGGGCCGATGCGTCCTCTCGGTGGGTGGGAGAGCGTGATCGTGAGGCGGCGCGCATGAAGTACATCAACCACATGACGTGCGCTCACGACGACGAAAAGATGCAGCGCCTCATCGACCTTCACGGCATGGCGGGGTACGGAGCGTACTGGCTGATCGCCGAGGTAATCGCCTCCCAAATTCGCAAGGAATCCATGTCGACTTCCATCAGACTTTCCTACAAGTCGTGGGGACATCGGCTCCATGTCGACCCTCGGACAGCCTCGAAGTGGGTGAGAAGTCTCGGAGAGACCGGGTTAGCCATTGTGGACCACGACGCAAACAGTGCGTCGGTAGATATACCTAACCTGTTGAAATATGGGGATGAGTACATAAAACGAGTCGGGATAAAGTCCCGAGTTTATCCCGAGGGTATCGGGAGTTTGTCCCACCTACCAGCAGTACCAGCCTTACCAGAAGAAAAGAAAGATCTTAAAGACTTACGGCAGCCTGTGGATAACTCGGGAATCCCGCCCACCACCGACGGCGCAAACGACGGGGGGAATGCTAAGGGGCATCCCCCCGTCGCGCCTTCCCCGCAAGATCCAGACCCTGAAATCCTCAGAGCCCAGGAACGCCTCATCGAGGCGCGAAGAGCACATGGTATCCCCGAGAGCGGAAGGAAAGACCCGGCTCAGGCGATGAAGTAACCAGACAAACCGGACACCATAAAAAAGGGGATGGCCGACAACTCGAAACGAAAGGAGAAGGGAATGCAGAATCTGATCGCGCAGCGGGACCTGATCGTGAAGCTCACGGACGACGAGGTGAGGATCTACAGCGAGGAGCTCGCCCGCATCACCTCGCTCCAGGCCGAGGCGGAGGACGAGAAGAAGGCGGTCACATCCGGGTTCAAGGACAAGATCGACCGGTTCATCGCCGATGCCCGGACGATGGCGCGGAAGATCAGCACGCGGCAGGAACTCCGCGGCGTGGACTGCGAGTGGGTGCTGAACTTCGAGGCGCAGAAAGCGTTCCTGCACCGCAAGGACACCGGCGAGATCATCGACACGCGGAAGCTGACCGAGGAAGAAATGCAGTTGAGTCTGATGCCGGAGAAGAAGAAGAGGGCGGCGAATTGATCCACCTCGTCTTCACCGTCTACGGGGTGGCATCGGCCCAAGCCCGGGCAGGGCGCCATCACTTCCTCGTCCCGCGCGGCGGGAAGATGGTGCCGACGTCTATGGCCTACGATCCGGCGAAGTCGAAGAACTGGAAACAGGACGTTCGCCTCCAGGTCCTCGCCGAACTGCAACGCAACGGCGCCGTGCCCACGACGCACGATGGTCCCGTGGTGATGGACTTGTTCTTCTACCTGCCCCGGCCCAAGTCGCTCCCTAAGCGTGTAAAGCATCACGTCAAGAAGCCCGATCGCGACAACTTGGCGAAGGGAGTGAAGGACGCGCTCAAGGGCGTCCTCTACCGCGACGACTCGCAGATCATGGATGGTCGCATCTGCAAGCAGTACGGCGATCCGCCCCGCGTGGTGATCGGTGTTCGGATGCTGGACCAGAGCGAGGACATTCCCCAAGAGGCCGTCCATGCCTGAACCGAGGAAGCCGTGTATCCGCTGCGAGGGAACGGGCGTTGTGAAGGTGGAGATCATCGAGTCGGATCCTCACATCCACCTGATCGTGGGAATGTTCAAGTGCCGAGATTGCAGGACCGCGGGAGCGGCCGTCGTCGAGGAAGATCGCGTGCTGGAGGAGGTGGGATGACCCGCTGCCCGGCTTGCCTGATGTGCTCACGCGCAGGGGAGGAGGTCCACGCGCAAGGGTGTCCGCGGGCGTTCCCGTGCGCCGAGTGCGCGGTGCTTCGCGCGGAGAACGAGCGTCTGAAGGCGGAATTAAAATCGGCGCAGTTGGAACTGAAACATCAGGACGGCCTGATCACCCGGTATCGGTTGGCACTGAATTGCAACACCAGGAATTGCAGCGAGCTTGGACACCTCCACGACGGGGATTGCTCGGAGTGCCCTCAAGCAACCATTCGAGCGAGAGCGGGATTGTCCAGCAAGGCGAAGGATGAAGCGGGGTGAAAGACCTCCGCCAGCACGTCGCCGAGGCGATGCAGATCATGTCCTGCCTCAGCGTGCGGACCCTGATCCCATATAAGGGCCTCCCCGCGCCGATCCGGATCGACGCCTCCGACCGGCAGCGGGAGTACGCGCTGTCCATCCTTGCGTTCATCGACCAGGATCACCCGCTCTGCTGCGACCGGACCGGGTGGATGGCGACGTACCTGCGGGCGTCGGACGAAACGGCGAGCGCGGTGTGGCACTCGATTCCCTCGTGGAGCGTCTGCCCGCTGTGCATGGGGCGCGCGCCGGAGGATCGAGGCAAGGGGCGCGTGTGGTGCGGCGCGTGCAGTACGTTCGTTCGGCCGAAGAACTATCTCGGGCTGGTGTGCGCGGACCTGGCAACGATGGCGGGAGGGCTGAGAGCCGGGGGGATCCCGGTGCGGCGGGAGAAAGGGGAGAGGGGATGAGCGAAGGCCGCTGGCTGTCGGGGAGGAAGGAAATCGCGAAGTACCTCGGCGTGTCCGAGCGGGGAACGATCAGGATGCAGCAACGGGGAGCGCCGATCGTGATCGAGAACGGCGTGGCCCGGGCGATGACTCAGGACCTGGACCGGTGGATCAAAGATCGCGACGAGAATCGATGCCCGCGGGATGGGGTACTTTGCCCGGTGGGCAGGGGGTGCCAAAAGGGGTGCTGAAGTTGTCACTACCCCATAGCCCAAAGTTTCCGTTAACTTTCAGACATTCTGGTCGCGTTATCGACAGGCCCCGCGGGAGCGATCCCCCGGGGCTTTTTCTTTGGGGGACGCCATGTATGAACTCACCGGCATCGAACGCGAGAAGGCATGGGACGAAAAGCCCAAGCGCGTCCTGATCGCCCGCGCCGACAACGAGACGGAGGCGAAGGAAATCAGGCGGCAGGAGGCGAAAAGGTATCTCGATATCCGCCGAGTGAGGATCGCGTGAAGATCGAGACGGTCCCGATCGACCGCGTCATTCCCTACGCCAGCAATCCAAGAAAAAATGATGGAGCGGTTGCAACCGTTGCCGCTTCGATCAAGGAGTTCGGCTTCCGGCAGCCGATCGTGGTCGACAAGGACTACGTCATCATCGTCGGGCACACGCGCCTCCTGGCGGCCGTGAAGCTCGGGATGACCGAGGTGCCGATCCACGTTGCCGAGGGGCTGTCCCCGGCGCAGTGCAAGGCGTACCGGCTGATGGACAACCGGTCGAACGAGAACGCCGGGTGGAACACCGCGTTGCTCCCGCTGGAGTTCGCCGGCCTGAAGGACTTGGGATTTGACCTCTCGTTGACTGGCTTCGCAGAAAGCGAGATCTCCGCCCTATTCGCAAAAGGCAGCGAGGGCCTGACGGATCCAGACGAGACACCGGAACCCCCCGAGGAGCCGGTTACGCAACCCGGCGACCTGATCATCCTCGGGAACCACCGGCTGCTGTGCGGAGATGCGACGGTCGTCACAGACGTCGAGCGCCTGCTCGCGGGGGTGAAGCCGCTCCTGATGGTGACGGACCCGCCGTACGGGGTGGAGTATGACCCGAAATGGCGTGCCGAAGCGGGCGTGAACAAGAACAAGGCCAAGATGGGAGTTGTTTCGAACGACGACCGTTCCGACTGGCGCGAGGCGTGGGCGCTATTCCCGGGCGACGTCGCGTATGTCTGGCACGCGGGGAAAATGGCCCGCGAAGTCCAGAACAGCCTCGAAGCGTGCGAATTCGAGATCCGCAGTCAGATCATCTGGGCGAAGGATCGGTTCGCGCTCTCGCGTGGGCACTACCACTGGCAGCATGAGCCATGCTGGTATGCATGCCGCGGGGGAGGGCACTGGAACGGAGATCGCTCTCAGTCCACGCTCTGGAATATCAAGGCCCGCGACGACAGCGGCCACGGTCACGGCACGCAGAAGCCCATCGAGTGCATGAAGCGCCCCATCGAAAACAACAGTTCGCCAGGGCAGGCGGTATACGACCCCTTCCTCGGCTCTGGCACCACGGTCATCGCCGCCGAGATGACGGGGCGCGTCTGCTACGGCCTCGAGATCGATCCGAAATACTGCGACGTGATCGTGACCCGGTGGGAAAACTTCACGGGGAAGAAGGCGGAGAGGATAGATGGGCACAAAGCGGATATCCACACCATCGAAGAAAAAGGCGTTTCTGCAGGCGCTGGCCAGTAAGGCAGGGAACATCAGCGAGGCCTGCAAGGCCGTCGGTATTGGCCGGGATGCGTATTATTCATGGTCCAAGAAGGATCCCGCATTCGCCGACCGGTGCAAGGGAGTCCACGAGAGCCTGATCGACTTCGCCGAGAGCAAGCTCATGCTCAACATCCAGGCGGGCAAAGAGGCGTCGATCTTCTTCTTCCTCAAGTGCCGCGCGAAGGACCGCGGGTACGTGGAGCGCAGCGAGATCACGGGGGCGGGCGGTGGACCGATTGAATCCGCAGTCCCGATGTTCCAGATCATATTCGAATCTCCGTCGAGCCCCGTAAAAAAAGAGGCATAGCGTGTGGATATTCGATTCCCGGAAAAGACGCGCTGCCTCTTTGTGCCCGCACGATACAAGGTCCTCTACGGCGGCCGCGGATCCTCGAAAAGCTGGTCGGTAGCCCGGGCGCTCCTTCTGCTCGGCGGGATGCGGCCCTTGCGCATCCTGTGCACTCGCGAGATCCAGAACTCGATCAAGGACAGCGTTCACAAACTCCTGTCCGACCAGATCCCGGCGATGGGGATGCAGGGGCAGTACGTCGTGACGCAGACGTCCATCGTCGGCGTCAACGGCACGGAGTTCGTCTTCGCGGGGATCCGGCAGCAGGACATCTCCAAGATCAAATCGTTCGAGGGCGTCGATATCTGTTGGGTCGAGGAGGCGCACACCGTAACGAAGGAATCGTGGGAGATCCTGATCCCCACGATTCGTAAGCCCGGCTCCGAGATCTGGGTGACGTTCAATCCTGACTTGGAGAGTGACGACGCGTACCAGCGTTTCGTGGTGAGCCCACCGGAAGGTGCGGTCGTCGTCGAGATGAACTACCGCGACAACCCGTGGTTCCCGCCCGAGCTGGACAAGGAGCGCCGGCAGCTCCTGATCCGTGATCCCGATTCCTACCAGAACGTGTGGGACGGGAAGACGAAGAACCTCGCAGGCGACATCTTCAAGCGCGAGTGGTTTCGGTTCTACCAGCCGGAAGACCTGCCGGAAGTGTGGAACGGGACCTGTCTCTCCTGGGACATGACGTTCAAGGATGGCGAGAAGAACGACAACGTGTGCGGGCAAGCATGGGGACGCAGGGGGCCGAACTGCTACCTGCTCTCGCAGACGCTGGGGAAGATGTCGTTTACGGATACCGTCGTGGCGTTTTGCCGTCAGGTTGATACGTTCCCGGCGATCGGCGCGAAACTCGTCGAGGATAAGGCCAACGGCCCGGCCGTAATCGATTTCCTGAAAAACAAGATTCCGGGCTTGATCCCGATCGAGCCGGATGGGTCGAAGGAAGCGCGAGCCCACGCGGTCACACCATACGTCAGGGCCGGAAACATTTTCGTTCCAGGCCCAGCGCGCAATCCATGGGTGCTGCTGTGGCTTTCTGAGGTGTGCGGGTTCAACGGCAAGCCGGGACGCCCTGACGATCAGGTGGACGCGATGACGCAGGCGCTTCGGTATCTCTACCAGCACGGGAACCCCTTCCCGGAGGTTGAGGCCGTCTGCGTCGATACGGGGCATCGATCGCTCTCTCTGGATTGGGAAGGCCCGATGTGACCGGTTCGTTTCACGGCACGCGCGAGACGACGGATGGTGAGGGAGGGACGACGTGAGCGAACTTCTCGGGGCGTTGCTCCGTGGAATCGAACGGGATGCCGTGTCTACCGCGAAGGAAAACAAGGTGGTCCTGTACGACCATTCCGGGCGCGAAGTCCGGTTTCAGGACCTGGCGCCAGCGTTCCGCGGGGACACGGCGACGGCCGTCGACGACATCTACGGACTCCAGTGGATGTCCCCCCTCTGGCGATACAACCCGGACCAGCTCGCCATCAAGAAGGGCGGCCTGAAGATCTACAAGGAGATGCGCCTGGACGATCAGGCGAAGGCGGCTCTCCACCTGAAGAAGTCCGCAATCATCCATCCCGGCTGGGATGTCGAGTGCGACGACAACAACCTGTCGGATTTCGTAAAGCACATCTTCGAGCGGATGGAGGGGACGGTCGAAGAGACGGTCCGGTCGATCCTTTCAGGATACGACTACGGGTTCTCCATCCACGAGAAGGTCTACAGCGTAATCGAGCAGGGGCCGTTCAAGGGGAAGATCGGCTTGGCGGCGCTCAAGCAGAAATCGCCGACTCGAATCCTGTTCAAGACGGACGACTACGGCAATCTCCTGCCGGACGGGATCGTGCAATGGCAGCGCACGGGCGAGTTGAGGCCGCTGCAAGTCGACAAGTTCGTCCGGTTCACCTACCAGAAGGAGTTCGACAACTTCTACGGCGAGAGCGATCTCCGGGCGGCCTACCGGTTCTGGTTTCTGAAGCTCAACTTCTTCCGGTACTGGGGGATGTACCTCGAACGGTTCGGTGTTCCCTTGGCGCTGGGGAAGTCAAAAAGCGCCACGCTTTCCGATACCGAGCAGGCGAAGTTTCGGCAGATTGTCTCCAACCTGCAGGCAGGGATGGCGGCCGTCCTTCCGATGGACCTTGAGATCGAGTTCAAGGAGGCCGCGCGGACCGACCGCGGGACGTTCGAGCAGGCGATCAACGCCTGCGACGTTCGGATCGCCCGGGCGATCCTCATGCCGACCCTGCTTGGGCTCTCCGCGGGGAACGATGTCGGCAGTCTCGCGCGCAGCAAGACGGAGAAGGAGACGTTCGACATGATCCTGGGCGGCGATTCTCGCCTCGTCCAGGACGTCATCAACGAGCAGATCGTCCGTCCGATGGTGGAGATGAACTTCGGAGTGGTCGAGCAACTCCCCAAGTTCGTCTTCCGGCCGATGAACGAGGAGGACAAGAAGACCTACGTTGCCGCATGGTCGGACGCGGTATCGAAGGGGTCCGCCAAGAGCACGGTCGAGACGCAGAAGTACGTCCGCGGACTCCTGGGATTCCCCGAGATGACTCCCGACGAGGAGACGGCGGCGAAGGATGCGGAGAAGGCCGGTGCGGATCTCGCCAGCGCTGCCCTGAAGGGCACTCCTCCTCCCGGCAAGGGCAACGGGAAGGTGGACGGCAAGGGGAATCCGGCGGAAGGGCCGCAGAAGGTGTACGTCCTCACGACGCTGAACCCCCAGGAGGCCCGCAAGGCTTGGGATGACCACGTATCGCAACTGGACGACCTCGAGGACGATGCGCGGGAAGCCCTCTCCGGTGCGTTCGATGGAGCGATACAGGCGCTGGCGATCGACGCAAAAAAAAAACACTGAACCTGGACCGGTTGACGTTCCCGGGTGATTCGGCGGCCCGGATCAAGCGTGTCGTCAGGAAGATCCTCAGGCAAGCGCGCGGGCTGGCGATCACCCACCTCGAGCAGGAGATGGGGATCCAGCCGCGCACCTACGCGCAGAAGAAATCGCTGTTCCCCACGATGGACGCCGAGCTCGACAAATACGAGAAGGAGAAGGCGTTCTGGATCACCGGGATGGTCCGGGACGACATCCTGAAGGTCGCTCGTGGGTACGTCTTCAACTGGGCGAAGGAGCATCCCGACGAATCCGTCGCGGGAGCGGGGTTCGAGGAGGGGCTCTACAACCTCCTGCAGGAATGGCTTCCCGTGACCGACTCCGCGGGGAAAACGATCAACCAAGCGGCCCGCAGCGAAGTGATCGCCCGCACGAACATCATGGACATGTACAACCACGCGCGGCTGTCGATGCTGCAGACGCCGGAGCTGAAAGGCTGGGTGCAGGGGTACCGGTACTCGGCGATCATCGACTCGGCCACGACGCATATCTGTCGCAGCCTGCACGGGAAGATCTTCACGCCGGAGACGCTCAACGGGTACAACCCGCCCCTGCATTACAACTGCCGGTCGATGCTCCTCCCGGTGACGTTGCTGGACCGGGGCTGGAAAGCGGAAATGGCGAAGCAGGGGCCGATCACCGTGGAGCCGCAGGAGGGCTTCGCGGCCGACGTGGTCATACCCTCCGCCCTTCAGGTGGCGGCGACGGGAAAAGCGAATCAGTGAAGGAGGTGCTTCCTTGACGACCGAAGCGGAAGAGACGGGGTTGGAGTTGCACGTGTATTCCTGGCCGGGGAGCGTGGACGTTTCGAAGTTGCCCGACTCCGCCTTCGCGGACCCGAAGGGGCGCCGGTACCCGTTCAAGAACCCGGATGGGTCGGTCAATCGGGAAGGACTGATCGCCGCGTGGACCATGGCGATGGGGGCCCGGAGCGGGAAGAAGGCGGATCCGGAGATCATCGCGGTCCTCGAAAAGCATCGCAAGGCCATGGGAATGGGCGAGGACAAGAAGATGATATCCGACGATGGCCACGGGGCCCGGACGTACGCGACGGACCTGACGGGCGTCGAGATCTTCTCCGTCGGCACGTGGAACGGGGACACCTACACCGAGGGCGATCTTGATCTGATCGTCGACGCCTACGGGAAGATGCCGCGCCAGCCGCCCTTGAAGCTCGGGCACTCCGAGGGACAGAAGTTCTTCGGGCAGAACGACGGTCAGCCAGCGCTCGGATGGGTGGAGAGGGTCTACCGGAGCGGGAAGAAACTGCTCGCTGACTTCGCGAAGGTGCCCGATGCCCTGGCGGGAATGATCCGGAACAAGAACTACGACCGGGTCAGCGCGGAGATCTACTGGGACTACAAGCTCGCCAACGGCGGGGTGCTGCCGCGTGCTCTCAAGGCGGTCGCCCTCCTTGGCGCCGACATGCCGGCGGTGTCGAACCTGCAGGATCTGCAGGCGGCGCTGCTCGGCGAGAACGACCGGATCGTCAAGGCCTATGGCGCTGGCGAGCCCGAGGCAAGGACGTACGAGTTCACCACGAAAGAAAGGGGATCCGAAATGACCGAGAAAGAGTACGCGGACAAGATCGCGGCTCTGACGACCGACCTGGGCGCGGCCAAGGAAGAGACCAAGGCTGCGACCACCCGGGCGGACGCCGCCGAGAAGGTGGCGACGGAGTCGGCGCTAAAGGTCTTCTCCCTCGAACTCGATGGACTGGTCCGGCAGGGGAAGGTCCTCCCCGCGGAGGTCGACGGCTACAAGGCCGACTTCCTCGCGATGGGGACTTCCCCCCGGAAGTACACCGAGGGCGGGAAGGGCATCGAGAAGACCTGGGGGCAGAAGAAGCTCGAAGAACTCTCCGCCCGGCCGAAGCTGGTCGAGTTCAAGGAGAAGGCCGAGGGCGGGGACGGCGGCGCGAAGGGCGGCGCCGGCCAGTCCGTCCATGAACTGACCGAGAAGGTCATGCGCGAGCGGAAGTGCACGTACCAGGAGGCGCAGGAATCCGTCCGGGCCGACCATCCGGAGATGTTCCGCGCCTACATCACCCGGAAGGAGGGATCGAAATGAGCACGAGCGGATGGGGTGAAGACTTCACCATCGTCGCGGGAGCGGATCTCTCGGCGGCGCAGTACAAGATAGTCGGGCCGACGGG
>JAEHJW020004937.1_pt1 | contig 18779 bp, 21 predicted proteins | sample 9271431 | NCBI WGS metagenome assembly JAEHJW02 | reverse complement strand
AATACTCCCTGCAAGCCGCCTCGCTCGAAAAGCGGCGCTCCAACTCCAGCAGATCTCGCGGATAATCTCCCACCGCCGCAAACACTACAGGTTGTGGTCACCTGAGTCAAGTAAATACCCACCTTCCACCATTTACCAGAGATTGGCGGCGGCGGCTGGAATATAACTCCGGAAGCATACTACCTGCGCTCCATCGTTGGCATCCGTCACCGGCAGCGCCCGAAACTGGGCCACCTGTGTAACCCGCGCCAGTGTGTCCACCTTGCTGAGGGGTGCATCCAACAATCTCACCGCTTCGGTAGCGCTGGAAGCAATTTGCAGGCGAGGATAATGGAGCAGGATTCGGTCGCCTTGTTCCCCCGGGATAACAAACAACCCGGACCACTCCTGAAAAAAATTGCTCCCCTCCCGGTCGACGAACCCAAGAATGGGCTGCACAGACATTCCGGCCACTGGCGCCCCCGCAATCAGCGGCTGTGCCAACTGCAACCCGGTCGCAGTTACAGAAGTAATGCGGGTCACATTAAAACTTATCCGCCGGATATAATTCACATCGGAATTGACCGCACTTGGAGAACTCACATAAGCAGAGCTGACGCCGCTGCCCACATAGCCTGTCTGACCGGTGTAATCGACATCAACAACTACCATTTGCCCCGAAGAGAATTCTGAGAGCTGATTCGTCGCTACATTTAGAAATGTCGCAGTGCTGCCCGCTGACAGCGGCACGGCAGCACCGGCTGTTCCGCCAGACCCATTCGCGGCTGCGCCCGCTGCTGTGGCCAGTAGGTTCATCTGTTCCGAACCAGCCGTGATTGCCATCTGCAACTTTCCCCAGTTCATAAAATTGATGAAAACAAGGGAATCGATCTCAGTTCGCACCTGCGATAAAGGAAGCCCCGGTGCTCCGCTCCGCAGTGGAATGACCTTTGTTCCAGTCTTACGTTCGAATGCGTCAAGCCATCCCAGGTCAAGCCAAGGGGCTGGAGGAGCGTCCAGGTTAAAGCCACCGTTCTGCGCAGGATCAAAAATCGCTGGAATTCCAGCAGCTCGATTGACGGGAGCAAAATAGGCTCGGATCCTCCGCACAATAGGTGGCGTTAGCGGTAATGGAGTGATAGCAGTCGTGCTCATTGCTCCCCCGGCTCTTCATAGCTGAAAACCGAGACCGTGGCGGTTCGTAATAACCGGTCGCGTTCAATCTTTACTGGTCGAAATGTCGGCTCAGTCCAAAAGATCCGAGTCTCCATCGGAACCGCGGTCGATGGCGCATAGTTCATCTTCTGCGCTGTATTTGGCTGTACCAGAGCTATAAGTTCGGCGTCCATTTCTGTTAACATCGCCCCGCGGTCCATGCCCAGATTTGCTGTCGTTCCTTCGGTCATATAACCGATTTCGCACTCCATTTGGAGTAACACCTCCGACAGATACGGATCGTTGTGCAGTCCAATCCATCGCAGCACAAATACATCGGACGGCGGCTGAGCTACTACCAATTCATTGCTCTCGACCAGAATGCCGGGCCTCGTCACACCTCGCAGATAAATCGTACGGTTTGGATTCAATGCTGCGAGGCGATTGCGCAATGTAATGTAGAAAGTATTTTGTGCATTTTGCATGACACTTTCTCCTCTTACAATGTTTGGTTTTGTGGCGCCCTCAATAACAGGCGGTAGAGATAAGGACACCCAAATGCCTCGGCCTCGGCAGCAGCTTCGATCACCATTAGTTCGCCATCTACAAATACCCCCGCAGCCATGGTGAACAATTGGTCCGTCGAGGCCAACTGCAGCAGTCCGAGCTGGACGTGAACGGACGCTGCGGAGATTAATAATTCATACTGATTGACATGACCCTCACGAAGCTTCGGTCGGAGTCGCCGGAATACGGTAGGAGACAGCGGAATATCTTCGTAAGATGGACTGCCTGCTCCCAGTTGTTCGGCATTCGAACCGTTCAAGGCGCTTGTGGGCAGACGCAATAAAGCGGTTCTGCCTCCCAGGCAACGTAATAGCGCGTCCGCAGCGCGCTGCGGCCCTGCGGAGGGACTTCGTACGCTTAAGTCGCTGCTCATGATTCACCCCAACATCGTGGCCACATACGGCTGCAGCATTGCAGCCACCTGCGGATCAATCAGTGAATTTGAAAAATACTCCATCTGCATCGTGTCAATCTTGCTGGACTTTACGTTGAGCCCCGGTGTAGTCTGCGCATTTTTCACAATCTGCGCGCATGCTACTTGTACCGCATAGGGAATTGTGGCCAGACCTGCAATGTAAACTACATCAACCTCGTTGTAAGGAAGCCCAAGAATGTTCATGGGAAAGGTGAGTTCACCCGTATTCGGAACGAAATCAACATCGCCAATATTGAGGGAGCTCCAGGCGCCAGGCAGACCAAATACCCAGGCAATTTGCTCGTAGGAAGGATCAATGAGTTCCCCGCGCCGTGGACGAATATACCGAGCTTGCACAGAGAGCAAAGGTGATGCATTGGGAGCTACAGGCACTAAAGGAAGATAACTCAGCCGGACAGTCTGTGCATGTGCCGTAATGCGCATTCGTTCTTCGTATTGCGTCGGATTCAAGCTTGCCCGATGGCAATAAGAATCGATCAAAGCAGACGCCATCGTGATCCAGTCGTCCGTTGTATCCGCCGGAAGACCATAAGTCACGTAGTCGGTCGGCAGCAGATATCCCATAAAGGTCCTCCGATAGTAAGTTCCAGCGCAGCGGCGCGCGGAAGCCGAGCAATGAAAAGGTAAAAGGAAAGAAAGGCTAGCCTCAATTGCGGAGCCAGCCCTCCTTGCTGCAACAAATAGTCCAAATTGCACTTATAGCGGCGGATTACCGGTCGACAATCACCTGATAGTGAGCGCCAGCAGCAGCCATTTTCACCACGGGCGCGCCAAACTTTACAACCACATACTGTGAAGCTAGCGATCCTGGAACGCCAAGTTGAAACACACGAGGATTCGGATCGCTCAGCCAGTGATACTCAATCAGGTCTTCCGTCACAATGTACGCTGGCAATTGTGCCGTGCCCGATCCCGGTACGCCCGTGTAACCAAGTGTCCAGTCGGGAATGAGCGGAAGCTCGCCAGCTTGTGTCACAAGTGTTTTTACGGTAAACCCGCCGTTGATCTCCTTCGTATGCAACACCACGTTGAATTCTGTCTTCATTTCGCGGTCAATCAAGTCAAGCAGCACCGGGTTGGCATAGATAGCAGTTGGCCGCACAGCATAGTTGCTGTTGGCAACCATCAGTGCAATAGTGGCCTTCAGGCTGTCCACGATAGGTTCGGTCGTGGTAATCGTCGTAGTATTGCCGCTTGCTGCAATCTGTGCCGCAGCCCCAAAATACTGGGCCGTAGTAGGCGTACTCAGCGAGGTATCCGTCCCGTTCCACAACGCCAGATCGTGAATATGCATCACGCCTTCGATCGTGTCTGCAAGGTCTTTCGCCTGCAAGTAAGCGAACTGGCTCTGCTGATTGCCAAGTTCGATGTCGAACAGGTTGTAGTTGATCTGCGCGACCAGCGCCTTCAGAGGAACAGCGCGTTCCACGCGTGTTGGACTCACAACCGGCGCAGAAATACTTCGGGGATCCACAAATCCGGTCGCAGCTGTCGGCTCTGGAATTGCAGTCTCCTCAAAGTAACGCGACGGGTGTCCGGTCGCCGGCACCTGTTTGATCCGCTGTCCGAAAAGCCCCCGGCGACGAACGATATCAGTGATCTCTGTCTGATAAATGGGAACTTCAATTGCGCCTGGCCCGATGTAATCTGCGGCGGCGTGAATATCATGAAAATTGGCGTTCATTCTGTCCTTTCACTGGCCCTTCGGCCTTTGTTGGCATTGGCTAGATCTCGTAAGCCTGGAAAAAGCATGGCCTTCGTTCCCCTGCCCGTATTAAGGTGAGAACAGCAGGCCGGACGATGGTTATCATCCTGCACCCAGTGTGTAGCGACCGGCTTAGCTGAGTAGTCCGGCCCGCAGTAATTGTGACTTCACCGCAATCCGTTGCTCAATGCTTAGCCCTGTCAGGGCAGCATCCAGCGAGCCGGCCTCGATGGATTCAAGCGAGGAAATCCCCTGCTTTGCCAGCAAAGACACAGTCGCCGCAGTCACGGTCTTGCGTCCGATCGAGACGGAAGATGCACTTTGCGCCCGCAACTCCGCAATCTGCATCACTGCTGCATGCAGCTTGCGTTCCAGCTCATAGATGCGCTCATTGCCTGCTCCCTGCGAGCCATTCGGGCCTTGCTCCACAGTCGCGACAATTTTCTGCACCTGGCCCGACATGGTCAAATGCTGCTCTTCCAGACGGCTCACTGTCTGTTCCAGTAAACTCGCGGCGCCCGCCAGCCGATCCAGCGTCAATGCCAATGTTTCAAGAGAACGCTCTGCTCCCTGTTCCATATTGATTGCTCCTTTTTCTATGGGTGCCGGACTATCGCCCTAGAATGACAGCCGGCACTGGATTATTTTCTGTTCTTGAGTGTTCATCGGTACCGTGTCACACTGCCCCGCAATACGCTGCCAGGGAAACTCCGTGACGTCGCATTGCGTGAGGCTTCAATCGAAAAGAGGTCTGCCGATAGGCCGCTTTATCCCGCAGCAGAATCGCGGCCCCGGTAAAGGTCACGCGATTCAGTTTCCATATCGATGCACGCATATCTTCTACATGCGCATCGGCCAGTTCGTAGGACATTCCCATGCTGCCGGCTGCGAGATCGTGCAGTTTTGCTTCGACCTCAGGAAAGTCGCGTGCATACAGATATCCGCCCACCATCAGCCGTTGACCCACGATATCGGCTGAAGTAAGAATCCCGCATTTGCTGCGCGCATCGTGACCGTCCCAGTCAGGACGGAAATCTACCGCCATTCCGAGCAGAGATGGCAACGCCGCCTCCGCTGCGGTGCGGCTCAGTGTCACGCGGTGGCCGCGTGATCCGCTAGGTGCACGATCGCTGGGCACATCGACCAGCGTCAGCACTCCTTCAAACGGCATCCGGTTCGGGTGCCCTTGGATGGTCGGGAACTCGACCGCCATTGCGTCCAGTTTCATGTGCTCTCCCGTAATTCTTGTTGTAGATGTTGTTATCGTGCGAAGTGTGGTTGCACGTCCGCAGTTTCGAATCCCGGCACCCGCGATTATTGCGAGCTTTCGCTGCTGTTTGATTCCGATGCAGCTTTTTCCAGCTGCATCGTCGGCTCGAGTGGACGAAGTCCGCGCTGCGCGCGCACTTCATCGACGGTCAGAACCCCGGCCTTCAACAGCGCCGTTTGAATCTGAACCGTCTCCATTTCGTCGCCCACATCAAGGTCGTTGAAAACAAATTCAAATTCGCGCCATCCCAAACGCTTGCAAAACAGGTCGCGTGTGAAATGCTCGGCTAACATGCGCGCCATCGGAGCGATCGTACTGCGAAATGACTCGTCTAGAAGCTCCTGGGCGGTGTTGCGATTCACGTCGTTCTCCAGCCCCAGCAACATCGGCGGAAGGCCAAAAGCATTCGCAATCATACGGATGAGAAACTCCTGCCACTGCAGCCGCAGTTCCGCATCGGTGCCTCCGGTAAACTTCAATACCTCGGGCTTCTGTTCACACGTCAGCAGCGGTACGCGACCGGTACCCTCGATCTCGTCCTGCCACCAGCGCAGCAGACGATTGTGATGGTCGGGTGTGGTCTCATTCAGCCACAGCGCATATTGCACGACGCTGTTGCTCGCCAGCCTTCCCGCATACCGGTGCGCCGCTAGAAAGCTGTTCACTGTTTCAAACGCTACTTCCAGCGGCCCCAGGCCAAATGGGGTGTGAGACCGTGGATTCACGCGAATGTAAATCAGCTCATTGTCGTAGAGAGGAATCTGCGATCCGGGCCCGACGCGGTTTGTGTTCTGCGCGTAGCGCGGCGAATTCTGATCTCCATCCCAATTGGCATTCAGCTGGATCGTCGCTCCATCCACTGGCCACAGAGCGAAGGGCCGCTCCGGATCCTCCGTTCGCTCCATCTCGATGGCGCCAAAACCGCCTACCAGCGCATCTTCCAGCGCCTGCTCCATCACAGAACGGAATGAGTCTGCGTCGTTTGGCTCTTCCAGCGTCCGTCGCAGTATTTCCATCCTGACATGCGCATCGGGGACATCGGCCAGAGTGTATCCCCGTCGCAATTGAATCTGCCAGTCCATGCTTGCAATGCGGTCCTTGATGACGTTGATCGCCCGTCTTGGAACGGGGTTTTCCGCGAAACGCCGCAGGTTTGCGGGCGTTCCTTTGGGCAACAATGCGTTCGGAGGCCGCACTGGCCCTAGGATTGACGGGAGTGGTACCGTCTTGCGCTGCGCCCCGTCGACACTGGCACCCGCCATATCGAGTCCATATTGGGCAGCAGGATGGCCCACCCCGTTCGCTGCTTCACTGCTCCAGATCCTATCGAGCATTGTTCTCCAGCTCACTGTCCCCGCCTTTCTTGTCTGTTGTCGGATCGATGCTGTACCTATCGCGTGGGCTTACATCCGCCGATTTTTCGGCAAACAAAGAGCGTGGCCTATGCCACGCTCTTTGTTTGCCGTGCTTCCCTGATCTACGCCTTACATCCGCAATTCTTCGCGGGCCCGCTCTCCGATGCGAGGCAGATCTGCCACGGTCATGACTCGGATTTGGTTCCGTTCCATTGTCTCCACGCCGAATCTGTATTGGTCGATCCGGTCCTGCTCAGCTCCACTGCTTAAAATCTCTTCCGAGTGCTTGCCGAGCAATCGTCGTAGCGGCTCCACGATGGCCGTTAGTTCCAGCGCTGCATTTTCTACACGCGCTACGCCATCCGCCATTTGCGGAGCACTGAAGGCAAGCACCTTCGCAGCCTCCAGGTCTCCTTCCAGAGAGACCGCATGAAACATACGAATGACCCCATTGGGTCGATAGCCGCAGTCAATTCGCAGCGGGTCCCCAGGCCGCGTATACATCGCTGCCTGAATTCGCTTGCGCATCACATTCCACACTCCTACCGCCTCAAATTGACGCCGAATCGAAGTCGCGATGGCCTGCCGTCCACTTGCTCGGCGCGCCTCCCTCTGTTTCCTGTTTTCGATATACATGCGGCTCAGTTGTTCAATTTCTGCCGGTATTGAATCTGCTAGGCACGCTTTCGGCTCAGTGATCTGCACCATATTGGAAAAGCTTTCCTCGAGCGCCTTCATCATCGCCGCAGTTTCCATCGGTCCGTCGGAGAGTCGTTCTCTGACTTCATTTTCCAGCGCTTCCAGCATTCCAGTGTCAGCCTCCGGATCGACACACCGGACGCGGGCCCAATCCCGAGTAAATCGCACGCGCGCCGTCTCGGGCCGCCCTGCTTCGCGCAGCACGACGCCAATATTGACGAACTCATTCTTCACTGCATCCGGAACATAGCGGACCAGAAAGAATTCACACTGCATGCGATCACCGTTCATTCCCGTTTCGCATTCCTTCCTTCCGTCAGGCGAGTAGTCCCGACTGAATCGGCCCGTTTACCGATCATCCCGCATTCGATCCTGCACCATTCTCTATCTTTTTCTGCTCTCGAAACTGACCGTCGCCACTGCTATTCGCTACTCCCATCCATTTCGGAAATGGCGCCCGTGTGCTATCCCGAAACTGCACAATCAAGTCCCGTACGCGCTGCCTCCGCGTCAACAGCATGACCGTCAATCGTTCCATCTCGCGCAGGTCCCCACCGTACCAGATCGGAGGAACGGTTTCCGCAATCCGCCACACGGACTCCGGCTCCAGTTCTTCAATGCGGCTCAGCCAGGGTTCAAAGCTGGGCCAACCCGCCACATCAGCGTACACCCGATTCCGGCCATACACGCCTCGCAGCGGCGCGTCAGGAAAACTCCATTCCCCGGCATGGAAGCAGTATCCCTGGTCAACAAAATTTGCCGCGTACCGTTTCTCCCGGGGCTTTCGGTGGAACACGGCCTGTCTGCCATTACTATTGCAAGTCCACTTATCCAGCGCCAGCATCCCGGCAAACTCGGCTAGATTTCGTACTTCGGTCAACTGCTCTTCCGGCAAATAATCGACCACCTGCCCGGGCATCAGCCCACCGACATACCTCGAGCCAAATTGCAATCCAGACGCGCAACGCTCCTGGTGGCGACCCCTATCCATATACAGTTCGGAAGTGTTTTCGATTAGCCATTCGCTGACATCCACCACCTCCGTCGCGGGAACGGACAGCCCCACCGTCTCGGCCAGACGCGTTGCAAATAATTCATTGGCCAGAACCCGCAAATGCTGCGGATTATTCTGGAACTTGACCACATAAAGCTGTCCGTCCGAACCCAGCATCAAATGACCCTGGGCACCGCCTCGCATCCGTCGGATCTGCTGCACCGCTGTGACCGCCACTAAGCGCTACGTCCCTTCAGCCCACATGCAATCGTGTTTGTTACTAGAATCACGCCTGCTTCCGGATTGTAACCGGAGACAAGCTCAGAGTGACTCAACATCGGTACTGTCGTCGAACTTCTCTATCGTTCCACTCGCGACCGTTCAGCCATATCTGCCCGAACTTGTAAGGCGATCGCCATGGCCATAACGCAATCATCATGTACCCCAGCGGCCGCCCCGGTGCGCCCATCGCTCTGTCTCACAAACGTTCGACATTCCGCCAACAAGCGAGAACTGGAGAAAATCTCTGGTCCGGTTGCCAGTATGGCGCCCAGCAGGGTGATCATCGCCGGTCGGGACACTGATGTTGTCAACCAGCCTGCCTGGCCACGTTGTTCGTAGACTGCCGGATAATGTTCGATCGTGGTCAGATATGCCAGCACAGCCAGGCCATGATTGTTTCGCTCAACCACCAGTAATGCCTGATTGAACTCCCTTGCCAGCCCTGCAGCCTGTTTCGCCAATTCCTGTGGATCGATATGCCCACGGAATTCGGCACACTGCATCCCCGACCGTTGCTCAATGATCTGGATTGACGCATAGTCACCATCCGTACCACCCCCCGCAGGATCTACACCCACGACATAACTGCGCCCCGGTTGCGGCGGATACCATATCCACAATTGACCATTGAATCGCTTTTCCAGCGGTTCGTGAACCTGTCGGGCACGTTTCGCAATGCACTCCAGATCGAACACGCAACTGCCACTTGCCAGAAAGCAAGCATCGGGATCCTCCGCATATTCTTGCGCGGCCATCTCCCGAAAATTGCTCTGTAGCTGGCGTCGAAACCCAATCTGTTCTGGTGACAGCCCGTTCCTTCGGGCCAGCGCATGTTCTTCTGCTGTCCACTCGCTTTCCTGGACGCCAGGTCCCGCGTAAGCGGGCTCCACCCACCATGGGAAAAAATGCCGAACCAACCCGGTTTCTTCAGCGCGTTGCCACTCTTCATAGAAATGGCCATACGCTCCGTTGGGAGTTGATTCCAGCACAAGCTCCCCGTCCGGAACGAGGGCGGCCCGTAAACTGGCCATCGTCCCTGCTGCGTCGCCTTTCCACCGGGCCACCTCGGAACAATGCAGATTCTGGATCGTCATGCCGCGTCCAGCGTTTCCGTCCGCCGCGCTCTCCACTCGGTATTCACTATCCAGTTCCGGGAACAGTATCTGTCCCGTGTTCACCCGTGAGGTCCGCAATATGCCGCTGCGCAGTCCTCCCGGCAATGACTCGTAAAATCGGTGAACGATGCGGAATATCTGTTCCGCAGCTTCCCGATTGTGCGCCACCTCAACAGTTAAAGTCCCGGGTTGCGTAATGGTCTTGAGGAAAAAACGTCCCGCAATCCAGGTGCTGATACCCATCTGCCGTGCCTTCAATATGATGTTCCGCTTGCCGCGCCTTTGCTCATACGCTTGTTGCACTGTATTCGCTTCGAGTGGAACGACGTCTCCTTTTCGGTCGCGGAGCCGCAGCAATACCCTGCCCAACCACATCGCTACCGTGTCGCCGTTCAGTGCTGACGAGCGGAAATCCAGTCGTTCTCCAAGCCAACACAGCCGTTCGCGGTCGGTTCGCGCGCTTGAGCTGGAAACTGCCTCCGCCTGCAAGGCAATGAAGTCGTTGTCTATTCCATTTTCGAACAATCGTTGTACAGACGAATTCCCCAAATCTAACTCCCAGACCTCGCCAGAAACCGACCACTCAAGAAGACATCAGGCGACTCTTCTTTGGGCCCCGATTGCTTCGCTGGGTTTGGCCGGATGTAACATCGCACACACCGGCAACACTGTTGCATCGGTCCAGTTATCTTCTGGCGTCGGCAGGTTTGGCCCCGGTTTCTGCAGCGGATGACCACTCGCCAAACTCATCAGATACATCAGCCCGGAGCAGTAATACTTATTGTCCGGATGGATGACAGGTAGCGCCGAGATCAACTTATGTGCCACGATGCTGACTTCCTGCTGCCAATCGTAGCCATCTTCCAGCACAGCAAAGCCTGCGTTCAGCGCCGCAATCTTTTCCTGATCGGTCAGCATCGGTCGCCGCGTCAAAACAAGATCGCCATTGTAGCCATCCACATAATCGGAAAGCTTGCCCACATGCACTCCCCGATGCATCGTCGCTTCTATAGTGAGCCATTGATTCGCGTGCGCCGGCAGCCACGCCATCAGTACGTGGCTAAAAGGAGAATCCGTCATCCTCTCGATGCCGATGCTCACCTCATCCCTGCCAGAGCAGAAAACGAGGTCCCCTCCCGTCAGCAAACTGTAGAAATCGTCCTTAGTGACTCCGGGGAGGCCCGATGTGGCCACCGAGCTAATGTGAATAGCCAAGTTTCCTCCGTATCCACCTCCACGCGCTTACAAAGATGTTGTACGAAGACCTGGTGTAGTCTTCGCTGCCAAACTGCGCCAGATCCGTGCTCCCGCTCAGGTTCGCCGGGGTCAGCCCCGTTGCTTCGATTGTGGCTTTGTCTTTCGCGCTCCAAGTACCCATCGTTCCCTCAAATCCTCTACAGTGATGCGCTAGATTGCCGGCACTGGCACGGCCAGCGTCGCCAGATCCGGCGCTCCACTTTCTCCAGTCATAAACGCCACAATTGCGTCACTTACCGCTGTTTCCAGCGCTTGAATGTTGCTCAATTGCTGGGCACTCAGACCCGTCTGCTTACTCGTCGCTTGCAGAATCCCAACCATCGCGCCGAACGCGGCCAGCGTATCCTGCGTCTTTGTCTGGCCACCCTGGATGTTCGACAGCAACGGCAAGATCGCGTTCTCAATACCCGACACCAACAGAGATGTCCCTGGTGGCAACACGCCGCCCGCGGTCAACCCAGTCAGCGCCACATTGGAAAACAATTGCACCAGCGTCAGCCAGTTCGGAGTCGTAGACGTTGGTGTTACGGTTGTCGTCGCCATTAGTTTGCCCCTGTCAGCGCTGTCTGCGCCGCCGTCTGTAAGCTGGTCGTGTTGGCCAGGCTGGTTGTTACTTGTGCCTGCGTCGCCGTTCCGCCCTCGAATGCAATGAACACCGCGTCCGTCGCATTCAGGCTGGCCGCAAACGCATCGAATGCCTGTTTTTGCGCCGCTGTGAGTAACAACTTCCCACTCTGCTCGCTCGTAGCAATATCCGTCCCAAACTTGTGTGCCGCCTGCAGACTCGCGTTCGTCGCCTGAGCGAAGGTCAGTGTCGGTGCCGTAGCAGATCCTGTGGTGCTTACCGCCTTGCATCCCAGGAATCCGCTCCCCGCAAGCACGAGTGCCAGCGATAGGAAGCCGCTTGATATATATCGTTTCATGTTGTCTCCCGTGGAACTGTCGATGAAGTCGCGGACGCTTCTGCGTCTTTCGCCTCGTGCTGAAACATGGCGATTCCGCCTCCTATCATTCCCGTACCCGAACTCATAAGTGCAGCCCGCACATCTGCTGCGTTGCATGCACACGCCATCCCGAATGCCCCCATTCCCAGCAAGATCAATACGACTGCCCATACCTGGGAACTGATGGTATTCAGGCCATTGACTAATCCCATGGCCTACTCCAGTCTGTCTGTTAAATCTATAGAAGACTTCTCTCTTGAAGCGTTCTTTGTCGCGCAGCGAAGTTGACACAGGAACTCTGCGACTGCAAGAATTCCCAACATTCTTTAATCGGATTTCCGATCTGCCTGCGATGGAATGTGTCTTATAACCAATCGCACATTCATCAATGCATGGCGAGAAATGTATACGCTCCTGCGGGAGGCACTGCGCTCGTCGCGCTGACGTTACAGAAATGGAACGATACGGTATTTGCCGAACTGGTGTAGCCCTCGATGCTTAAATTGCCTAATGCCGTCGGTGGATGAATCGACCCTAGATTGTCCGCCGCAACAAGCCCGCTTACAGTGAACGTCTGATCACTACAGGATTGGGCCGCCACGGACGTCGGAGCCACAACTCCGGTCGTATAGTAGGCCACGTGCGAGATCGGGGAACCGCCCCCCACGCTCAAGCTGGGCGTCGTGATTGAGGCAGACGCCGATACCGTAGGAGAATTGATGGAGTTCCCAGCATTCAGAACACCGAGAGTGAATGTGCAACTCGTGTCCCCAGTACCCGTACCGCAATCAACGGAGTTGGCGCTCGACCCACGGTAAAGATATCCATCAATTACGGTTGTGCCCTGCGCACCAAAGCCGTATGCATAATTTACGAACCATTCGTTAAAGCTAGGGCTGCTCGGTGTATTTGTGGCTCCGATTGCTCCACTGTCGTTGAACAGGTATGTACCGCCCACTCCAACTTGGGGCGCCGTTACGGCATTAACTGCATGAAGGTTATACGCTTGCACAGTTCCCGCAGGACTGATGATAGGGCTGTGATTTTCGCCATAGGAAGAGCCGAATGTCCATGTGGCTAACCTGGGGTCATAATTTAACGCCTCAAGATCTGGCATCATAAGAACATTGAAGTTGCTTGCCGTATTGTTGCAGCCGATTGGTGAAGGCTTGCAACTTCCCACCTTGATTACAGAATCGTCAGGGGCCTGGTTTACAACAAAGGAATCAAACCAGTCTCCACCTAAGTCAAATCCCGTGCCAGGAGGTATGTGTGTACCCCCATATCCGAGATATCTGCTCTGATCCGTTTGATTGTTAATTGCGAATCCTTCAAACGGAAGGCCGCTCAAGAGGTAGCCATAACTCATTCCATATAGGGAGCCGCCATTGTACACGCGAGGGAGAAATTGATTGACGCCCCGTCCACCGTCATGTGCTGTATAGATCCACGGATAGTGGGCTTCCATGACTGTATCGTTCTGTGCAAACGCAATCGGCAACGGCATCGTGTTCATTGTGCCATCTACCTTATTAGTAGCTGTATTGAGCACGCTATTGACGCGCACGGCTGGATACAGCTTGTAGCCGGTGTTGCAGAATGAAGCAGTTCCCGATGTCGGCGCTGCCCCTGTGGGAGTAGTCGGCAAATAGTAAGAAAATTCGTTCGCGTTATCGGTAACAGTCCCCCAACTCGCAACATAATTACCACTATAGGTCGAGTTGGGCGTTGTAATGTTCAATGTCATCCCATTTATTTCAGACAAATCCCCAGAATCAAACGGAACGTTTGCGGCTACAATAACAGTATGATTATCGCTTTGTAATTGAAATATGAACGCATTCAACATAAAGCACTCGCCACCGCCCACCATATCATATCCATTTTGCCTGTTACTTACGCCGAGCACTGGCAATGTGTAACCGAGATTGGCCCTTTGGCTGATATAGTAAAACGTCGTAGAATTCGGAGAACCCTCGACCGGGAATACTTGGCTGATTCCGTTGTTATTGCCGTCTCCGCTAAACACATCTGCTTGCTCCTCCACCCCATAGCCGCACAGCCCACCGTGAGCAAAAAACAGTCCATTCAAATGTGGAAACCGCAGGTTTAGTAATGTAATCTGCTGTGCCGAAGGATTGTATGTGTAATTGACGGTTTCATACTCTTCTTGGTCGGTAATGCAAGCGGTTCCCGCAGTTGGCAGGTAGCAGGCTGCACCGGAATTCACAGATTGAAGCGTACCCGGGGTGCAGAAACCGGAAGGAAGCCCAGTCTGCGGGGCGGCCGCGGTATAAGACGCGACAACATTCGTTACGATAGATGCAGCGGGATTTATCATGTTGGGTGCGGATGGAATAAAGCCAGTTGGTTGGCTTCCGGCTGCACACCCTCCAGATCCTCCCACTCCGTTATCTGACCCCGCATAGCACAACTGGATCATCGTAGATACAGGGAAGTTAGCATTGCTGTCTGAAGCGGAAACCGGATTAACAGCACTGTTCGCGCTGGGTCCTGTCGGAACCGACGCAGCGTACCCAGTGATGGAAGTACCGGTAAGAGCGTCTGCAGGGTTGGTATCTAGAAGTTGTCGATCTTGTCCTTCTGTCCCCTGGCCTGCAGTTCCATTCGTCGCTACGGTAGTAGATCCTACGGCAGCAGCCACCGCGACGGTGCCTTTGTATACGACTGGATCTTCTGACACGGTAAAATCGCCGCCATGGCAACCTTCATCGTCGGAGGTGTTCACGCCACCGTCGCAGGCCACATATGTGGTCATCGCTAGACAGTCGCCGGTACCGTGGCAGTTAACAGTATTCTCGACGGCTTCCTGCTGGCCTGACGTATAGTTTGTGGCTGCAAGCGACAGGTTGTCGTAGTACGTCTTGAAAAAGTAGGCAGGCTGGTTTTTTCCAAAATAGTTATAGAAGTTATACCCGCCGGCATAGTCGGTAGTCTGCAGGTATTCAGATCCCGCAGCATTACCCTGGTAAGAAGGCCACTTCTGATAGTCCAGTGTTATTGCCGACGTGATATTCTCTCCGACAGATTGATAGGGGACAACTGAAAATGGATTTTCATAATAATCCGCCGTGATTCCGTTCCGTTCATCGTGGACATGGGTGTTCATCGGCCAGGTCATATTGCTGGTATTGTTGCCGTAGAGATATGGACCATAGCCTTGAGGATTTTCTTGATTGCCATATGTCGGATCGACATCGATTGTGCAGCCACTGAGCCCGCTCGGGGAGGTCACGGTGCAGTTCGTACTTCCTGCCAAATTGGCGATTCCATTGCTCTGGTTGCCTGTCTGGAAAGCACTAGCGTTGTATCTGCCTTGGAATATATTTGCAGAGAACGATGTTCCGGCCGGTTGTTGGATTGCTTGACTTGATGTTGGCGTCGATGAAATCGCTTTCGTTATTTGCGTTGCCAGTGGTGCGACCGCGCCATCTACATAGCTCTTTGTTGCTGCCTGCATTGCGCTTTGAGGATTGAAGGGTAGCTGCAACGCTCCAGTTAGGGTTCCTCCAGCTAGGGGAAGATAATTCCCAAGCATAGAGTTCACCTGGGTGGCTGTAATCGTTTGAACAGCAACACTTGCCGGCATTACAACGCTGCGGATAGCGGCGACGGTTGTTGTCGGGACGCTCGGTATCAACCAGTACTCTTTACTAACTGTTCCGTCATCTAGGTGATACACAGCGGTGTAGTACAATCCAGCCGGCGTAGCTCCAACATTCGGCGCCAAGTTGAGCAATACTTGCCCATTCGCGCCAATCTGCGTGGCCAAATTTCCGGCCGCCACTGTATTTCCTTTCGCAGTAACGAACGCGGGCCAGGAAACCAGGATTGTTCCCGCCGCAAATGTGCCGTCTGCGTTGTATACCGTATCCTGCACCTCGGTTGTTGTGACCTGGGCGTAGCATGGGAACACTGCGGCAGCGACGCATAGAGCCAAGCCAACTAATCTGCATATGCGCGCTGCTTGTGGCCGCCTCAGGCATACGTCTGCGGACTGAACTCTGTGATTCCCTGTCTCCATCATTATTTCTCCCCTGCGTCTTTGTCGTTCTGGCTGGAACATTCGGTCATCGCTCTTTTGGGCTTCGGGATTGGTAGACGCAAGCCTTCAAGCAGCGCATCACAAAGTTGTTGCTGATGTTGCTGCCTCGACGGAAGCGGATCCGCAATGGATAAGTCGCATAATTCCAAAAGCAGCTTGGCCTGCTGGCATCCGCCGCTCATCGCTTTATCGATGAGGCCTTGTAAGATTCTTGGCCATGCGGTTATGACTTCCGATCGCGCTAACTCACAATAGTGCATCTTGCCTTTTGCCGATAATGCTGTATTTTCCACTCGGCCATGATTGAAACCCGGCGCGCTCTTCCGAGTGACTTTTTGCGTTGCGGGAGCGCTCCGCTTTGAGTGTTGCTTCGGCACGCTTTCCATCCTGTCTTAGACGATAAAATGCTAAGGGGGCAATCGTTTCAGATCACCCCCCCCTTACCTTCTTTGCTCCAATACCGTAGTTACTCTACCTGCAGCAAGAAGGCCGATAACAAAGAAAATCCATCCAATGCTATCCTGGCCGGCGTCTCCGTCTTGCGTGATCTCTCACCGTGAGTTAAGACTAACAGAGAGGTGCACTTTGGCACGCCATCGCGCTCCTTTGCTAGCTCCCGTGTTTTCACATATTTACATGGATTGTCGTGGGTTGGCGCTTGACTCATCCATTGAATCTAACTCTAGTAATCGGTAATCGACAAAGATTTGCGTAAGAGAATCGATCGCCTCTCCATATCTTCGTACAATTGTCCGTAGACTTACACGCATGAGCCCTGCTGCCTCACCTTGCGTATATTCCTGGAGAGCAATACGGCGAATTAGTTCTCGGGAAAAGCCGTCAAGTTTCTTCAGGCATTTCTCAACGTCGTATACGAAGATCACTGAGTCCTCGAAGCTCGTTACACGGTAAGTACTCATCTTTCCTCGAAACGCATCGTGACCTAGTAGCGCAGGCATTCTTCCGACAGTCATCGAAAGTCTCATGTATCTTCGCAGCATGGCCTCCGTGTATTTTCTATAGAAAGCAAACTCCGGCTTAGGACTCGCCTTACCTGGACTTTCTTTGTGCCTCTTCCCTATTTGTTCCCTTGAGGAAGCAAGATGTAATTGTTCGGAGGCTCGCAGGTCGTACAGAGTGAGGGCAGCACTCATTGCAGACCTCCTTCTGTGCTCAATATTGCTAAGGATGTCTTCGCTCTTCGGGGACGTCCAGTGCGGCGGCGGCTGAGTGGCAGGGGAAAGTCTGAAAGTCGGACCGTGCAGCGGCGGCAATAGACACCAGTAACCGTGTTGTTGCGGATCCAGAGACGTCCGCAACCCTCACAGATCTTCAAGTGCAGATAAGAATGGGTCATGAGTAACTATTCTCCAAGGCAAATCAACAATTTCTCTTCTCCGATAGGCGCAGCTTATTTTGCGCACTGAAGGAGCAGTTTGGGGAGACTGCTTAGCCGTTGAACTCTATGGTTCGATTACGACCCAGCGGGCACATCTCCAGTTTGAATGTCTGTCGTTTTTTGATGTCGAAATACATAGACAAGCAATTGACGGATGGTTTGTCATCCACAACAGGCTTCAATCTCAGCGAGCCAACCTGGCTCGCCGCTTTCGAAGCCCACTGCGACTCAATAGGCTGCCTACAAATGGTTCCGCAATTTGCCCATGTGGCGAGACAAACCGTATACAGAGCCACTTCATCGTGTTGACTTGGAGTTGGGAGAGGAAGGTCAGCATTTTTCAACCTCATCGCTTTATTAGGAGAGTCTGTTCTTAATACTCCATCGCTAGAACTATGTCAATATAAAAATATCTTAAAGATAAGCATGAGCGCCATAATGGAGCAAACGGTGCCAAACGATGAGGTGAGCGAAATTATCGCATAGATATATATTGTAATTATAAATAGCTTTATGCTATTGTGCGAATATGAAATTCGACGCTCTTCATGAAAATCTTCGGCTCGAAATCCTTCGCCGCATCGATCGTGGACTCCTTACCGGTTCTACCCTTGCGAGGGCTACAGACTTTCAGCAAGCTCACATCTCGAATTTCCTGAATCGAAAGCGTTCTCTCAGTCTCGAAGGCCTGGATCGCGTCCTGACTGCCCAGAATCTGTCCATCTTGGATCTGCTCCCCGCAGATGCTCTACCCAGTGCTCCTGCTCGCGGTCCATCCCTAACCCAAACTATTGCCGTCGTCACCCATACGGCTGCGGCTTTATCCGCCCGCATTCAGTCCTCAGAGATCGTCGACACAGTTGAGATGCCTGAGAGTGTATTCCGTTCTTCCCAAGACCGCCCCAGCCCAGGAAGAGAGCTCTGGCAGCGCTTTGTAGCGATCCGTGTAGATGCCCTTCAGGCGGCCGCCATGGAGCCTCTGCTGCGTCAGTACTTTGTTGCTGTCATCGACCGTCACTACAATTCGCTTGCCCTGTACCGCTCGCAGTTGCCTACCATTTATGCCGTCCATACATCTGACTCGCTGCACTTGTGCTTCCTGGAGTTTGAGGCAAATCGGCTGATTCTGCGACCTCGAAATCACCAGATTCCTGTGCGACTCATTGAACTAGCTGGCAACGAGCAGGCAGCGGACCACATCGTCGGCCGGGTTTGTTACGTTTTATCGGAATTTTGAGAAGGCACACTCATCACGAAGCCGCCTTCTGCCTTTCTTTGACCATGCCTCGTTCGGGGACGTGATCTGCTAGCATCGCCTATGGAGGAATTAACGCTCATGGAACAGCTTCCTGTCGGCACGGGTGTCCGACGCAATGAGGACATCGCTCTGGACCTTTTGAAGTTCGTCGCCGTCACTGCCAGCGTAGGTCGACCGACAACGCCTTCCGCAGGATTTGTAGCAGGCGGAAATTCTAAGACCGAGGACCAGGTGGGTCACCTATTGGATCTCTACGCCCGTTGTCTGCGCGCGGTCGAAGGAAAGTAGTTCGACTCGC
>JAEHJW020008339.1_pt1 | contig 18789 bp, 33 predicted proteins | sample 9271431 | NCBI WGS metagenome assembly JAEHJW02 | reverse complement strand
TTTTTTTACCCGTACCGACGGATCCATGCTCACCCTCACCCTGTCTTTGGTAAATCTACCAAAATCAATGGGGGGTGAGATTCGGAAATACGGTATTTAAGGAGTTTTATAACGCCTGAGAATAAATTTTAATATATAATTATTGTATTTTTATATTTCATATATTTTACTCATGCTGGCACTTTTATTTTCCCATAAAAATCTCTATCCAACCTATCAAATTTTAAATTAAACACTCGAAGATTTTCCCTTAAAGAATTAAAAGCAGGAGAGTAATTCGGACAAGAATCACCCTTCTCAATATATTCATTCTTGAAAGGAGAAACAACATTGCAGCAGTAGTAGGCATCTTTATTTTCTCGAATATCAGAAAACTCTCGAATCCGATATTTACAGGTTTCGCAGTTCATGTCATTTCTCCTTTCCAAGAATTGATGATATATTATTTTTCTTTTTTTCCTGTACGATTCTTTTTACAGCGGGAAGCGGAAAAAGGTTTCTTTACATATCGGGGTTTCCTGAATCGGTATAATTCTACTTTGGATAATCCCGATATCCAAGACATTTCCCCCCAAGCATTTTCCTTATCCATTTTTCCTCCTTTTTTAATTTTTAAAAAGGGGTATCGGGTAACAGACCTGTCTTAGGTAATTATACCCGCATTATGTTTCCTCCGCTTACGCAAGAGGATACCCCCCTTGTTTTATTTACAGTTTAATGATTTTCCATTGATTCGCCTTCCGCGAATCTTCCAGTTCCACGGTTCCGAGGAATTGGAGGGCAAGTTTATCACCCTTTTTCAATTCCTTTTTCTTCACAACAAAATCGAACAATCCGCCGGGGATGAAGGTGAATTTCTTTCCAGCGTACTCATCTTTTGGAAGACCGATAGCCCCGTAAATATTGAACTGTGAGACTCTTCCCATGATTTCCTTTTCACCAATATCCACGATACCCTGAAAATCCACAAGCCAAATTTTTCCGGGTTCCAGCGGTCTTTGTTCGAACGTGAGTTCTTGTGTATCGGTGTACCCGACACTCTTCAGAAACTCATCCATTGACATTGAATCAGCAACCGGGTTTTCTCCTTGCCCCCGGGTTTTTGACAGTCCCTCTTTTTCCTGTTTTGCCATAATTCTTTACCCTCCTTTTTGGTCTTCGGACTTTAATTAAAAACCGAAGGTTACTTGATGTTGATGGGGTTGGACTTCACGAAGTCCTCGAACAATTTTTCAGACTGTTCGGAAACCGACAGACTCTTCAGGTAGCAGATTGCCTTGAACTTCCCCCATACTTCCTTACGGACTGAAACCGAGGTTGAGGTATGAGTCTTCTTCTTTTCTTCCGCCGTCTTTTCCGCAGCCGTCTTTCCCGTTGTCTCTTCGGTCTTCGCCATTGTGATACCCTCCTTTTGCCCTTGTGGGCTTTTTTACTCCCTTTCATGGCTTTAGGGAGTATGCGGATATTCTACAAAGTTTTAGAGACACGTGTCAAGCAATTATTTTATTATCCACACAAGTCCTCCGCCGAGAATTACCCCTGCGATGATGGCATACAGGATTGTTATTTCCATTTTTTCCTCCCCATCCCCCCTTATTTTTTATGTCTTATCCTTTATAAAGCATATCCCATGCCATTATATAAACCCCCGAAACTATAGGATTTCTGAAAATTAGGGGTTTTCATATATTCCCCATATAAGGAAGAGATATTACTGATAGAAGGTCTGAAAGTTCATAAACGCCTAAAAACCAAGGGTTTTCAGAGTTTTTCAGGGGTTCCCCATTTAAGGAATAAATTTCCTTTTTGGGGAACCCCGGAGGGGGGCTATTTACTTTTGATTATTATATATAGGAGTCCCGCTATGAGTCCTACTCCTACTACTCCCCCGATTCCAACGGATACGTTGGAATCAGGGGTTACTGAGGGGGGATTTCCCCCCCTCCATTTGGAGGGGTCATAACCTTTTCAAAATAGAGTAAATATTGGTAGAATTTTTCCACGTTAGTATTGACTTGTGTATTTCCTTTACTATTGGTATATTCGCCGTAAGAATTTTTTCGAATCTTACCCGAATTATATACGGCATATATATCTTTCGGATCGGTATAATTCCGCATAATTTGTGAAAGTAGTTTTACTCCATAGTATATATTTGTGGAAGGTTCCATCAAAAAAGATTCCGTTCCGGGTTTACCGGGGAATCCTAATGATATGGCGACATTCCACGATAACTGCATTAACCCATAGGAGACATTGAAAACCTTTCCGTTTTCGTCTTTATCGTAATGAATTGCTTTTTCATTGAAAGAAGATTCCTTAGCAATTACCGCCTTTATCAAAGTCGGAGGAACATTAAAAGCAGCAGCATTTTTAAAAATTAAATCATCGTATTTGTCTTCATTATTAAACATTATTTTTATCCTTTCGAATTATTATCATGACAATTATTACATTCCAATACTTTTCCTACATGATGTATTTGTCCCATAATCCTAACATTTTCTATAGTTACTTTTTTATGTTCTGTCAACAATGTTTCGACAATTCCCACACGTGCATTTACCGTATCAATTTTAATCATGATTCCAAGCATAAACGGGATAAAAGATATAATTACAATTTTAACTAAAGATTCAAAAAATACGTTTGTTTTTGATGTTATTTTTGGTGTCATTTATTTACCCCGACGAAGGTATGAATACATTTTATCTCCAAACATAAAAGAAAATACGATGTTTGCGGCGTCCCACGCCATAGCAGCGGTATTTTTATCAATATTCGGGGTAAACATAGTTAATACAGCGGCAACAATAATAATACCCGCAGCAATATAGCGAAACGATGCACGAAGGTTAGCCACCCATAAAGAAATATTAGCCGACGGCTGGTCTAATTGCGCTAAACTTTTTAACATTTCCGCTTGTGCGGTCATGAGTTTTATTTGTTCGTCTACATTTTGTGGAAGTGCTCCCGTTCCTCCCGTTAGTTTTCCAAGCAACCCCCTGAATCCGTCCGCAATGGCGGGAACAAGGGCGGGGATAATCATCGTTAACAAAGCAGGCATATTTTTTCTCCTTATTTTTATTTGAGGTCAAAGACCAAGATCAATTATTTCCTATAATATTCCAATTAGCCCCATCGGAAACAATTGTTATATATTTCCATTGTGCCGCTAAAGCATAATTTACTGCACCATCAATAGTTTCTGCTCCAAAAGGAGTAACCGTACAAACTCCTGCGCCGACATCTACTTTTTTGACGGTAAAATGAATCCCTATATTGATAGGGTTGGGTAAAGTAACCGTAAAGGCGGCCGCCCCGGTTGTTACTAATAATATATCATCTTGAAATGCTGTTAACGCATACGGGGAAACACCCACCGCTGTAACAGACTTTTTAAGGGTTACGGTTCCGTTGCTTCCGACATTTAACGCACTACCTGTAGAAGATCTTATATTAAAATATGAATTAGCACCTAATGATAAAAGAACAGCCGGAATTGTAGGATCAAATTCCAGACTGCCGCAAAAAACTAACGTATTCGACGAACTCTTTATATAAACATCTCCGTTGTCATCCATTTCAAAGCGTCCTATAATTTGTCCATCATTTCTAAATAAATCCCATCTAACGGAATTTGCAACAGGAGAAAAAACCTGTAAATATCCGGCCGTTGTAGGAAATTTTAATCCTTTGGGATATAAAATATGATTTACACTATCATAATAAAAAACCGCATCTTCTGTTAATACTCCAACCCCATTAGCAAACGGAACAACGCTGGGAGTAAAAGGCGGCAATCCTCCTATTGCGTTTCCGTTTTCATCCCGAATACTTTTTACTATAATATCTCCATAAGGTTTAGGCATTTTTGTTCCTTTCTTAATTCAGGAATTTTCCGATTTCAGGAATTAGTCCCCAAACATTACTTATATAATTTTTATTTTCATTTGCACTTCCAACTGCTCCTACAATTGCTAATTTATTTATATCGGCATAAGGTAAGGAAGATGCTATTCCAACAAATATACCTTTTAAGGGTGAATAAGTAATATCTATCCAATTATTATGTATAGAATTATTTTGTGGTAAATAATTTATTCCATCGGGAGAAAGCGTGACATCGTGTATGCCTGAATCAATTCCTATAGTAGCAATAGATCTTGCTTCAGCGGACCACGTTAACCCGGTAACATAAGAAGGGGTAGTTTCCTGAATCCAGTTTATACCATCCACACTTGTAATTATGGAATGATTAATGGGGGAAGTATGACTTCCTGCTACAAATAATCCTAATTCTTTTGCCCATATTATTTTGTAAAATATATCAGGATTAACTACAGGATATTTTGTCCAATTGATGCCATCGGAAGACAGTAATGGAAAAGCAGCCCCCCCACAAATAGCAACAAAAATATTTAATTCAGGTGACCAAACAACATCCCTAACTCCGCTTGCAGCGGGCAAAGGAAAAGAAACCCAATTTATTCCATCAACAGAATACATACCTCTATCATCACCTGTAGTTAAGGCAACAAAAATACCTAAACCGGGCGACCAATCTATTGCCCCCAAGGAAGTTATATCGGCAGGTGTGGATCTTATTGTCCAATTTATTCCGTTAGGACTTGTCATAACAGCATTTCCTGTTGTAAGTCTTGCAATAGCAACAATGAGCAATAGAGAAGGTGACCATGCTATTTTTACCCATTTACCTAATGGGGAATTTTGTAATGACCAATTATACCCATCAGGACTTATCATTACTTGATTGGTATTTTCTCCTACACAAACAAAAATTTGTAATTCTGGAATCCATTTGATAGCAGACCATCCTGGATTTGGTTCCCCCGGTCTGATAGGGGTAGTTTGTTCAAACCAATTATATCTTTGCGTTGACATTTAATATAACCATCCTTTAATTCTTGTTTTTGCTAATGCAGCAACGGCATTTCCATTAAATACAGAAACTTGAACTAATGTATTAAGATTGACCGGAATTAAAACCGGATCAGGATTGGAAATGGCTCCCCGACTTTCTTGCATTTGTGAATAAGGAGATTTTGCTACTCCATCAAAAAGTATTGACCATCTTAATCCGGCATAATCTCCGATAAAAATTGTTTCATTTCCAAACCATCTAATTACTGCTTTATTAGTCCCGGTATTAATTATATTAATAATAAGAGTACTACCTGCAAGAATATTAGTAGAATCTACAACATCAAACGGAACCGATGAAATCGGAGGGAACGCATACGGCAAAAAATCAATAGTTTGCGGTTGATTTACCGTAATACTTTTAAGAGGCATTTCCCGAGGCAATAAATCCTTTGGGATAGTTCTAAACATATTTTTCTCCAATTCAATAAAAATTAAAAAACTTTATGTCCCCGTAAAATCACTTGTGTATTATTTACTGCCGCAGCAGTAGTATTATTCAGGGTAATATTAACCCCGGATGATTGCCGGAAACGAATATTATTTGTGGGAATAAACGGATAATTAGGTGATCCGGCAGTGAGTACCAAGGGAATCTGAGTGTCCTCAAGTGAGGAATTGGATGTTAAATCCGTAGCCGTCATAAAAACGCCGTCTAATGCGGTTGTAAGGAGAGTTTCAGTCGCTATGATTTTCACACAATCAAAATCCGCATCTCCCTGAATAGGAACGGTGATTGTGGATTGTGTTAAAGCGGCAAGTGTTCCAAAATCCGCAACATAATCAAAGGGAGAAAATACAGTTCCGGGGGAAACAGATTTTGTTTTAAGATCATAAATCTTTTCACCTATCAGTCCTATGCGAACTGTTGCCGCACCATCGGCGGGCGCATTTCTATTGTTAATGGTAAAAATTAAAGCCGTAGACGGTCTGGAAAGATAGGGCGCGGAAAAATAAGCCGGTTTAAGAGGATTATTATAAAAATTTGCCGTTAGAGTAGACCAATAGGAAAGATTTGGCAAAAAAGATTCCAAAGTTTGAGGAACGGAAAACAAAGACCGGCCCGTTCCCTCATCAAAAACATTGACATATATATTACTATTTACAGGGGCCCCACCTGCGGCAAAAATAGAATAACCGTTTACCCCAAACCAATTAAACCATGAATCCGAATGAATGCCTACGCGAACATTGACTGTAGTGCCAGAGGCAATTCCGGCACTTTGCGCGGAATACATAAAATGCTTTCTTTTGGGATTAAACATTCTCATGACAATTATCCTTTCTTTTGGCTTGAAAGCCCCTTTGGGGTTAAATGGGAAAGATCAGAAGTGAGGGGGGTTTCCCTTTGTAAGAGATTCCCCCCTCACTCGACCGGGGAAAAGGAGGGTACCTAAACCCCGGCACTTCGTGCCTTACTTAAAATCCCCCGCAAGGTGGATTACTGGATATTTCTACCCAATTCACCCTTAAGCATTACCGTTACAAAAGTCTGTGCGGAAATCGCCGGAGCGTTCGGCCATTCGCATCGTACACGGAAGTTCAACTGTGCGGGGATCAGCAGCGGCCGAGAGAGCGTATACTGTGCCCGAGGATCGGGAACACCGTGGGAGGCAAGGTTAACCAATTGTGCGGCAACGCCGGAAGATTCATGAGCATACACACCCCCACCCGCAGGGAGCAAATTAATCGGCCATTCCGAATAATCCTTATTCCCGACAAACAGCCGAAGAAGACCATGTTTGGATAGAATTTCAATATCCGCATCAATCGCAGTGCGCAGGAACACTCCAAGCGCCCGAATTATAAAAACCCGGTTTCCTCCAATTTGTCCGGGCAAATCCATATTACCAAGTTCGAGATTCGCTGGTAGAGTCTGAAAAAAATCAAGCAAAGCAGTACCAGCAGCCGCATATGATTGTGTATCCCAAAAAATCTTATCCAGCCATTCCGAGGTATCGGAAACAGCCGTGGCAAGATTCGCCATTTGCGGAGGAATCGGAACTCGCGGACTCATTTTTTTCTCCTTGCCCCATTCGGGGTTTCCCTTGCTCTCGCAAGGAAGTCTGAGGTTTTTTCCCTTTCGGGATTTAATTAAATTTGCACTCCGCAGGAGTTACTGTACCTGTCGGCCGATTTCACCTTTAAGCATGACCCGAACCATCGTAGCAGCCGTAACGGCTGCGGCAGCGGGCCATTCTATTCTTACCCGGAAATTCAACTGTCGGGGAATCAGGAGCGGCCGGGTAAGTGTATAAGAGCAGCGCGGATCGGGCATACCGTTGTTGGAATTGATAAGGGTTGTGGCAAGAGTATTAGTAAAGGACGCACCAAAAACCCCACCACCTTCAGACAACTGATGAAGCGGCCATTCCGAATAATCTTTGTTCCCGATGAAAAGTCGGGCTACTCCCCGGTTGATTAGATACGTAGCATCGGCAAGTGCAACTTGTGAGGCAGCGTTTGTCCAAAGTCCTATTCCGATAGATCGGATGAGAAAAATCTTATCCCCGGCGATTGCACCGTTCACTTCCATATTGGAAATAATCGGATTAACGTTAGTCACCTGAAAAAAATCCAAAGAGGCAATACCCGCCAGCGGATAAGACTGTGAATCCCAAAAAATCTTGTCAATTATTTCCCCCGCGCCCGGAACAGTAGTCAAGTGTTTGTAAAAATTCGGAGGAATCGGAACATTACCAATTACCGTCATATTCGATGCACGGGCCATTTCTTATTCTCCTTTTTTATCATCCTCGGGAGAAATCTCTTTCTCCCTGAGGGTTAGGGTTTATATATTTTTCTTGTTAGAATCGGTTAGCGGGAGAAAGTCTTTCTGGAATTCCCGCTTCCCAATTAAGACCATCCGGCTGTGCCTGCATAGTTTCCGGCAAAGATTTGGGAGTATAATAATCTCCCATTCCGACCGAAGCGTAATACTCTTCCAATCCTCCAAGCGGAGCGTATTCAGGGAAAGACTGATTTGCTAGTACCATGACGGAATAGGCAACTCCCCCGAGAGCAAACGCCTGTCCGAATTTCTGTCCGATGAATTTGGAAATCAGCATTCCACCGGCGACCGAAATTCCCGCTCTTGCCGCAAAGGACATAAACTTATCGGCTTTAAGGGAATCGGGTACAAATCGCATATGGAGATTGTTTACAACAATCGCACCGATGCCAAGCATCGCGCCTTCTTTAAGAGTCGGCAAGATACCAGCAAACGAAAGTCCCCGAGAAATCCGGCGGCCATACTTACGGGCACGACTGCGAAGTGTAGATTTACGAACCCGGGGACGTCCCCGGCGTTTCCTCGGGGGATTAAGAAGCATCAGTTCGGACATACCGGGGTTATTACGATAAGACCGGCGAGCACTCCTACGCCTACGGGGATTAGCGGAAACTCTACGACTACGGGTTTTTGCAAACCGACCAGACTTCGTTCTCCTACGCGCCATTTTAATTTTCCTCGCTTTCGTTTTCTTCCCCCTCTTACGGGGGGGGTTAATTAGAAACGCCTCGAAACCTTCTTTCATGGGTGAATCTCCTTTACGCATACAGGATATAATGCCGGTGCATAAGTTTCGATCCCTCCTTTCGGATATTTAATACTCTTCTTCTTCATCCAATCTTTCAATAAATTCATCGCAAAATATATTAGCATTTTCTAATGCTAATATATTTTGCCATGTTTTTTCCAGTTCATCGTTTGTATCATATTCAGTATATGTAAAAAATCCTTGTTCGTCTTCATCGGTTATATATCCACCTTCTTCCGATTCCAATTCATTTCCATCCGCATCTAATAATATTCCGCTAAATAAAGCAGAATACCATCCCATTTCCGATATATCTCCGGCTTCTTCATCGGCCATTCCAGCGTTTAACATTTCATATAGTTTTTCCGCAATTTCTTTAGATTCATTTCCCTCGAATTTTCCCGGTCCCGTCCTTGTCATTACTTATCTCCTTTCGGAAACATTTTATGTAATCTTTTCCCTTTGGAGGAAACGATATGCAAGGAACCATCGGGCAAACCGTAAATCCTTGCTCCGGGGGTAAATTTATGTTTATACAGTCTTCCATCGGATTTTTTAGCCCGAATTTCCAAACAATCAGAATAAATTAAAACTTTTTCACGTGGAGGATTATTATAAATAATTTTACCTTTAGAAGCATCTTCCAGCAACTTAGTTAAAAATTTAACATTTCTTCTTTTTTGTTTTATTAAATTTTCACTTACAGCATATCCATCTTTCTTATCTTGCAATAACAATTTTAAAGAATTAATATCTCTTTTTAATTCATACCTTATATCATCTATATTTTCAATAGTAGAAGTAGGAGAAAGTTTTTTTAATTCAAAAGGAGGATTTCCCATTATTGGTATTTTTTTAGGAGGATTTTTTTTGAAATGTTTTAATATATTCGATCCCATTAATGCCATAACATCGTCTATATTTCTTAATGACCAATCCGTATTGTCGGCTATTAAATCTTTCAGAGACCATCCTTGTAAATCAGGACCCAATGCGGCGGCTGCTTTATAATATATTTGCTGCGCTATTTTTACTTGATCCATTAATAACGGAGGATTATCATAATCAATTTCTCCCCGATGAGAATTCCTTAGTTTTTCTATTCCGTCTTGTAAAAAATCTGAGGCAAGAGATAATCTTTTTTCTTTTTCTGGTAAAATCGGTTCCAATTCTTCCGCAGTTTCTCTAACGATTGTCCGACCAGTAGTTAAATCCATTATAGCAGAAGCAGGAATAGGGGGATTTCTTCTTTCTACTTGAAAAATTCCAGAATCTGCTATTGGAAGTTTTTTAAGTAAAGTCATAATATATTCTCCTATTTTTAGGATTTAAGTTTCTTATCTTTGAAAAACAGAAGATATGCCGCTAAACCCAAACCGAGATAGATATAAATATTATCCCCGAAAAGAAATGGGATTACTCCGCTTGTTTTTTCGACATTTCCTCTAACGGCATTTATAAACTTGGAAATAGAATAAACCAAAAATCCGCCTGTTGCGATAATACCGGCAATTGCTAAGGGAGCGATACCTAATCCAGAACCGAAGGTCCCCATCATACCGGGGGAAAAGGGAAAACCTTCTTCTCCAATAACAGTACCTGAAGAGGTAGTTTCACCCGCAGCCGAAACACTCTCCATAGTTCCCTGAATAGTACTGATAAAATCCATCAGTTTATTTTCAAGAATGCGTCTTTCGTTTTGCAAACTTTCATTTTCCGCTATCATCGCATCAATATCTGAAAGGGTAAGAATTTTGCCGGATGATGTTTTTACCGATCCGGTTTGAATAGCCGCATTTCTTAATTCATTCATTTTATTGCGGGCATCTCTTAACTGTTGATCTGTCATAGCGAACTCAGCGACGTAATATTTAAGTTTCGCGACAATACCGGAAACAACCTGATTATCACCAAAATAATTCGTTGCTTTATTTAATACATCATCCATTGAAAAATTAATCATTTGTTTCCTCCAAAAATTATTTGCCTGAAAGCAAAATAGCAGCCATTGTTGCAACAGGAACCATATTACTACCTGTAGGAGGTTTATAAGGAGGAATGACTTTCCCATCAGAAACAGGGGGTGGTCCTGAAAAATCAGAATTAGCCGCTGATACTGTAGAAACAACATTCGGGGATGGCCCATACATTGATTCATTTACTAATTTATCAAAGGTGGTCTTATCAATCGGCTTAAACCCTTTATTTTGTGTATCTTTGACATAATCCTCATAAACTTTATTATACTGATTTTCCAAGTCTTTAATTTGATTTTCAGACATTCTTTTTGCTTGTTTGGCTCCTTGAATTTTAACGGCTGTTCCCACGGCGGCACCTGCCAAAGACATGGCAATCCCTAAAGGGGCCAAAGGAGTGAAAGATAAAACCGTCCCGATAGCGGAAACAACAGGCGCGGCTACTGCGGCAACTTTTTTTGTATCGCCGGGTAATGCCCCGGATTCTCTCATATGTTTTTCTTCGGCTTTAAGTATAGGCCGGACCGGCTTTCCTCGCAATAGAGCAGAACCAACACGTAAAGGAGTGACCGTAATAGCCCGAGTAAAACCTAATACTCTTTTGGGAGATATTGCGCTTACTACATTGTGAAAAATTTTCCCGAAAGAAAAATTCAGACCGGGCGGGTACAAAGGATTTTGAGAAAAAATATCCGATTTATAATAAAAATCATTTTTTAACATTCTACTTGCAGGAATAAAACTATGTTTTTTGTACATGTTTTTATTTCCTCAGTAAAAATAATCCAGCAATAATTAACCCTCCAATAATATAAATGGGGGGGATACCGCCGATATTTGAAGAAGAAATATTAATTCCTTGTGTATTAGATTGCATCGACATTTGAGCAGCCGCTATTTTTTCCCGTAATGCCAAAGCGGTATTATTTGCTGCTGCAATTGATTTTTGTGCATTTGCCTGAATGGAAGAAGACGCAATAGCCCCTCCTGCTGAAATCAACTGAGGAATAACCGATGCTATAAAATCCCATTGACCTAAACTTTCAGGACCCGCAAATGATTGATTTAACGCGAGAGACATATTAATTATCTCCTTGTACGTTTTGAAAAGAGTTTTATAAGAAAATATCCTCCAATACCGATAATTGCTAAAGTCTTCGGATCGGAAAAATTTATTCCTCCCTGTTGCATAGGTTTCGGATAATACATCGGTTGTGGATAACTCCGAACAGGGGGAGCGTTTGTCATTCTTGCCGTTACGATTTTCGGAACGGAAGAAATGAGATCGGAAATTGATCCGGTAATAGCGTCCCAAATACCTTTTGGAGCAGGAGCAGGATTTACAATCGGAGCAACGTTAGGAGAAACATAAATATCCGGTGAATAGAAAGATTGCATAGCCTCTTCTTCCGGCGTTAAATTAAGTGACTGATTAAGTGCTAATGACATTTTTATTCTCCTTTTTTAAAAGATTTAATTTCGCGTGGAATATGTTCCATCAGGGTGGAAATAGAATATTTTGCCCTCACCATATGCTCCTATAATTCGACAATTAATAATTACTTCTTTACCATTATGAAATGCATCTACTACTATCCCACCTTCAGCAGTGTTCCCCCCATGAAAATTATAAAGAAATTCCGCTGAAACATGGTGATTATCCCTTTTTGTAACAGGAGTCTTAGTGCTATCGGATTTAGCGGTAACATAAAGTTTGCTCATCTTCTACTCTCCTTTACATTTTATTTAAACTGTAAATTCTTTCTTTCGTACATATTTTACTTCACATCCCATCGGTTTATTTTTGTTTGTTCCATCCAAAGGAATCCAAACTCCATTATTAAAGGTTTTAAGATATACATGATTAAACGGCCCGTATCCTTGTCCTACTCTAACCGTTACTATTTTTACCGGAAATCCTATAGCAATCAATAAACTTCCAAGAAAAATAGTATGATCGTCACAATCCCCAAAAGACGCCCCGGCTTCGTGAAATTGTCTAGTCATGAAATGCGGAGTTTGCAAGGTTTCTACATAAAAGTTATCTTTAACATATGCCATTCTTGATTGAACAAAATTAAATAGGTTCCCTATTTTTTCAAAATTATTTTGTGTATTATAAGTCAATGCGATTGCAAGGTTTCGGACTTCCGGATCAATAGACCCTTTCCGAATCATATCTCGCATATAGGCAACGGTTTTATCCGTTCCCTTATCACCGTTGGGAATTTTCCTTATAGTAGACACGGGAATGGGGATAGGCATAATTCCTCCTACCCCCATTCTATTAACTGATGAGTTATAAGCAAGCCGCGAAACGGTTAGTTATCCCATTTCTTATTTTCTATTTCTTTCATATACATATTGTAAATTGGAGACTCCGAAGTTAGCGGAATAAATGCTATAATGTTATCCTCATAAAAAATCATTGTATTGGATGGATATGGGAATAGCATAAAAGCATATCCCATTTCTTGATTCATAGGTTTTCCATCCAATCCTTTTATATTATTTGCCGTTGCCATCGGTATTATTTGTCCTTGAATCATTCGGAGATCGGTTAAAGTAATGTAACCGTCCTCTTTTGAAAAAACCGTAGAATCTATTTTTCTTCCAATCATTGTCCGCCCCCCAATTTCTACCATAAAAATATTATTCTGCTCCATTTACATTTCCTCCCTCTTCTTTATTTTGTTTATTTAATTCAAGGGCAAAGTCCCTGAATTTTTTAAACCATTCTGTCTTATCCTTAAATTCTTGATTCATGTTTAAAACATATCCTAAATATTGTTCTTCGGGATAGGACAGAAGTTCATCCACCGAACCGGGCATATGATTGTCCATATAATCCATCAAGTGAATGACGATAGGTTCCGTTACATCCGAATTTATATAATATTTTACTTCCTCGACAATTCTTACGAACCCCGGAGGAAGTGCCGGGGGGAATTCTACTATAGGAACGGCAGGAGCAGGAGCAATAGCGGGACGAACCGGAAGATTAGGTCTTACGGCATTTACAGGAACACTCCCCCCCGTTCCTCGAGTGGCAAGAATAGATGGGATAATTTTTACAAGGTCGGGGAGAATAGGTTTCAACATTCCAAGAATGGAATTATCTTCTTCAGCATCGGGGGATTTTCCTAACGCCATATTCATCCCGATTTTCAATATTTCCACAACGTCCATTTTTGGCTCTTGTGGAATTTCTTTCTTTTGCATCAGTAAAGTAAACATTTGCGTTTGTTGTTGCATCATGGCTAAGATTATAGCCGTCATTCCATCCTTATTTTCCGTGCTACTTTTAGGGTTAAGTAATTCCTGTGCTCTTTGCAAGATAACCCCGGACTCAACAGATTGCGTTAATTTTCCCATGACTTCAGCCATATTTAATTCTTTCGGTTTATCGGGTATATTTTCTTTTTCAGGTTCGACCGTAGAAAAATGCGTTTTAGTTACTATACGATTTCCTCTTTTTAGTAAAAGAACGAAGTTCCCTCCCCCGTATTTATCCCGGGCTTCTTCCTGAATATCAATAAATTCAGTTTCTTTTGGATATTGTTTAATATAGGCACCGAAAATAGCAGGATTTTTGATATGAGATCGGTGAAGCAATAATTTTAAATCTTCTCCCTCAGCCCCTTTTAATTGAGACATGAAAAGTGATATACGTTCTTCTTCCTCCGCTAATGCCAACTGATTTAATGATTCAGGGTCTAATACTTCTTCTGATTCTACTGTTATTTCTTCTTCATTTCCCTTTTTTCTCGGCATAACCCCTCCTTTTTGTCTGATGTTTGTTGATAACAACGACTGAAAAATCCTTAGAATTTTCTTATATCATCCATTCGATTTCCTTGTCAAGTCTTAAAATGGACCATCGGTACTATCGCAACCCGAAACTTTACTTTCCTTAATCTTTTCGCTAATTTTATCGGCATATCCAGAATTTTTCTTGTATCGCACTAATGCCGCTTTCCGTTCCCGAGTTTCCTTTTTCCATTCTTCCAATGTTTTGTACGATTTCTTCATATTCACTCCAATCTATTTCTAAATTCCGATGTACTACATATTCTTTTAACGGGATTTTCTTTTGAATCAATGCTTCTTTTATTCTGAAGATATGTCTAATATCATATTCGTTTTCTTTTCGTTCAATGAGTTTAATGAGATCATCAACTTTCCCGTGGAATCCATGCAAAGCATATTTTTTCGGTCTACAGGTAGAAACGGCTTCTTTTGCCCCGTATTTTTCAATGAAATTCTTAAACTTGCATTGTTTTTTACTACCTTCAAAATGTAAATAGAGTTTGTTTCTAAGGACAATACAATCTCCTGTAATCTCGGCATTTAATCCTCCTAATCCTTTAGGTAGATCTTCGATATTTATATTTTGTAATGTTTTTATTGAATCTGTTGATGAATGGATAGATTCGTATTTGTGTTCCAGTTTATGTAAATGCGCCCGAACAAACCCTGTTATAAGAGTTCCGATAAAAGGATTGAACAATCCCCCGGCTTTATAAGTTTTCTTTATTTTTGAGAAATGACCGAACTCATCCATTACTGCCTCGGCCATTATTTCCGTGTCTTCTTCTATATTTTGCAGAAATTTTCCATAAAGAGAATTAAGCAATAATTTATAAATCAGATAATTAGGGTCTCCCTTCCCGGATGATTGTTTCTTTTCGTAAAATTCCAAAGCGTATTTTTTTAAGGCGTTATCAGATTCCATAAAATCCGGAATCCAAATCCATCCCCGGCAACCTTCTAATTCAAATTCCCCAGTTCTTTGCGCTTCTTCCAATTCGTAAGACGTAACCCATAGGTCTTCGACTTTTGTTTCTCCCCATATCGGTTTCCCATCGTGGGATAGGAAAGGCGAATATTTACAGTTTTTAAGCAATCCCCGTATGTTGTATACCCCACAATACCCCATTTCTTGTTTGAGTACATATTCATATCTTCCCTTGATAAACTGCGGGAGATTCGCCATAGCATGAGGATAAGCCGATGAAATATCCAACTCAGTAACATTTTCATACATCGCCGGTTTGACATAAAATCCATTTTTCCCTCCGTGGTATGAATATAATGATGCTCTAAGTATTGCCTGATTAGGTAAAGGTATTCTTTGATTTTCTTTTATAAAATACCGTTGAAAAACACGGGACGCAAACTGCGGCGCGGAAATGGAAACGGGAACATCATAATCTTCGTGCATTTTTATGATTGCCCGACCGATTTCATATTCAACAGCAGCATCATATTTTGCATACTCTACAAATTTTCTATCTTTTGGAGTAAAACGGATATTCCCTAATCCAAATGGCGGAGCCATTTTGGCATTTTTACAGCCTAAAGTTTTAGCAACATTTTTTAAAGAAGAAGTAAAGAAGCGGAATGAATCTATTATATGAATGTATGTTCCATCAGGCCAAGTGATTTTGGCATAATATAATTTACCGGCTAATACATTGATTCCAATTTTTTCATTATTATATTTATGATGGATTGTAAATTTTTGATTCGTGAAATCAGAATGGTACATTTTAAGTAAGGCGGTAAGATCATAAGCAAGATAATGGAAGAAACAAATATTGACTCTTTTAGGGAGAATCCGTTGTTTAACATGATTAAGAAAAGTATCAAGAATAGTATTGTTATCAACCCAATATAAAGAAGTTTTTTCAGGATCATCGGAATTTGATATTTGTAGAGTAATGGCTTCAGCATCTTTTCCTCCTACATAAGTTTCTATATCCGCTCCGAAAAACTCTACCCTATTGATACCCGGAAATCTTGCTTTCCTATGCTTTATACCCCCCCTTAAATGCTTAGGGATGGTAATGTCACGGGGTTTCATTTATAATATAGTTACTTTGAACCCATTAATTATATATCCAATATCTTTAAAAATTGCTTTTATTAAAAAACAGCCCTTCTTCCAAGTAGTAGTATAATTTAATAGTCTTTGATGTTCTAATGCTTCTTTAAAAGTTTCCTGTTCATATTTACATATTCGACAAAAATATTTCATTATAATATCTCCCTTATTGTTATGACATCATAAGCCCGATTAAGCATTAATCTTATTTCTAAAGACTCATGTTTATTCTGAGTATGTAAATACTTTTCTATAGCATGTTGAATTGATTGCTTTATCTTCTCCCGATCAAGAATATCCAGACTCTTTAAAAGTCTATCATTTATCTCGACCTGAAATTTCATTTTTTTCTCCTTTCAATACATTCCAACCATGCAATACAAACGGCGGCGACTTGAATAATTTCTTTTTTTAAATGCTCTTTAAAGGGATTGTTCCTTATAGAATGTAATTCCATTCCATTCATATCTTCAACTACTGGAAATACAACTACTGATTTTTCTATCAATGCTCTACATACTTCTCCAAACTCTTCTCCCAAAATTGCTAACCAATAGTAATCATTGTAATTCTGTTCCCCCCATATAATATCTTGTCTACTTCTTTCCGCTAAAACTTCTGCTAATAATCTTTCTTTAATTATTTGAGGATGATTTCGCATTTTTCCCCCTCCTTTTTTATTTTACCATCCATCCAGTTAATGAATATATATCAATAAATTCAAGACGACCATCGCCATCCAATTTCTCATTACCCGTATCTCTTAAATCTTCCCCGATAAAAGAATATAAATAATTAATTGCTTTATCAGGCGATATTGCCGCAGTAGAAAGTTTAGACGCTAAAAAAGAAACTATTACAGGAGAATCAAGAGGGTAATGTTCCGCTAATTCTTGCAATCTATCCTTAATCTCCGGTTGCATATAATCAAGATAATGCGTATCGGCTTTTTCATAATTCTCTATAATATCCCCAAGAGTAAAATGTAAATTTTTATTCATTCTATTTGCAGAACGTCTTTGATATTTCTTTAGTCTCGCATCTTTTTGAGATAAAAAATAAATCCATATGAAATATCCCACCCAAGTATTATAAAATTTATTAGCCGGATACGCTTCTTTTTCTACCAATAAACGGGAATTTCTGTGCATCCATTTATATCTCTTATTCGGAATGGAAAAGGATTGCGGATCAAATATAAAAGATAAAGTGTCAATGACCGATGCGGCAGGAACAAACGCTAAAGTATCTCTATATTTTTTAGGTTTTAATATCTTCTTCTGAAAAGATTTTTTACGGGGAGGAGGAGTTTCTGATTTTCTTACATCTTCATAAGAAAAATCTATGTCGTCCTTATATTTTGTATGCTTTATTTGCCCAGCCCTAATCTTTCTGAAATATCTTCCGGGATCTTTTTGCTTGACATTTAATAATTGCGCTAACTGCTTTGCTGTATAAAATTGAAATAAATATTCTAACTTAGAGGATAGCATTTCTACTCCCTAATGGCTAAAAGATTGTTTGCTTTAAGGATAAGTTTTTTATTTATGTTAAGACATTCGCAGCATTCCTGAAAAGTTATTACCGCATAATCTTCCCCCTTATCGGCTAACCATTGTTGTGCCTGATATTTTCTTTTTAATAATTTTTTATTTAACGCTTTACCTTTTGCTTCAATTAAAGCAATCTTAATTAATCTAAGCATTAACCATTTACCAAAATCAATCCGTTCCTCTTCGGAGAATACGTCTAATTTCTCCATATCTTCTACAGGTTTAGGAGTGTAAATGTATTTATTTAATTGCGGCATGGAGATAATTAATCACTTTCTTTTGGATTCCAATGTTTTTATCGAATATACAATATTGGCAAATAACTGCTTTTTCATTGATAGAAGAATTTTCTAATGTTAATCTTATTATAAATTTTTTTCCATTAATTTCATATGGGGTAGATATTAAATTATATTGTTCTAAATAATCTATCCCTATTAAATTTTTATAATCTTGATAGCATATTGAACATTTCATCTTGTTTTTACTCTCCATAAAGTTAAATTTGATTCTTCTTCTATATTATCTAACATTTCATTTAAACACTTTTTGCAATAACCTTCTTCTGAACTTATAAATATTTCTGCAACTACTACTACATAATCAATAGAAGTAGATTTTTTATTTGATTTAAAAATTAATGAATTAAATTGATGGGGAGAATTTTGATGAATTATATCTCGGGGAGTTAATTCTACTTCACAAGAGGAACAATTATTTGGCATAATTATTCTCTTTCATAGTTTTATTTGTTTGTGGATTGAACATGCCTACATCGTATGAAATCGGATGGAGGGTGTCAAGCCGAATCTCACCCCCCATTGATTTTTGGTGAATTTACCAAAGACAGGGTGAGGATGAGCGTGGATTCGTCGGTACGGGTAAAAACA
>JAEHJW020004605.1_pt1 | contig 18789 bp, 30 predicted proteins | sample 9271431 | NCBI WGS metagenome assembly JAEHJW02 | reverse complement strand
AATTCACATAGCTTATTATGTGCATCTATTCTTTGTGATACTGCAATATTATAATCATTACCTTCGTATGATATTATAGTTGCATAACGTTCTATAGCATCCATAACATCTTTAGGTAAATTGGTTTCTATGGTTTCTGGTTTTTCATCTTGCTGCTTAATTGCAATATTTTTTGATTCTTTAGGACATTCATCTTCTATAGTTAAACTTCTATTATATATTTTACAGAATATCCCACCACCTTTATTATATTCAGATTCTGAACAATTTGACTTACAGCACCGTTCTATTATTTCTTTATGCTTTTTAGAAAATATCCTTCTCTCTTTTCTTAATTCCTCCTCTTTCATATTATGAATCTTTGTTTCTTCTAAAAGGATATTGAACTCCTTATTTGTTTGTTCTAAAAATTCTTTTAATGTTTTATCATCAAATAAATTATTTTTATGATGAGGAAAACCCACGTATAGATATTCCAGTTTATGTTTGTTGTTTAATTCATTATACATATTTACTAAAACCACACCTAAGAAAATGGTTTGAGAATTATCTATTAGTAAAATATTATTTATTGCTTCATCTATAATGGGATGATCTTTCTTGGCAAGAAAGTTAATAGTGTATAATGCAATTTCCGGAAAATTATTATACCATTCAAGATATCCTTTTGGACCAGACTTAAAAATATCTCTAAGACGTTTTCCTTTACCATTATTTATATTCGTAATAGAATTAGCTAATAATCTTTCAATAATATATTTCTCTAAAAAATCCATATCATCATCGTAATCATAATAAGGTCCATGTTTATCTATTATATTTTCATAAATATCAGACCACTCATTATCATACCAATTGATAAAATTTTTTTGAACTGATTCGTATGTTTTGTTAGTAGAAGAATCTATTATTTTCAAAAGATTTTCAAAAGCTAATTTTTGATATTCTTTGTTAAACATTTTAATTATCCTCTTTATGGTAATTGGTGAACTTCAACAACTTTAGGTATCCAATTAATTATTTCATATTTTTTTGGATTGATATCATAAGCTACTCTATCACCATCTTCTCCTATGATATCTATATAGATATTACCTTTTGTTAAATACTTAGCTAATAAATTAATAAATTTTTCACTATCCCAAAATTGTACACAATCATGATCATACCGGATTTGAAAAAGTTTTTCATTTTTAGTAACTACAGCATATTTAAAATCATCTTTTAACGTTTGTATTTCTTTATTTAGTTGTTCTATATTTTCAAATTCTACTAACTCACCCATATTTATAAGTTGTTCTATAGTTTCAAATTCTGCTAAATTACCCATACTTATAACAAGTCTATTTTTATAACTCATTGTTTAATCCTCCTTTAATTATATTTCACCACCATTTGGTATTTATTATTTTATCATTTATTTTATTGCCTTTACAAATAATTTTACTTCCTATATATTCAGGTTTGTCTTCTAAAGAATCAAGTTTATTATAACTACAATCAAACCTCCAACCTACATGTTTAGGACTTCCTTTTAAAGATGTGAGTTGATTATGTTCACAATTGAAATTACCAGTAATAATTTCAGGACTTCCTTCTAATGTAATCAGTTTATTATAATTACAATTAAATACCCAACCTACATATTTAGGACTTCCTTTTAAAGATGTGAGTTGATTATGTTGACATTTAAAATCACTAGGCATAAATTGAGGACTTCCTTCTAATGTAATCAGTTTATTATAACTGCAATTAAAATCATTATTAACAAATTTAGGACCACCTATTAATGTTGTAATTTTATTATGACTACAATTAAAACTTTTGTTAATATATTCGAAAGTTCCTATTAGATTAGTAAGTTCATTATAACTACAATTAACATTTCTACCTATAAATTTAGGTAATTTTTCTAAAGTAGTTAATAAATTATGACTACAATTAAAACTTTCACTAACATAATCTGGAGCTCCATCTAATGTGAATAGTCTATTATAACTACAATTAAAACTACCATGTATCATTTTAAATTTAATTGGAATTTTAGTTAATTCTTTATGATTTAAATATACACTTTCAGTTACATTAACAGATAAATCATCATTGATACTATAATTTTCAATACACATAGATTTTAACCAATTTTCTATTTCTTTTCTATTCATTTTTCTATTTCCTTTATTTAGTTATATTTTCAATAACATATTTAATTTCTAAATTTCCTTCATTAAATAAAAAAAAGGGTAATTTGTAATATGCTATATTAGGATGTAAAAATTGAGTACTTTGATTTATACCTATCATATAATGATATTTGTTATCAAAATTAATTACAAAATGAAAAGTATCTTTAGTTATATCTAATAAATCTGCACGTTTATCTTGGTTATTTTTCCATCTTGTTTTTAAATTTTCTATAGCCATATTATCATCCATTTTTATCATTCCTTATTTAATTTTATTTTTATATTTTAGTTATAAGTTCACCTTCACAAATAAATTTTTTTCCTATATATTCAGGTTTATCCTCTAAAGATATAAGTTGATTGTAATTGCAATTATAATTTTCATTTATAGTTTCTGGACCTCCTTTTAGAGATATAAGTCGATTATAACTACAATTAAAACTTCCATTTATTATTTTAGGTGAACCTTCTAACGTAGTAAGTTTATTGTGACTGCAATTAAAATTTCCATTTATTTTTTTAGGTGAACCTTCTAACGTAGTAAGTTTATTGTGACTGCAATTAAAATTTCTATTTATAGTTTCTGGACTCCCTTTTAGGGATTCTAATTGATTATGATCACATTTGAAATCACTATTAATATGTTTAGGACTTCCTATTAAATTAGTAAGTCTATTATAACTACAGTTAACAGTTCTACCTATATATTTAGGTAATTTATCTAAAGAAATTATTGAATTATAACTGCAGTTAAACCTTTCACTAACATAATCTGGAGATCCATCTAATGTAATAAGATGATTAGTATTACAATCAAAACTTCCATTTATTGATCGAAATTTAATTGGAATACTATCTAATCCCATATGATCTAAATATACATCTTCATCTACATCGACAGATAAATCATCATTGATATTATAATTTTCGATATCCATAGATTTTAACCAATTTTCTATTTCTTTTCTATTCATTTTTTGTTATTCCTCCGGTTCTTCACTTGTAAAAAACCATACGTTTAAATATTTTAAATCAGTAACTGGATCACCATTTTTATCAATTATACCATTAGCCATACTTATTAATTCATTTTTCTTTGAAACATGAAAATATTTATTATCAATATTTTTATCTTCATTGCAATCAAAAGAACCTGATAATGGTGTAACATGTTTATACTGATTAGATATAACGTTTATATTACAAGTATTATTATTTACTATTTTTAATTCAATGAAATAATATTCTTTTTTTCCATGTTTATTTTTTACACAAAATTTATTATCTTCTATATATCTCATATCTGAAAATAAATCTTTTTGAATTAAAATGTTACCTTCTATATCTATAACAAGATAATCATCATCTTCATGTAATACAATATAATTATCCAAAATTTTCACATTTAAATATTTTGTTGTTTTATATATTTTTTTAACTTTATTTAAAGTATTTATTTTATATAATGAAATAATATCTTTTTGATATTCGATAACTAAATCATCCTCTTTTAATGTTAACACTGTATAATTACTTTCACCATCTACTTTTATAATTTCTTCAAAAGTGTCATTTGATAATAATCCTGATTTATTATCTTTTTTGATAAAAGTACTATATTTATCATTTTTTGTAACACAACTGATATAACTATATTCGTCTGAAAAAGTATCTGTAAGATAGTTGTATAATTTATAGTTGAAGTTATATCCATCCATTTTATACATTAAATAAACAATATCATTAATATGATAGTTTAAAACTGAAATATCTTTATCAAATGTTTTTATAATTTTTTTAGTTTTTAAATTGTATATATGAGATATATTATTCATATCTTTATATGATATATAATTAGAATTTAAATGTCTAGCTTCTTGTATTTTTTCACCTAAAATATTTTCACCTTTTACATTCACAAGTTCATATTCATTAACATTAGTTTCACATAAAAAATAATCCATTATAATTCTCCTTTAATTTTAAGCATCTTATTCATCTTTTAAATAATTTATATATGAATATTTTAAATCAGCAATTACTCTACCATCTGTATTAATTAAACCTCGAATGTCTTTATATTTATCTTTAATCTTACGTATTTCAAAAACATTATCACTTACTTCTTTGCTTTTTGAATATTTTGTTTTTTCTAATTTTTCAATATAATCACAATCTTTAGATATTTTATTTATAATCTTAAGATTTTTATCTAATATTTCGATAATAAATAATTTATCAGTTTTTCTATCTTTTACTATAAATTTATTTTTACCAATATATCTTATATCAGAATATAAATATTTATGCATTATTATCATACCATCAACATCAAATAATAATACATTTTTATCATCTTTTATTACGATATAATTATCTTTAATATCAATACTTACATATTTATAATCTGATTTATATATCTTTTTAGCTATATGTAAAGATTTAATAACATAAACGATAACATTATTATTATCAGTACGTTCTTCAATAATATCATATTCTGGGTGATCTATAGATTCAATTACAGAAAATTTATATCTATCATAATCGCTATTTATTTTTAAAACTTCTTCAAAAGTATCATTTGATATTAATCCAGTTTTTCCATATAAATCAAGAAATATGCTATATTTATTTATATCTCTATGTTCTATTTGAACGTATTCATTAGAAAATTTGTCTTTAACTAAATCGTATAATTTAACTGTAACATAAAAATCACTTTCTCTAGTTTTTATTTCACAAATATTTTTATAATAATGATTAATTGAAACTTTTTTATCAAATGTTTTAACAATCTCATTAGTTTCTAAATTATAAATATGCCTGTTATTATCTTCTGTTATATATTCCATATAATTTGATGATAAATATTTAACATTTACTATTTTATCATCTATAATTTTTTCACCATTCTCGTTTATAATATCACATGTTTTATCATTATTATGACAAACGAAATATATCATAGTTTTATTCACCTTTTTTATGTTTTACTTCTTTATTTTTAATTAGAATCTTTTGTATACATACAGAATCTAATCTTTCAAAATATCCTTTATAAACATATGTCGGAATTTTGCATTTATTACCGTTTTCTTTAGTATAAAAAAGATCCATTCCATTTTCTCTAAAATTCCAATTACGATTTTTTTCATAATCATCTTCTATAATTTTTTCCACTTCTTCCGCTTTTTCACTTGTTTCAAAGCAATCTATATACTCTATATTTCCAGTAGTTGTACTATCTGAACTACCATTTGTATATAAAATATATAAAAGATATACTTCTTTATTAAGAAATTTATCATCAACTTCTAAATCATAAAATTTAGATTCATTAACTTTAATGGCACCAGAAATATTATGATCAATCCATGAACTACCATCACCAGATCCTTCAGAAGTGTCATAAATATAATGTTTTTCTAAAATTTTTATTTTCATTTTTTAATTCCTTTTTTTTTGCATAATTATCTTCAAACATTTTAATAGTCATCTCATTTAGAAAATCAAAATCTGAATAATCATTTATTTTTGATGTTTCAAAAGATATTCTAAATTCATTTTCTATATTTTCACCCATTTCTAAAACTTCATTTAAAGAATAATTTCCTAGTTTTATTTCTTTAATTGTATTTGCATCTTTTAAAGGAAATTCTAATTTTCCTGTTTCTAATAATTCTATTCCTTCAAATAATAATCTTATATAATGACTTGCAAATTTCGTATCATAACCATATTTAAGAACTAATTCTTCCCTATTACTAACTTTACTCAATCTTTCATTTATTTGTTTATAACAAGCATATAATGAATGTGATCTTAAAAAATGTGTATCTGCAAATTCTATATTACTAGATTGAATATTCATATCATTTATCAATTTTCTTTCTATTAATATAGATATTAATTCGTTTTTATAAGATTCATTTTCTGAAATTAATTCATTATATCTATTTACAAATTTTTTGTATAACTTATAATTATCTAATTTGATAATCATTTTATATCTTTGAGCTTTAGCATATTCTCTAAATCTTTCATATATAAAAATTTTAGATAAAAATTTATCAGAATTATTTCTTATTGTTTCATATTCTTCTGAAGATTCTATTATACTTTCATTATTTAAAAAAACCATTTCTAATATATTTGGATTACATTTAGAAGCTAAATTAATAAATTTTTTAAGTTCAAAATATTTAATATCTATTGCATGCTTTGTATTTTTGTTATTTTCATCTTTATCAATTATAGTTCCTTTTTCAGATTCTTCGATTAATCTAGATAAACCATAAACGTATTTTTTATTAGGTAAGAATATACCTCTATAATCTACATCTGAATCAGGTGTTGTAGTTCCATATAATTGTGATCCAGATTTAGAATTTAAAATTATTTTATCAATCAAATCTATTGGTTCTTTCGTATTCGTCATAATTATATGTCCTTTTCAAAGATTCAATATCAGTATCAATCCAAAAATAATTTACCAAATTAATTATTTAAAATTGATTTCAATGTATCATTTATTTCATATCTTGTTCTTATTTCATGTTGTAATGCTTCATCTAATTCTAACTTTGATATAGCATTGACTACTTTATCTTTTGTTATTAATTCATTTAATGCTTTATCAAAATTAATTGGATTAAATCCAGATTTATAAAGATTTTTTATTTGATCCATTTCGTCAGTTAAATCTGAACATAATCCTATTTGTTTGCTTGCAAAAGCTGTAGATGGACTAAAAGCTTTTTTATTTATCAATGTAAATATGATTAGTTTTTTGTAAAATGATATCTCGTGCATTTTAATTCTCCTTTTGAAATCTACTTTCAATCGATTCTATTTGGTTCTTTTTATATTCGTCATAATTATATATCCTTTTCAAAGGATTAATCATATCTTTAGCAATCCAAAGATTATCCACTTCATCTTTACCAAATGCAGTTTCTTCAATAGTTACTTTGCATTTTATTACTTTATTTTTTATCAATTCATCTAATGCTATATCAAAATCATCTGGATCAAATTCAGAATTAAATAAATCTGGTTTTATTTTTTCCATTTCATTCCATAAAGTGGAACTGTCACATATTTCAGGTATATTTGTAAAAGCATTAGATTTACTGAAAGCTTCTTTATTTATTAATACAAGTGTGATTAATTTTTTGTATAATGATATTTCGTACATTTTAATTCTCCTTTTGAAATCTACTTTCAATCAAATCTATTGGTTCTTTTGTATTCGTCATAGTTATATATCCTTTTTAAAGATTCTATATTATCTTCTATAATCCAAAGGTTGTCTGCTAAATCTCTACCAAACGCACTTTCTTCTAATGTTAATTTATTTTTTAATATTTTGTCTTTTACCAATTCATCTAATGCTATATCGAAATCATCTGGATCAAATTCAGAATTAAATAAATCTGGTTTTATTTTTTCCATTTCTTTATCTAAAGTTGAACTATCACATATTTCCGGTATATTTGCAAAAGCTGTAGTTTGACTAAAAGCTTCTTTATTTATTAATGCAAGTGTGATTAATTTTTTATATAATGATATTTCGTACATATTTATGAACCTCTTTTAAATTATATTAATTAGGATAAAAACAATATACATTTTGGAATAATGAAATAATTCTTTTTATTTCATCAGATTTATCTTCTACTTTACCTTTCATCCATAGAGGATTATAATTCATTATTGCAAATGTTTGAGATAAATCAAAATCTGTGAAGTCATCTTTTGTTAAGTCAACAGCACTTTTAACCCAATGTTCAGTATTGTCAAAAGTAAATCTAAAAATCCCTTCTTTTAAATTTTTAAAATCTTTGCATATTCCAATAGGACTTAAATCTATACCTATATATTTTTTATGATCCTTAAAGTAATAAGCTTGTGCTGCATAAGCACAACCTATATCTATAACAACCCAATGTTTTGGAATTGTTATAGATAAGGCTTTATACATTATATCATCACATGTCATACATTCTGGTACTACTTCTATCTTAGCACAATCATCAATTAAAGCAAGTTTTATCTGCTCTGGATAATTCTTTTGTATTTCATCAAATAGATTATTTGATAATATAGAATTTAATTTCTTTGTATTTTTATTTAAAATACCCAAAATAGTTTTTATTTTCATGATTTTTTATATATGACAATCTAATACTACTATTAAATCATCATCATTAATAGTATCCCATATCTTATAAAATTCAGTATCCCATTCATCTTTATTTTTTTCATCTGTAACCATTGCAAACCATCCCATTTTACCTCTTTCTATCCATTTACCATCTTTTATTATAGCAAAAGGAATAATTTCTGAACTTAATTTTATATCTTCTTTATATGCAAAATTAACCTTATCATCATTTTTTGTTATAAGATTCTTATTCCATCTACCACCTATACTATACCAGTCCCATTTACTATCTGGATTATATGTAGAATATTCTTTCCAAATATTATCTACTAATCTCCATTTGTTACCATTCCAATCTTCTCCATGTATTTTATATATTTCATCAAAATCTTTCATAGTTTTTGAATTATCAATTGATCCATCTGAAATAAGATAATTTATTACTTTCATTTTATCTTCATTAGTTAAATCTTTAACAAAATATTCTTCTACTTGCATATTTTCATCAAATTTAGACATAACATCAGCAATATATTCATTGAATCTATCGTCTTCTTTTTTGGAACTACAATATATGTTAAAAAATGGCTCATTTTTTATCTCTCCAATTAATATTATTATTTAATTTCTTTTTTAATTAAATTTTTTACTTTATTAAGTTCATATGAAGTATGTACTGTACCTCCTTCATTTAAATCTACATACCATTGTAAAACTTCTCTATAAGATTGTAGATTATTAACATCTGTAATAAAATCAAAGTCTATTGGAATACTATCTTCAAAATCATTTACAGTATATTTATCAAAAATTTTTATTTCTCCTTTCATATAACGAACAGCTGCTGTTATTCTTTGCAACCCATCAACACAAACAAAATCATTATATACATTATTTGGATAAATTTTTGCAGACATCCAATCAGGTTTATTAAAATAGATAATCCTACCAGATTGCTGACCACCTTTTAATCTATATTCTATGTATCGAATTTGCTGTTCTTCTGTCCAAACATTTCCTCTTTGAAATTCTGGATTTAATTGAAGACCCATTGCTACATATCTATCAAGCCATCCTTCATTTTTTTCATTAGACAACATATAAGATATGGGATTATTTACCATATAATAACCAGATCTTGTATATTGTGATATATCAGAATACTTCATTTTTCATCCTCCAATCAATTATTATAATAAAAGTTTTTTTATATCAAATATATTGCTGATATATTTAGGTTTAAATATAGCTATTATATCATTAGTTATTTTAAAATACATCTTTCCATCAGGATCTATAGATTGAAGATTTTCAAAAGAAATTAATATTTCTTCATTATTTCTTATGGATTTTGGATTAGATATTAATAACAATTCATCTTCATGATCATCATCTTCATGTTCATTATGTTTATTTTTATTATTATTTTCATTTACTCTAATCCACAATTTATCATATTTTTCACTAGATAAAGGATTACCTTTAAAATTATTAGGGGTGCAATAATCAATAATTTGATTATTTTTTATATAAGTAATATCATATTCTAAACTATCATTATATGATCTATCTGGTTTGATATTCATTATTGATAAAACATCTTCCAAATTTTCATTATAAAAATTTAATTCTCTAACTATTTCTACAAGCATATCATAACTAAAATCTTGTATAACATTTGGTAATTTAATTATTTGATCTTTAAGATCAATATTATTAAGATTATCATCACAATATTCTTCTATAACATTTTCAGATAATTTATAATATCTTAAAAGATATCTTATCCTTCCAGGTCTATTAAAAAATGCTGGTATAATATGATATTCATTATTAGCTGTAAATAGAAATAATTTTTTAGTATTTACAACTCCATCTAAAATAGTTAACAATTGAGATTGTTCATTATTATCTCGACTATTATAAACTTTTTCAAATTCATCAAAAATGATAATAGCTTCATCTTCAATATCTAAAAGAGATGTAATGAAACTTTCACCTTTAAATGCAGAAGATACAATTATTGTTGGAATATTATTTGTTAAACCTCTATCTGATAAAACCTTTGTTAATAAAGTTTTTCCAGAACCTTGATTACCTACTAATAATACTCCAATACTTTTATTTATTGATTTAAAAGTATTCCATATTCTATCAGATGTTTTATTTAGATCTCCATACAATTTTCTTGGTAATGAAAAACTTTCTATTTGTTCGTAATAATATGTATTTCTCGAACTATCATAATTTAATTGATAAACAGCTGGTGGTAATTTATGTATAATTGATGTTGCATTTATAGAAAAATATTTATTACCTTCTATGAAGAAATTTTTGTTCAATTTTAATCTCCTTTTTAGTTTTTATCTTTAATTATTATTTTTAGTATATTTACTGATTCTAAATGTTCAAAATATCCTTTGTAAATATCAGTAGGAATTTTAACCATATTGCCATTTTCCTTTGTATAAAATAAATTATTTGCTTCAGAAGTATAGATAGGATTTTGTTCACAATCTTCTTCTATGATTTTTTTCACTTCTAATGCTTTATCATAATTTTCAAATACATCTAAATATTCAATATTTCCACTACCAGTTCCAAATGAATCACCGCTAGAATATATAATATATAAAAGATAAACTTCTTTATTAAGAAAGTTATCGTTTACTTCTAAATTAAAATATTCTTTTTCTTTAACTTTAACGGCTCCTGTTATATGATGTATTGTTTTAGCACTCCAATCACCATATTCTTCATCTGATTCTGTACGTTGATGAACTATATCGTTTAAGATTTTTATTTTCATGATTTATTGCTCCTTTGATTTTAAGTGTGATTAATGTTTTAATATTCTAGCAGTGGCACTACTCTTGAATTTTCGTCAATATCATCTCGAAAATAAACACCTTCATTTAAAACAAGATATCCAGCTAATTTTACTTTTATATTCTCTGTAAATAAATCTTGTTGCCCTCTTTTTTCTAATATACATTTAAACATATTAATTGTATCTAATTCTGCTCCATGTGGTGGTGGGGAACAATCTTTCCAACAAATACTTGCAACATATTCAAATTCACCTTTTATATCACCATCATTATTGACACCTATTGAAATATTGCACATGTCTAAATCACTCGGAATATCAAATTCAATTTTATAAATCATTATTATAATTCCTTATATATTTTATTTTTGTTTAAATTTTTTACATTTATGGGATCTAGGACTTCCAATATTTTTTCCACTTTGAAGTTTGCAATAATTATAACTCACTCTAAATTTACAATTCTCACAACATACTTTAATTTGATCTTTACATATATTATTAAAATCTTCCATAATGCTCATTATAAACTCCTTTTAATTAATAATTCACTTAATCCTTTTCTTGTTTTACATGAATGACATTTTAAACAAGGAGTTAAATCAGGATTAGGATTTTGACAAGAACTTGTATAATGAAATAATTTTCTAGTAAATTCATTTTCACTATATACAATATCCATTATATCATGTTTTTTTAAACATTCTAAAGGAAATTTTAATTCTGGAATTATATCTGGATAATTGCTAGTTGATATTAATTTAAATGCATTATCAAATATTTTTTCATATAATCTTTTACCATTTGGACCAAATTCAGTAGCTAAAATTCCCAAGTTAACAGTTTTATAACTATCTTTTAAATTTAATACTGCTGTATTAATCCAAAGTAATATTTGAGTAAAATCATTATAATCATCATTAATATTAAGAAATGTATCTATTTCTTCTAAATGTAAATTAATTTTATATCTATTTTCTATAAAATATTTTATATTCTTTCTAGCTTTTTTTTCCGATTCATTTTTTGTGTTTTCTATACAATTAATTTCATTTATAGCTAATAAATCAGGATTAATTCCTTCATCTAACATATTAATTAGTATAGCAGTGGAATCAACACCTCCAGACCATAATAATAAGTCTTCATGTTCAGAAAATATTTTATTCAATATTAATTCTCCTTCATTTAAGTTTTAGAAATTTACACACGTTCTAGTTTCTTTGAAACTATGAAACTTGTTATAGCAATTAATTATTGTTTGATTAAGAGTATATCCATATTTATTAATAACTAAACCATATAAAAAAGCTTTATCTTTTGGATGTTTTGTTTTATGTGAAAAGATTGTTATTAATTTTTGTTTTTGTCTATTTTGTCTAATATAATTTTGATTAGAATTATATATAGCAAAATTAACTATCATCATTATAACTATCAATAAAATAATAGTATAACGTATATCAGAATTTTTTTCACCTTTAAAATATTTAAATGATAAAATATAACATATTATTAATGCTATAGTTACACTTATAGAAATAAACATAATCTGTTCTCCTATGGTTATTTAAGATCTAATAAATGTGAAGGCGATGGAATATTTTTGAGCAAGTTCCCTATTTCCATTTTATCAGTAGTTGATAATTCTTTTTTATTCAAATCAATGATAGAATTTATATTCTTCATGTCGTTTATTATTCTTTTATTTAAATCTTCTATAATAACTTTTAATTGCAACATTGTTAATTTATTTCCATAATCTGGATCAGTTAGCTTAGGCATATCTTCTTTTTTCCATAATTGTGTATTCATTCTGCTACTCCTTTTTTTAGTTTTTGTAATCGTATGTAATTATTAATATGCTACTTCGTTAAAATGATATAAACCTCTTATATATGAGCCTGTAGTTTCGTTGCCGTGAAATTGCTGAGGATTAGTTATGTTATAAAGATCCTTATTTGGATGATTAGTACTTTGAGAAGTATCATGTGATAAGTTTTTATTTTCTATGTTTTGTAAATTAGTATTTCGATGAGAAATGTGTGATAAGTTTTTATATCCTCCGGTTTGTGTAGAAAACATCTGGTTGTAACTATATGCCATAAAAGCAAATATGATGATAGTTACTGCAATTATGCAATGCAATGATATAAATCTGAATTATCTATTTCACTACTATCATCTTTTTGTTTGAACTATTTAGTTTTACAATTTTGTCCGTTCGCATAAAACACATTCTCCTTTTACTTCAAAATATTATTTTTAATCACATCTTTGACACTTATACCATAATTATCTTCTAAATGTAAAATTTCTTTATTATTAGTTTTCCAACCATTTTTTGCTTGTTGATGAGCAATACTCCAACCGAACTTATCTTTTAAAACTAAAACATTAGGATTTTCTGTTATCCAAATTTTTCTGGAACCAGAATATGAAAATTGCAATTTATTAAGTAAATTTATATCATCATTTATTTCTTGTAAATTAAATTTTTTTATAAATTCAACTCGATCCATTCCCGGAATAAATGTAAAAAAGTCATTCATTAACGTTTGAAACATACCAACTGATAATCCATCATTATTAGTTAATTTTAAAATATTTTCATCTTCAAAAATATAACCTTTAATAACTTCAAAATGCGCTATTGTATTTCCAGTAGATGGATTTGATAATTTTAAAATTTCATTATCAGTTACATGCTTTTCAGTATAAATATATTTTAAAAATTTAACAGATAAACCATCTGTAGTTGTTAAACTAAGTATATCTTCATCATTTATATCAAAATAATTTCTCTTTGCTAAACTATGAGCTATAGTCCAATTATTATTTTTATCAATTATATATTTATATGTTTCTTTATTTTCCGGTTTCCACATACTATTGCTTATTAAATAATCAGCTACAGATAAATTTTCTTTATTAGTTAAAGATAATATATCATAATCTTCTATATATAAATTACTTCTAAGCAAAACAGTATTGCAACCATAATAACTAGGCATAGCTAAATAATGTGCTATTGTATTTCCAGTATCATTGATTTCCCCATTATCACCTATACCTTTTTTAAGCAATTCTTTATTCTTTGTAGTCCAACCATTTGATATCATCAAAGATACTAATTTTGAACCAAATTCGTTATAAATCATAAATAGAATTTCAGGATCTTCCGTATCTAAAGTTTTAATTGTTTTATCATAGTAATCTCTTTTTGCTAAATAGCAAGCTACTGTTTCACCGTTTTTATTCTTTAATGATAAAATATCTTTATCATAAGTTATCCATTGTTTATTATTATTAGCTAAATAATGAGCTATTGTATTTTTTTTATCATTAATATAATAAAAGTTATCTATAACTAGTTTTAATAATTCTTTACTACTAGGTATCCATCCATCTATAATTTGATGTTGTGCTACTGTAAAATCATGAGATTCTGTTTGTTGTAAAAGTTCTTTAGGATCCTCAGTAAATATTTTACTATCGATTATTTCAGAATAACTTCTAACTTTTTCTATTTTCTTTTTAGATTTTTTAAACCACATAATTTTTCTCCTTAATTAAACAAAAATTAGTTATATTGCATTCCCCATGTATGTACAATATTGCTACTATCTTCCATATTTATAACTTTACTATATCCACGCATATTTATAACTTTACTGTTCTCTTTCATATTTTCAATAATACAATTATTCCATACGCTAATAATTTGACTATATTCTTGCATATTTTTAATTTTACTATTTTCTCGTGCATTGTAAATTACAGAACTATCCCACATATATTCAACAATACTATTATACCACATATTATAAATACTACTATCGTCTCGCATATTTCTAATAATACTATAATTTCGGGTATTTGAAATACGACTACAATTTCGCATCTCTGAAATAACACTATAATCCCGAGTATTTTCAATTATGCTATCATGTCGCATATTTTCAACTTTACTATTACCACACATATCCTTAATTCTACTATTACCACACATATTTTTAATTACAACATTTTTTACTGCCATTATATATTTATCTTTTAATTCATCTATTGTAATGTCTTCAAGAATATAAGTTTCAAGATATGTTTTCAATGCTTCGTATGCTTTAATTTTATGAGTTTTATTCCACCAATTAGGTTTTACTTCATCGTCAAATTTTAATTTCCATTTTTTTAAATCTTTTTCAAAAATATCATTAGATGATATTTTTACGAATGCAAATTGTAATTTGGTTTTTTCGTGAATGACATTATTAAGTCCATTATGTTGAACTAATTTATCATGACTCGTTTCTACTTTCCATGATACTTCACCATTTATTTTTACTATACAATTAAAAAAGTTATCCATACTATACCTCTTTTTAGTTTAGCTAATAGCTTCGTTAAATGCTTGATCTGGATTCTTATCGATATCAAATTTAGGTTCTATCTCAAGCAATACTCCTGAATCGGTTTGTATGTAAGAACATCTATCATGTATTATTGGCATTCCTAAATATTGTCTTAAAGCATTTTCTGCCCAACTATACATAAATCCAGTTGTTTGCATTATACAATCATAATTATTTTCTATATCAAAACCTTTCTCATAAAAACGTCTTTCTTTGAGATCTAATTCAAAGAAGTTATTATTTTGTTTATAGATTTTATATAATGCTTGAGCGCATCTCCATGTAGCATTTGAATATGTATCTGGAATAATTTTAGAATTTTCTAAATCGTCTAATGTAACTTGATTTGGTTTAACTGTATTCCAATCAATTTGTTTCATTTTTATCCCCTTATTCTTCAATATCTATCTTTGTTATAAAATTTCCATTTTTATCAAACTTAACATAAAACATATTTTGAGTAACATAATCATATGCTTTATATGTTATAAATAAATCATTATTATCCTCCACCTGAGTTACTCTATATGCAGAATCATCTCTATAAAAAGATATTATATGTTTTATTAATTTTTCTATTTTATTTTTTATATCATAACTAATCATAATTTACCTCTTTAATTTAATTTTACCATTCATAATATTTTACAAATTTTTCATTATTAGGATCTAAAAGATAATTCATTACTCCTTTTTTCATCATATAATCAATATCCAATTTTTGAACTTTAAACCATTTTGTGTTACTAGTTGGAATTCTAAATCTTCCATTAGAAGTGTTAACTTTATAATCTTTATCTGATTTACTAAATTTTACACCAAAAAATTCATTGGCATATTTTTCACCATATTTTTTACTCCATCTTTTTCTATTTTTATAATATTTAGTTTTAATTTTTAGTTGTTTAATTCTTTTATGTCTTATCATAGATAAATCTTTTACTTCCTTTTTTAATAATTTCAATTTTTCATGTTGTAATTCAATTCTAGCAATTTCAGATAACAACATACTAAGATTTAGATCTATACTATCTAAACTCATCATAGTATCTTTCACTTTTTTATCTCCTTATTATCGTTTACTTTTTAACAAATACCAATTCATAAAAATTTACAAATTTTTTATTTGAAGGATTTGAGAGGTAATATAATAGTCCTTTTTTAACTATATAATTAATGTCTAATTTTTTAACCTTAAAATATTTTTGTGCACTGTATACAATAGTAAAATTACCATTAGAAGTATTAACATTAAAATCTTCATCTGTATTACTAATTTTGACATTTAAAACATTGTTTACAATTTTACTATTTAATTTTTTATTTTTATTTAAAATTTTTAATTGCTTAATTCTCTTATGTCTTTCTATAGATAGATTAATTAAACCTTTTTTTAATAATTTTAAATTTGCATTTTCTAATTCTATTCTAGCAATTTCAGTCAACACTTTATTAATTTCATCATCAATAACATTTAAATTTGTATCTTTCATAATTTCTCCTTTATTTCCAATATTTCGTATCTATACAGAGGTTTAAATATTTCAACAATATCTAATATAGATTCTTCATGATGGTCTTTATTATATTTTTGTAATTTACAAATTGCATCAGTATATTTATTAGTTAATTTTTCTAATATAGTATCTCTACATGCAATAGAACATAAATGCAATGTTTTAATACGATAACCACGATCAAAATCTCCTGTAAAATCTGAACTAGGATCTACACCATTAATAAATTTTAATGTATAACTTTTATTAATATATAACTTTTCACAATTAGGACAATATCCAGCATTGCTAAATGTTCTTTCTATTTCATTTAGTCTTTGTTTCTTAGGTTTTATAATATTATTATAATAATCATTTGCATTAATATAACAATTATTAAATTTAATATCTCTTATAATATCATATTTTTTATTTACTGTATTAACTCTATCTATTAACTCTTTTCTCTCCTGCTGTTTATTTTGATATTCTTCCATAGAAGAACAATCTCGTATAATTTCAGATTCTATATTTTGTATTTTTATATTTAAATTTTCTATTTCTTTACCTAATACAGGTAGCACACTACACGCAGCAAAAAATTCTGATTTTGCATCACTTTTCCTATTATTGAATTCAATTATATCTTTTTTTAATTCATTTTTTAAGTTTTCATATTCAATGTATGTTTGAAAATCATTTTTTCTCATATATTCTAATATATCTTTAAGTTCTATTCCAGAATTCATTTATAATCTCCTTTGTTATCAACAATCACCGTAATACCCCTTGATTTATCAATGGGGATATAATGCGGATTATTTTTAGTTAATCAAGGAGTTTTTACAACGAATAGACTCGTCATTCGTCCAAGAACTCCCTTAAACTTGTAGGTTCTCATCGGGGTTGTTGTAATAGCTTTTTAAGTCCGCCTCACCGCCTCGCACCCGAAAGGCTTTTAAAGACGGACGATAGAGCCGTGAACTTGAGTAATTCACGGGTATCGTGACTAAAACAACTTCTGCGTATTAATTACGCCCCCTAATCATAGCGGGTTTACATTTCTGTAAGCCCCCAGCTTTAGCCGTGGGATCTATGACTTATTTTTAATCCCAAGCTTCTCTATCTATTTCTTCACTATTTTCATCAAAATAAAACCAGATAGGAAAACCAATTGATGATGAGCACTTGTCTTTTTTGTCAATATAACTATCAGACCTTATTGCAAATACTGCATCTGAATAATCTGAAAATAATCCAAATGTAAATGAATTTTGTTTATTTTTTACTACTATTGTTTCTTTATATCCTTCTTTATGCAAATTCTCCAAAGCTTTTTCCATCATAGTATCTTTCATTTTTTTATCTCCTTTTATTTGAAATATTTAATTTATTTCTTTACTAAATCTTTTACTCTATTAAGTTCATCTGAAGTATGTACTGTACCACCTTCATTTAAATCTATATACCATTGCAAGATTTCTTCGTAAGTTTGTAAATTATTAATATCCGTAATAAAATCAAAGTCTATTGGAATACTATCTTCAAAATCATTTACAGTATACTTACCAAAAATCTTTATTTCTCCTTTCATATAACGAACAGCCGCAGTTATCCTTTGTAATCCATCGACACAAACAAAATCATTATATTCATTAGCAGAATATGTTTTTCTAGACATCCAACCAGGTTTATT
>JAEHJW020007904.1_pt1 | contig 18790 bp, 22 predicted proteins | sample 9271431 | NCBI WGS metagenome assembly JAEHJW02 | reverse complement strand
GACCTACATGGACGCGCTCAAAACCCTGGTCGGGATGCAGCGCGAAGCCTACGGAATGGCATCGATGCCCGAAGGCCAGTCAAACACTTATGAGCGTATCGAACGCATCATCGTCCGCCCTTCAAATTCAAACGCCTGAAGCCTTCGAGCCGCTGTTACAGCCCTCGCGATACAAAGGCGCGTATGGAGGCCGAGGAAGCGCCAAAAGCCATTTCTTCGCCGGGCTTTGGCTCGAAGAGAACGTGCGCGGGAAGTTGGATTGCGTCTGCCTTCGGGAAACGCTCAAGAGCTTGGAATTCAGCGTCAAGAAGCTGCTTGAGAGCAAGATCAGCACGCACAACGCAGGCGCTTACTTCGAAGTCCAAGACCGGCGCATCCTCTCGAAACACGGCGGTGTGACGATCTTCGAGGGAATGCAGAATCACACTGCGGACTCGATCAAGTCGCTGGAAGGCTTTCAGCGCGCATGGTTTGAGGAAGCCCAGAACGCCAGCGAGCACAGCCTAACTTTGCTGAGGCCGACGATTCGCGCGCCGGGCTCCGAACTTTGGTTCAGTTGGAACCCGCGATTTGAGACAGACCCCATTGACGTGCTGCTTCGGAGCAACGTCACGCCAAACGATGCCATTGTGGTGCGGGCGAATTACACCGACAACCCTTGGCTACCCGATGAATTGCGCCAAGAGATGGAGTTCGACCGAGCGCGCGACCCTGACAAGTACGCGCATGTCTGGCTGGGCGAGTATGTCCGCAACAGCGAAGCCAGGGTGTTCAAGAACTGGCGCGTCGAAGAGTTCGACATTCACCCTGAGGCGCTGATTCGGCAGGGCGCGGATTGGGGCTTTGCGACGGACCCCAGCGTCCTGGTGCAGTCCTACATCATCGGCAGAACGATGTATGTGCCGTATGAGGCGCACATGGTGGGGTGCGAGATCAACAAGCTGCCCGAGTTGTTCATGCAGGTGCCCGACTCAGAAAAGTGGTTCATCACCGCAGATTCATCCAGGCCAGAAACCATCAGCTATATGCAAAAGCATGGGTTCCCGAAGATCGGGGCTGCAGTCAAAGGCGCAAAGTCTGTCGAGGAAGGTGTGGAATGGCTCAAGTCATTCGACATTGTGGTGCACCCGCGTTGCAAGCACACGATTGACGAACTCACCCTTTACTCGTTCAAGACCGATCCTCTGACGCGCAAAGTTCTTCCCATTCTTGAAGACAAGCACAACCACGTCATCGATGCCCTCCGATACGCCAATGAAGGCGCGCGCAGGGCCAAGAAGCCCGAATCGATCAAACCCCCCATGCGGCCCGTTCCATCCGGCGCGCAGTCTTGGATGGCCTAAAACTCTATGAGCAGCAAAGACGACATCATCCGCGAAGCCAAAGAGCGCCTTAAAGCGGCGCTCGATTGGGAATCGCACGCTCGCGCGCTGGCTAGGGACGATTACCGCTTCATCAATGGCGACGCGGACAACATGTATCAGTGGCCCGCAGAGCTTCTCAAGTTGCGCGAACTAGACAAGAAGCCCACGCTCACTATCAACAAGGCGCGGCAGCATTGCCTGCAGATCATCAACGATGCCCGGCAGAACGAGGTCGAAATCCGCATTGATCCTGTGGGCGATCAGGCGACTTACGAATCCGCGCAAGCGTTTCAAGACCTCGTGCGGCATATCGAGTACCAAAGCCAAGCGCAAGATGTCTACATCAACGCAGTGAGCTTCCAGGTTCTCACCGGCATCGGTTACTGGCGCGTCCTGACCGATTACATCGATGACCGGAGTTTCGACCTGGAAATCTACATCCGGCGGATCAAAGACCCAAGCATGGTCGTTCTGGACCCTGACATCAACGAGTTCGACGGTTCCGACGCGCGTTACGGTTTCATCTACGAAGACTTGCCAGATGATCTGTTTGGCAGGCGTTACCCGAAGTGGAAAGACCGCGCGAACAATTCCACGCTGGGGATTGGCCTGGACGACGATGCGCCAAATGATCACACGCGCATTTGTGAGTACTTCCGCCGCGTGGAGAAGAAAGACCGGCTCTACGAAACGCAAAACGGACCAGTTACACGTTCGGATATTGGCGAAGAAATCGCCAAAGGACTGGATGACGATGAAAGCGTGCAAAAGCGCGACATCGTGACGCAAGGCGTCGAGTGGTATCTCATCATTGGCAATGAGATTGCCGAAAAGCGCGAGTGGCCGGGCAAATACATCCCAATCGTTCGTGTGGTGGGTGAAGAAACCATTATCGAAGGCAAGCTCGACCGCAAAGGCCATGTGCGTGCCCTGAAAGACCCCCAGCGCATGTACAACTACTGGTCGAGCGCTGCCGTCGAGTTTGGGGCGCTCCAGTCTAAAGTGCCGTGGATCGTGCCGGTGGAATCGGTCGAGGGCGTCGAGCAATACTGGGAAAACGCGAACCGCGCCAATTACGCCTATATGCCCTACAAGGCACGATTGGACACTGGCGAGGTGTTGCCACCCCCGCAACGCGCGCAGCCCCCCCAGGCCGCGCAAGCGTATCTGGTGGGCATGCAGACAAGCGCTCAGGAATTGATGATGGCGTCAGGCCAGTATCAGTCCCAGATGGGCGAGCAGAGCAATGAGCGAACCGGCATCGCAATTCAAGAGCGGCAGCGCCAAGGTGACAACGCGACGTATCACTACATCGCCAACCTGGCGAGCGCCATTCGCTACACCGGGCGCATTTTGCTTGACCTGATCCCGCACGTCTATGACACCGAACGCGTCATCAAGATCGTGCAGGACGACGGCAGCACCACCGAGGTGCAGATCAACCCGGCGCAACAACAGCCTGTGCAAGTGACGCAGCAACAAGGGACTATCCAGCGCATCCTCAACCCTGCCACCGGGCGATATGAAGTCCAGTCCGATGTCGGCCCGGCATTTGCCACGCGGCGGCAGGAGGCATTCAACGCCCTCGTACAGCTGGCGCAGGCCAGTCCCGATCTAATGGCAAAAGCGGGCGATCTCGTGATGCGGGCAGCCGATTTCCCGATGGCCGACGAATTGGCGAAACGCCTTGTTCCTCTTGCCGTAGATCCGCAGATGCAACAGTTGCAGCAGCAACTCCAGCAACTGCAGCAGGCAAACACCACGCTGATGCAGCACCTAGCCGAGCAGAAGACCAAACACGCCGCAGTCGAGCAGCAAAAGGACATCGACGTTTACCGGGCAGAAACCGACCGCATGGCGGCACTCGCCAAGGTTGATCCATCCATGCTCATGCCGCTGGTGCAGCAACTTGTGCGCGAGGCTTTGCAGCAGCACATCAATCCCGTTTTACAGGCGTCGGAACCGGCATTGCAACAAGCCATTCCGAACGTCGCATCGCCACCAGGGGCGTTACCTGGGCCTCAGCAGATAAGTTCATCATGACCGAAGAAGTGAATCAGGCCCCGCAGGCCGCGCCGGAAGGCACAACTGCGCCCGAAACTCCCGCAATTGAAGTCGCTGCATTGGGAGAGCAGCAAGCCCAGCAGCCCGAAGTCCCCACCGATGCCCCGACGGAACCGGAAGAGCCTAAACGCGAACCGTGGTTCTTGCGGCGTATCGATGAAGTGACGAAGGCTCGCAGGGAAGCGGAACGTGAGCGCGACGCTCTACGCGCGCTGATAGAGCAAAAGGATTTGATTCCAGCGCAAAAATCCCAGCCAACCCCGGCTGATCCGTATGTTCTTGCCAAAGAAATCGCCCACCAGCAAACGCTGAACGATGCCGCAAATCGCACCTATCAGGCCGGGAAGGCCGCATTCGGTGCCGACTTTGATGCAGCCGTGCAGACGCTGCAACAGGTGGCCGATCTTTCGCAGCGCACTGACTTCATTGAAACCGTTGTCGAGCTGCCGAATGCTCCAGAGGTGTATCACTTCCTCGGCAAGAACCCGGATGAAGCCGCGCATATTCTGGCGCTCACACCCGCAAAGATGGCGCTTGCCCTCGCGAACATTTCGGCCAAAGTTGGACGCCCGAAGCCGCAATCCAAGGCTCCGGCGCCGATCACGCCAGTTGGACGCAGCGCAGCGCCATCTTCTGAACTCTCCGACGATCTACCGACCGCCGAATGGATTGCGCGACGTGAAGCGCAACTCGAAAAGCGACGGCGATAAGTGGATCGTCTCCATGACACAAGCCGCCCTTGGGGGGCTTTTTCTTTTGCGAGAACGAAATGAGCAATTCACTACTTACGCTGGGCGGCATCACCAAGGAAGCCGTCCGTCTCTGGAAAAACTCCAACGCGTTCATGATGTCGATTGATCGACAGTATGACGATTCCTATGCAGTCACTGGCGCCAAGATCGGCTCCCAACTGCGCATCCGTCTGCCCAATGATTTCATTCCCCGTACCGGCCCGACGCTGAGCCTCAATACGGTGAACGAACAGCAGGTTACGCTGACCATGGGCACGCAGAAAGGCGTCGATGTGCCGTTCAGCTCGGTTGACCGCACGCTGTCGATGGACAACTACTCGGAGCGCATTCTGGCGCCGATGATCAACGTCCTTGCGGGCGCTATCGCCGCTGACATCATGACCGGCGCGAACCCGTCGAACATGACCAGCAACACCACGTCCCCCACTGCAACCGACTTCCTGAACGCCGGTGCGATCTTGGACAAAATGTCTGCTCCGCGCGGCAACCGCAAGGCCATTCTTGACCCGCAGACGCAAGCGCGCACGGTCGGATCGCTGACTGGTTTGTTCAACCCAACAGGCCGCATTTCAAAGCAGTTCGACAGCGGCGAAATGATGGGCCCTGCGCTGGGCATTCAGGATTGGATGAGCGACCAGACGATCCGCACGGCGACACCCGGTACTGCGGCTGGCATCACCGTTTCTGGCGCCAGTCAGACCGGCAACAGCATCTTGATGGCGGCTTCGACGGCTGGCACGCTGCAAGTGGGCGATGTCATCACCATCGCCGGGGTTCACCGCGTCAACCGCATCACAAAAATCGCCGGTGCCGAACTGATGCAGTTCACTGTGACGGCGCTGGCGAATCTGACCACGACCGCATCGGCTGTGTCGATCTACCCGGCGATCACGCCGAGCAATGCTGGCGCAGCGGTTCAGTACCAGACCGTTGACGTGTCGCCCGCCAGTGGCGCTGCCGTGACCATCGTGAATGCGGGGTTCTCGGCAGGCTATCGTCGCAATCTGGTGTTGCGCCCGGAGGCGGTGACGATGGTGTCCGCTGACCTCTATCTGCCGGAAAAGGGCGTTGTCGAGGCCGCGCGGGAAACGTTCGACAACATCAGCATCCGCATGATCACGTCCTATGACCCGACCAGCGACCAGACGTACACCCGGATGGACGTTCTGTACGGTTATCTGTGGGTGCGGCCCGAGTGGGCTGTGCTGGTCCCTGACGTGATCTGACGATGCACGTTTACACGACTCCGTATGAGTTCGTGGAGTACCCGAAGTGGGTGCGCCTTCCCGATGGCCGCGAGGTCATTGTGCAGTCGAAAGACGAGGAAGACGCCTTGCTTCGGGGCTCACCCGAAAACGAACCCAAAAAGCGCGGAAGACCGCCTAAATCATGACCGTCCTGCAATTGATCATTCTCGCGCTCAAGCAGGCTGGCGTGCTTGGGGTTGGGCAATCGGCGTCTGCCGAAGACACCAGCGATAGCCTGACGCTGCTCAATGCAATGCTGGGGCAATGGGCCGTCAAACGGTGGCTGGTCTATGCCCTGCAAGATGTGTCGCTCACGTCAACGGGAGCCGCAAGCTACACCTATGGGCCTGGTGGCAATTTCAATGTCGCGTCCACCGATCATCTTGAATCCGCGTACATGCGGCTGCTCAACGCGACAAGCCCGCAAGAGCCGGATTTTCCGCTTGATCTGATCACGTCCTATGAGGACTGGGGCCGCATTCGGCTCAAGACGCTGACGACATGGCCGCAGTATGTGTTCTTTGATGGGCAGTACCCGCTGGCAAACGTGTATTTCTGGCCGATCCCGACAGCCGGGCTCTACCAGATGCACCTGATCACCAAGACGCCGCTGACGGCTTTCACAGGGCTCACGCAGACGATCAACCTGCCACCGGCATACCAGGAAGCGCTCCTTTACAACCTCGGCCTGCGGCTGCGCACGGCCTACCAGTTGCCGCCTGACCCGCAACTCAACGCGCTGGCAGCCCAAGCGCTGTCCACTCTGCGTTACAGCAACGCGCAAATTCCCCGGTTGCGACTGCCATCTGAAGTGCCGACGGGGGGCTGGTACAACCCGTTCAATGATCGGATTCAGTGATGCAGCTCGCCCTGCTGTCTGGCGCTTACCAAGCGCGATCCGTCATTGCATCGGCTCAGCGATGCGTCAACCTCTATCCGCAGGTCAACGAGCGCGAGAGCTTCATGATGCTTCCGCAGCTCGCGGGCGCTCCGACGATCCTGACGCACTATCCGACGCCAGGCTTGACGCTCTTGGCGACGGCTTCAGACAGCGGATGGCGCGGGCTCTATCAAGCCAACAACGGCACGCTGTACGGCGTTTGCGGTTCATCGGTCTATGCCATCTCGAATCAATGGGCGCTGACCAAGCTGGGGACCATCGGAACGTCAGACGGTCAGGTTTGCATGGCCGACAACGGCATCAGCCTGGTTCTGGTGGATGGATCAACGCAAGGCTGGACGATCCAGCTATCCAACAATGCATTCGCCCAACTGGTTGACCCAACCGGAACCTTTGTCGGCGCGAATTTCGTGGCCTACATCGACACGTTCTTTTTGTTCAACAAGCCCGGAACACAGGCGTTTTACACGAGCCTGTCGAACTCTCTGACGTTTGACCCGCTCTACATCGCCAACAAGACCGGCTATGCCGACGATCTGGTTTCCATTGCCGTCGTGCAGCGCCAAATCTGGCTGATCGGCGCAAAAACAACTGAGGTCTGGTACGACGCCGGGAATGCCAATTTCCCGTTTGCAATTGTCGAGGGCGCGTTTATTCAGCATGGATGCGTGGCCCCTTACAGCGTCGCCGCGCAAGACGTAAACGTGTTCTGGCTGGGCCAGGATGCGCAAGGAAACTGCATCGTTTTCCAAGGCATCAACTATGCCGCCGAGCGCATTTCGACGCACGCCATCGAGCACGAATTTCAGACGTATGCGACCGTATCCGATGCGATTGCGCATGTCCACCAGATTGAAGGCCATGTCTTTTACGTTCTGACGTTCCCCAGCGCGGACAAGACCTGGGTCTATGACGTATCAAACAAGCTCTGGCATGAGCGCATGTGGATGGACTCCAACGGCCTTGAGCACCGGCACCGTGCCAACTGCGGGGTTTTTGCTTACGGCGAGTTCGTGGTTGGAGATTGGCAGAACGGCAACCTCTACAAGTACGACCTGAACAACTACACCGACAACGGCGCAGCGATTCGCAGAATCCGCAGTTTCCCGCATGTGGTGAACGAACTCAAGCGCATCATGTACCGGCAATTTGTGGCTGACATGCAGTGCGGCGCAACCACAGACCCTACAGCGGTTCCACAAATCGAGCTTCGTTGGTCCGATGATCGGGGTGTCAGCTATGGCAACGCAGTTGAGCAGCCCTTGGGCCAAGTCGGCCAAACGCAAATCAACCTGCAATGGCAGCGCCTTGGCATGGCCCGCGACCGGGTGTTTGAGCTGGCCTGGTCAACACCCACCATGACGGCGCTCAATGGGGCGTTCATTGACGTGAGGTCAGCGGCGTCATGAGCCAGATTCAGCAGTCATTTCCGACCCCTCAGACGCCCGTTTTTGACAAAAGCGGCTTGATCAACCCGATCTGGCAGCGGTTCTTCACATCGCTATGGAATCGAACGGGTGGTTCGACTGGAACGGGCGGATCGTTTGCACCGACGAACGGCAGCGCATCGAATGTCTTCAACGCTGCGACGGCCAACACTCCCACAGAAGTTCCGCCGTTAGCTCAGGTGCAGTCACTTGATTCGACAGTGCTCAACACTGCCGAGACGTTTGCAACCAATGCTGCCAATACTGCTCAGTCCAATGCGGAAGCATTTACAAGCGCAAGTTACGCACCTCTTGCCTCGCCTGCATTGACAGGGACGCCATCGGCTCCAACAGCTGCTGCGGGAACCAATACGACGCAACTCGCGACGACCGCATTTGCAACGGGCGCGGCGAACACCGCACAAAGCAACGCTGAAACCTACGCGCTCAACGAGATACAGACGGGCACAGGATCAGCCTTTGTCAACGTGACCGCAGGCGCATCACCCTACACCTACACATCAACGGCAGTCGGCAATCTCGTGATCGCTGGGGGCACTGTGACGGCCATCACGCTAAGTCGCGGGGCATCATCGGTCACGCTTCCAATAGCCACGCCCATTGTGCCGATGGATAACACGGATGCAGTGCAGATCACCTATTCCGCAGCACCGACACTGACCTGGATACCCCGATAAATGCGCAATTTCATGAAACTTGGCGATAACGCCGCAGTTGCTCCCCTTTTGCTGGCATTGCATCGATTTGAGAAATCGCAGGGCATTTGGAAGGCTGACACCTATCTGCGCGATTACCCACAAGGCCCATTTGGCGACACCGAATCCGTGATTCTGCGGTTTCCGCCTCGTTCGGTTCACGAAACCGAAGAAGCGCTGCGCAAGCATGAACAGAACTTCGACCAACATGAAAACGTCGATCAGCCTGTTTTTAAGCTATTGCCCGAAGCGCGCCCGCTGGTATTTGGACTGATGGCCGCCGTTCAGGGCGAACGCCTTGGCCGCGTCATCATCAACAAACTGCGGCCCGGTGGCGTCATTTACCCGCATGCCGATACGCCAGCGCATGCGCAGTATTGGGACCGTCATCACATCGTCTTGCAATCGCAGCCAGGGGTGATGTTCCGCGCCGGATCGGAGAAAGTCTACATGGCGCCCGGTGAGATTTGGTGGTTTGACAACTCAGTCGAGCATGAGGTCATCAACAATTCCGCCGATGATCGCATTCATATGGTGGTCGATATTCGGACATCCAAATGATCACGTTCCACGCCGAATCGTTCACCCAAAGCCTGCCGGAATTCAAGCACTTGCTCCCGCTGCACTGGGAAGAACTGGCGCTTAATCAGGATAAGGTGCCGCTTGATCCGCAATGGGATGTTTACATGGAGCGAGAGCGACGCGGTGAGTTGCTGTTCATAGCCGCGCGTGAGGCCGGGGAAATCGTGGGCTACTTCATCGGGTTCATTGCGCCCGGACTGCATTACGCAACATGCCTGACTTGCACGATGGACATTTTCTATCTGCGCAAAAACAAGCGCACCGCCATGACCGGCGTTCGTCTGTTCAAGGCGGTCGAAGAGGAACTGCGACGCCGTGGCGTGCAAAGGTGGTTTGCGGGCTCCAAGGTGCATGCTGATGCAAGCGCATTGTTTGAGCGCCTGAAATTCTCTCGCGTCGAGATTTATTACTCCAAATGGCTGGGAGAATGACATGGTTGCAGCAGCAGTAATCGGGGGTGCCGTTGTTGGCGGCTTGGTCACATCCCAGGGCGCGCAAAACGCAGCAAGCACGCAAGCCAATGCGGCCACGCAAAATCAGAACGCAGTGTTGCAGGCGGGGCAACAAGCATCCAACCTTGACCTCAACGCCATCAACACAACGAATTCGTATCTGCAGCCCTATGCGAATTTAGGCACCACGGCTGCAGGCACCACGTCCAACCTGCTGACCGGCCAGAACAGCGGCCAGATGGTGCAGGCCATGCAGAACATGCCTGGCTATCAGTTCCAGCTTCAGCAGGGCCTTGAAGCGGCTCAGAACGGCTTTGCGGCCAAGGGCTTGGGATCGAGCGGCGCAGCCATGAAAGGCGCCGCACAGTACGCAACTGGCCTTGCAAACAGCAATTATCAGAACTTCTTCAACAACAACCTCAGCGCGGCGCAACTTGGGGCGAACGCGGCTTCTCTGCAATCGCAAAACACCTCGAACCTGACGACTGCAGCCGGGAATGCGCTGATGGGCAGCTCGACGAACGCGGCAAGCCTGGGCATGGCCGGTGCAGCGGCAACGGCATCAGGGCAAGCGGCCTCAGCCAGTGCGCTTGGCAATGGCATCAGCAACGCCGCGAACGGCTACGCGCAATACCAAATCATGCAACAGGCGATGCAAAACGGCAATGCGCTGCAAGGCATGTACGGCCTCACGTATTAAGGACACGATATGCCGCAAGTTGTTCTACCAGACACCACAGCAGCATCCTGGTTGGCTGTCGCCAATGAGCCGAAGCCTGTCAACCTTCTCGGCATGGCGCAGCAGGGCATGCAGTTGCGCGGCAGCATGCTGCAAAACCAAAACTTGCAAAACCAACTGACGGAATTTCAAAGCCGCCAAGCGGCAGGGCGCGATTTCCAGAAGAACATCAACCCTTTGACTGGGCAACTGGATCAAGCAGGGTTGAATCGAACTGTTGCTGCCGATCCTCAGGCGGCGCTCTCCGCGCAACAAATCAGCCAGCAAGGGCTCGACAATCTGAAATCCCATCTGCAAAACCAAGGTTTGGATCAAAGCAACGCCATCCAGCGCCTCAAGTGGACGTATGACCAAACGGGGGCACTCTTGCAGCAGCCCAATGTCACGCGCGCCGATGTGATCGACAGCCTGACAAACTCGGTCAAGGACGGCATCATGCCCGCGAAAGATGCCGCTGCCGTGATTCCGACGATCCCGGAAAACGGCCCGCAACTGCGCCAGTTCCTACAAGAGCGGTTTGCGCAAGCACAGGGAAGCATCCAGGCGCTTGCCCCGCATATCCAGATGGTGGATAACGGCAAGTATCAGATCGCGTACAACTCAAATCCGGCTTTCGGCAATGGCATCGGGCCTGCAGGGCCTGCTGTGGTCAACACACTCAATCCCGCGCAAGCCGCCCAGCCGGTTCAGTTGCCGAGCCCGACAGGCGCGCCGCAAGTGACCACACTGGGCGGAATCGCTCAGACGCAGGCGAACGGCGGACAACCGCCAATCATCGCCACCGGAATCACCCCTGCAGATCAGTCTGCCCAATCTGCAGCCGGGACTGGATCTGCAAATCAGGGCGTTGCGCTTGTTCAGTCCGCTTCTCAATTGGCTCCGCAGCGCGCCATGCTGCAATCCATCATCGCCGAGAGTGGCGCGGCCAATACCGGCCCCATTGCGGGCCAAATGGCAAAACTCGGCGGCGTCCTGCAGCAATTCGGCATCAAGGGATTTGACCAAGCGACGGCCTATCAACTCACGCAGAAATCAACCATGCAATACGTCGGCCAAGCCATGCAATCCATGGGCGTGCCGACAGACGGCAAGATGCTGTCGATGGAAATGGCGACGCCAAATGCCACCATGACGCCAGAAGCAGTCAAGGCAGCTGGTGGGATGCTGATGGGGGGGCTTGACTACAAACAGGCCCAGGCGAAGGCTTGGACGCAATACCAGGCAGCAAATGGCCCGGCGTCTTACCCGCAGTTCCAAGCGGCATGGAATCAGAACGCCCCCAATGCAGCGGCGTTCCAATTGCAATACTTGCCCCAAGCGGAGAAGGCGCGCTACATCAAGAGTCTCAGCGCGGCACAAAAGCAACAACTGGTGAATTCGTACAACTGGCTGGGACAAAATGGCTTCCTCGGCCAATAAGTACGGACCGCTGTTCCAAGCGGCTGCGCAAAAATACGGCGTTCCTCCGAATCTGCTGATTGCCCAAGCGCAGGCGGAAAGCAGCTTCAACCCGAATGCTGTCTCGCCGACGAATGCGCAGGGTTTGATGCAGATCGAGCCGTCGAATTTCAAGGCCTATGGAGTCACAAATCCATTTGACCCTGCGCAGAACATTGATGCGGGCGCGCACTTGATGGCCGACGATCTTCGGCTGGCGCATGACGATATCGCGCTCGCACTGAAGTATTACCACGGCGGAATGAACCCGAAGAATTGGGGACCTCAGACCGCTGCCTACGTCTCCAACGTGCAGAAAAATATGCAGCCAGCATTCAAGCCTATGACCCTGCAGGACTTGGACGCCATGGCGGCCGGCAATTCCACAGCAGCGACTGCGCAACCGTCGGCGCAACCTGCATCGGGCTTCAAGCCCATGACGATGCAAGACTTGGACGCGATGGCTCAACCAACCGCGCAGGCAGGCAAACCCCAAGTCGAATCGGCCCAGCAGCTTGAGCCTTCCGGCATGGGACGATTCATGGTCGGCGTCGGTCGCGGCATGATGGACGTTGGCCAGACCGTGAAAAGCGGACTTTTGCATGGGGCGTCTGACATCGGCTTGGTTCCGTCAAGCGTCCCGCAAAACTACGACCAGCAAGTCGCGCAGGAAAAGAAGCTCTACCAGGCGACGCAGCCTACGACCGGCATGGACGTGGGGCAAGTCGTCGGCCAAACAGCGGCTACGTTGCCCGCAATGGTGGCGACGGACGGCGCAATTGGGGCAGCGGCTCCGCGTGTGGCGTCAGTGCTGGGCGATGGGGTTGCCGGGAATGCGGTGCGTGGCATTGGCAACCTCCTCACCGGCACGGCTGGCGAAGGCATGACGGGCGCTCGCGGGCTGATGGTTCGTGGCGCCAGCGCTGCAGCACAGGGCGCCCTGCTGGGTGGAGAGGTAAACGCACTCACCGGGCAACCCGTCGTACAAGGCGCAGAAATGGGCGCAGCGATGGGGCCAGCGGCACGCGTGCTGGGCGCAGGAGCGAAAGCGGGAGGGCGGTTCGTTTCCAATCTTCTCAGCCCCATCACGACCGATCTATCACCGCGCCTGACCGAAACCACGGCGGTCAATCGGCTTGTGCAGGCCGCTCAGAATGACGGCGTGACGCCAGACCAGATCATCGCCAAAATGCGCGAACTGGGGCCGCAATCGACGCCCGTGGACGCCGTGTCTGCCCTCACCACGAAAAGTGGCGCGAACGTGCGGCAAATGGCCGAAGAAGCCGCTGCGACCCCAGGCGCGGCGCAAGCCAAAGCAGCATCCATTTTGGAAGGAAGGGCCGACGCTGCGCCATCCCGCATCAATGACGCGGTGAAGGCCGCTACAGGCGCGCAGGGCGACGTCCATGCAGAGGCCGCCGACCTGATGGCGCAACGATCGGCTGAAGCCGCTCCGCTTTACCAAAAGGCGCTTTCCGGCGAACTGCAGCCTGATGATCGATTGCAGGCGTTTCTCAAAGACCCTGTGTTTCAGTCTGGCCTTGCGCGCGGGCAGGAAATCGCGCGACTTGATGCGCTGGCGAAGAATGAGCCGTTCAACCCGGCAGACTTTGCCTCCCTCAAATCGACTCCTGCGCAGGAAATTTCATCCCCCATCGTTGACGCAAGCGGAAAACCGATGGCCGTAACGACAGTGCCGGGCCAAGCTCCAACGGTCAGCATGCGTGCGGCGGATGCGGCAAAGCGCGGACTTGATGATATGGTGGAGCAATATCGAGATCCAACGACGGGGCGTCTAGCCCTCGACCAGCGCGGGAAAGCCCTCAACGACGTTCGGGGATCGTTTGTGAACTATCTGGATCAAGCAAATCCCGATTACGCCGCAGCGCGTGCGTCATGGGCCGGACCTTCCCAATCCTTGGATGCGCTGAACATGGGGCGCCGGGCTCTCTCCAACGACCCGGAAGTCACGTCGAGCGTTGTCGGCAAGCTCTCACCCAGCGACCGACAGTTCTTCCTGAGCGGCGTCACGCGCGCGCTGCAGGACAAGATCGCCGGGGCGCAAGACGGCGCCGATGTGACGCGCAAGATTTTCGGCAACAGCCTGATCCGCAACAAAGTGGCCGCAGCATTTGACGATCCAGAAGCGTTCGCCAATTTCGAGAAGCAAATGCAGGCCGAAGCACAATACGCGGCCACGCGCAACGAAGTGCTGAAAGGCTCCCAGACGGCGCGCAGGATGCTCGGAGCGAACCAAGCGGACTTTGTGACGCCGGTCAATCACCTGATCCGGGGCGACATTGGAAGCGCGACGCGATCAGGGCTTGGCGCGATCAGCCAATGGGCCATGACGCCCAGCGCAAAGCAGATGGAAGCGCAGGGAAACTTGTTGTTTGAGCAGAACCCGGATGTGCTTGCAAAAGCATTCGCGCGCGCCAAGCCTGGAGCGGTTCAACGCACCATCGGCAACGCCCTCACGAACGGCGCAAAAGCCGTTCTGCCCGCGTCAATGCTTGGCTACGAGTTCAACCAGACTGGCCGTTGATGTGCCGTATCATGCTTCGGTACGCAACTCGCATGGCTTTGCGTCGAGAAGGGCCGCCAAGTAGCAGGTCAATCACCCGCATGGGAACCCAGACCCACAGCACAATCTTGAGTGCTTGGAGCCAGTTTTCCGCAAAGTACTTGGACAGCGGCCAGCTTGAAAGGCCGTCTGCCGCAATGGCGATCAGCCAGAACAAAAACACCGCAATGATTTCCGGCCACGCCGGATCAGGGTTGCGCACCTCTTGACTCACCATTCCCTCCTTTCAAGGCGCCTACGGGCGCTTTTTTCATTTTCGAGCCTCCAGCATGGCACAACAACTCGCAAACGGCAAGCAACAGTTCATTGATGGCAATGGCAATCCTCTTGCTGGCGGCTCTGTCGCCTTCTATCTTCCAGGCACGCTGACGCCGACAAACACATGGCAAGACCCTGGCCTGACGATCCTGAACGCGAATCCAGTGATTCTTGACGCAAATGGCATGGCGTCTATTTGGGGAATTGGCTCTACGCAATATCGTCAAATCGTCGAAAACTCCGTGGGCGTAACCATTTGGGATCAGGTTGTCGGCTTGGTCGACTCGTACCAACTCTCCTCAACGGGTTCCGTCGTCCGCACCGTTCCAAGCAAACTGCAGGAATCCATCAGCGTCCTCGACTTCGGCGCTGACCCGACTGGTGTGGCGGATAGTACATCCGCATTCAATAGTTGTTTTGCTGCAACAACAAACCCCGTTATTCCTCCTGGAAATTATATATTTAATGAGCAATTGAATTACAACAGCACTTCTAAACTTTCAATAAAGGGAGCGGGAAGCAGCGTTACAAGACTAATTTATAACGGCGCAAATACAACAAATGATTGTTTTGTTTTTGGTACGACTACTGGTGGTGCGCCGCAATTAGAAATATCGGGGGTAAGGTTTTTATCAAATACAAAAATGACCGCAGGGGCTGGCGTCCATTATTACGGTTTAGATCGTGCAACACTGAGAGATGTTCAATACAGCTCACAAGACGAAAACAATTACAATTTTTATCATGGAGCTTGGGTTACTGGATGCGATTTCTCTTATTTTGATGGGTTTCAAGCATTAGCTCAACAAGATGGAATACGTTGTTCAGGAAGCACAACATTAGGGCAGGCCGATATTTATTTACAAGAAGGTAAAGTTTTTGGTTGCACAAATGGCCTTCATTTTTCTGGCGGCATGGGTGGTATTACAGTTGATAATTCCGATATTATTAAAAATCTAACAAACATATTGGTTGACCAAGCAGATTTAGCTGTAACGAATAGAGAAGTGTTTCTGGGTTCTGGACTTGCGATTGATAGTGCAGGAACAAGTTCAACAGCAAATGGTATCGGTGTTGATATACAAGATACTGATGCTCTTGTTATTTTTAACGAAACATGGGTTTCTTCCGCAGGAATATTGATTCGGACGGGGGCCAATTACACAGGCCCACTTTTACTAAAGACCCCATTTTTATTTAACGCAGACACAAACAGCGGGACAACTCACGGGAATGCAGTGGAAATTGGGAATGTTAATTGTGCCGTAGTAGCTCAAGCACCAATATTAAGATCCATACAAGGCATCGGGTTTACTTGCACGGCCGGCGTAAATGCTCAGGTGGTTGTTAATAATCCTGTCGCAATGAATCAAATGGAAGTTTTTGACCCGGCAACCATTTGCCCGACATTTATTGACAATAGTTCAGGGTTTGGGGTGCAAACAAGTGCTGTTTCTCTAGCAGCGAACGCAACTTACAATTTTAATAATTTTTCAGGGCAAATCAATGTACAAAATAACACAACAGGTTCAATTGGTTCTGTTATTTGCGGCGGTGGTGGCGTTTTAGTTCTTGGGTGGACAGGAACAGTTGGGGGTACTTTTGCTTATAACAGCGCCATTGCAGGGTATACGTTTACAAATACAGGAACCAGCACAGCGATATTTACTTTTATACCCATAAGGCAGAGAGCAGCGGCTTAATTTTATGAACTTACCGCGAAGGACGGCCATGCCGACGATTGACACCATGCAAGCCCACGAAGCCCGATTGACCATCCTTGAAGAGCAGACGCGAGAGATTCGCTCGACGCTCAAGGACTTGGCGCAGGACATGCGCCGTTTGGCCGATGCCACGGTGCAACAGGCCGAAGACCGGCAGGCGCTCAAGCGGGCGTTTGAGCAGATCGAAAAGATGACAACCCGCATGGACGCAATCGACCAGCGGATTGACGATGCGGAGAAGGCGCGCCTGCAAAGCGCAGCGCACCGGGCAGAACATGAACTCGCCAAGCAGCAGGAAGACCGCAAGCGCTTCGTCTGGATGGTGATGAGCTACGGCATGTCGGCAGGGTTCGGCGCGGCGCTGGCGCACTTTGGCATTCAGGTGCTCAAGTGAGCGTCGAGCAAGCCCACGTCGAGCGCGAAACGCTCGCGGTCGAGGTCAACATCCCCGGCCATGCGCCGCGCACCGAAACCTCCCTGTTCGAGCGCACGCGCAAGGCGCTGATCGCGCGCGATGGCTGCTGCTGGATCTGCGGCGCGAAGGACAGCAAGGACGCGCCGCTGCAAAGCCATCACTACCCCGTCGAGCGCAGCCTGGCGACCGCGTGGGACTGGCCCCGGTTCATCCGCGACTGCAAGGCCGGGTCATGGGGGGCACATGCGCAGGCGTTCGACTGGGACAGTTTCGACCCGGCGAACCCGTACACCTTCGTTGACGACCAGACGGTGAACGGCTTGCTGCTGTGCGAGGCGCACCACATCGGCAAAGACCAGGGCATCCACACGATGCCGCATCCGCTGTGGGTCTGGCAGCGGTATGCGCCCGAGGGTTACCGCCTCTCGGACGTGGAAATCGTCCATCACCAGTTCTGAACCCATGAGACTATCGACCAACCAGATCGCCGCCGCGACGGGCGCGACGGTCGCGCTTGCCGCCACCTGGCAGCCGTGGCTGATCGCCGCGATGGAGCGGTTCGACATCAACACGCCGCAGCGGATTGCGGCTTTTCTGTCGCAAATCGGGGTGGAATCGGGCGGCCTGTGCGAGATGGCGGAGAACCTCGATTACTCCGCCGCTGCGCTGATGGAGCAGTGGCCGACGCGGTTTACCCCGGCAGAAGCCCAGCTCTACGGGCGCACCTCGGCGCACCCGGCGAACCAGCAGATGATCGCCAATATCGCTTATGCAAACCGCATGGGCAATGGCGACGTGGCGTCTGGCGACGGGCGGCTGTTTATCGGGCGCGGCGCAATCCAGCTTACGGGCCGGGCGAATTACCGCGCAGCCGGTGCCGCGCTGAACATGCCGCTGGAATACATGCCCGAGCAGGTGGCGCAGCCGCAGGCGGCAAGCCTGACGGCAGCTTGGTACTGGGCCGAGCACGGCTGCAACGCGATGGCCGACGGCGGCCATATCACTGCGATCACGCAAGCCATCAACGGCGGCACAAACGGGCTGGCACGCCGCCAGCAGCTTTACGCACAGGGCTTTGTTGCCGCCCTCAATGTGGGATGAGCGACGTGCAAGATCTGGCCGATCAGGCCGAAGCCGCCGAACAGCGGCACCGCGATGCGGCTTTGGCCGTGCGCAAGCCCTCCCTGCTGGCCTGCGGGCAATGCCACTACTACGCCGAGCCGCTGCGCTCTGGCCTGCTGTTCTGCGGCTTGGAATGCCGCGATGGATTCGAGGCCGAGCAGGATGCACGGAGGCGCAATGGCAACTAGAGGCCCGAAACCGAAACCGAGACCGAAGCCGCTGCTCAACGGCGCGAAGGTAGGCAGCGTCCTGCTCTCGCACGGCCACGGGGCGCTCACCATCATTGATCTGCCGCCCGACGACGACGGCACGCTGTGCGTGGTGTGCAAGACGCGCGGCGGGTTCGAGATCGACCTGAGCGCGGCCTATGCCGGGAAGCTTGCGGTGCTCGCGCCATGACCTGGTTTCCCTGGCTCGCCGCCATCCTTGTTTTCGGCTCCGTTCTGGGGCCGATTTTGTTTGTGCTGTTACGAAAGGACGATCCATGTCGCAAGCACTGATCCGGCTGATTTCAGCCGCTGGCCTGTTCGCCCTCTGGGGTGGGCTGGTGTTCCTCGGCAAAGCCGATGCGCAGGGGCTCGTCCTCGGCATTCAGGCGGCGCTTCTTGGCCTAGGGGTGTTTCACACCGCGATGGCCTTACCCGGCGCGCAGGCGCCCTCCAAAAGTCAGGAGCAATCCCAATGAAGAAACTTCTTCTCGCGGCCTTGTGCGCCGCGTCTTTGGCTGGCTGCGCAACTGTCGCACCTGGCGCTGGCCCGGTCTCCGCAGCAAGCGCAACGCAGAGCGCGGCACAACTGCAAGCGAACTGGCTGCAATCTTGCCTCGCCTACGAGGGAGCACAGAAAACAGCGATCGCCAACATGGGCCGCATGTCGAACGCGAACCTGCAACGGCTTCTGATCGTGACGCACCAGATCACGCCGATTTGCCTGAAACAACCGGCAGACTTGAACGCGGCCACGGTGCAGATCACCGCAGCCGTGACCACGATTGGAATCCTCAGCG
>JAEHJW020003379.1_pt1 | contig 18797 bp, 19 predicted proteins | sample 9271431 | NCBI WGS metagenome assembly JAEHJW02 | reverse complement strand
GGGCGTAGCCCCGGCGCGACATGGCAGGACGTGCATGCCGCGCTGGCGCGCCACGGCGTGCGCATCGAGACGAAGGGTTCCGGCATGGTGGTCACGGTGCGACTCCGGGACGGCCGTGTGCTGGCTGCGAAAGCCTCTCAGCTCGGAAGGTTCGCGAGCAAAGCGGAACTGGAGAAGCGCTTAGGGCCCTTCACGCCCCCCGACCCCGCTCAAGCGCTCCCGCCACCCGAGCGCGCGCGCACTTACGAGGCGGCGCTCGAGCAGGCGCTGATCGACGTCGACAGCGACCAGCCGCGCGGGACAGACGAACGCATGGACCGCGACCCGAACCGCCGCGCGGGCCAGCGAGCCGAGCGCGCGCGCGAGCGCGAGGCGCTGCACGCCACATATAAGGAAGAGCAAGCTGCGGCGCGCGGCCGGCGGCGCGACGAGCGGGCCGCGCTCAGCGGGCGGCATCGGACCGAGCGGGCGGACCTGCGCAAGCTGATCCGCGAGGAGCGGCAGTCCGCGCGCTCGAAAGCTCGAAAGGAGGGCATGGACCCCCGCATGGCCCACGCTCTGCACGCGAAGCGCGCGGCCGAGAGAACGGAGGCGCTGCAAAAGCGACAGGCCACGGAGCGCGCCGCGCTTCGTACGCTGCCGCCGGCCGAAGCCTGGCGGCAATGGCTCATCGAGCGCGCGGCGGCCGGGGACTCGGCCGCAGAGGCGGCGTTGCGTGGCATTCGTTATCGCGAGCGGCGCAAAGCCAAGCGCGATGCGTTCGAGGGGACGGACGACGAGGCTCTGGCGCCACGGCTTACCGTCGCCGCGCTCACCGCCGATCTCGATGCGCGGCGACATCTCATCACATACCGCGGTGCCGATGGCGCGGCGAAGTTCGTGGATTTTGGTCAGCGCATCGAGATGCGCGACCGCACGGCCGATTCCCTCGAGGCCGCGCTGCGAATTGCCGCCGAGAAATACGGCGGCCGGGTCTCGATCCAGGGCAGCGGGGAGTTCCGCGAGCGCGCGGCACGCCTCGCCACGCGGATTGGCGTGCGGGTCTCGGACGAAGACCTGCGCTCCATCGTGACGGACGAGCGAGGGCACATCGAGCAGGAATGGCGGCAGCCTGGAATCTCGGGGGTCGCGCCCCGGGACGGAGCGGCGGGAGAGGAGACGAGCGGCGGCGCCGCGAGGCAGGACGCGGAACGAGTGGATGAGGAGGGTCGAGAACCAGATCGGTAGCGCGCGAGCGGCTTGAGGCCGCGGGCAGCCGTCACCCCGCACGCTGATTGCCCGCGCTCAGCGAGCGCGGATCCGCAAGACCTTCCGGACTGCGCAATGGATGGCCTTGGACCACATCCTCTCGGGGACTTCCGGATGAGCCGCGATCGCCCGCTTGACGAGGGCATCGAATGCGACCTCATCCGTCACGGTATCGGTCTTGAGTGCGACCCGGTAAGTGTGCGCCGCTTCCTCAATAGCGCGCATGGCCAATGACTGCATGCGCGCAGCATCTTCGTGCCAGGTGTCGAGCCGTTGATCCACCGTGCGGTGCAGCGCGGGCGCTTCGGCCCGGGCGGCGGCGAGGTCGAACGAGGGTGCAGGTGCGGGTGGCTGAGTCAGGTACTCGGCACGGTGCTTGCGTAGCTCGCGGCTCACCGTGCTCGGGGACCTGCAGAGCGCACGAGCAATCGCGCGCACCGTTTGTCCCTGGTGGAAGAGGCGATGAATATCGGCACGGTCTCGGTGATCGAGATAGCGCCCCATGGGAAAGGGGTTGTTGCGTCGCGTCAAATTCAATTTTGCCACTGAATCCTACAAGGTAAGGGGTCGGTGGCCACACTGCGCTGACGCTCCGTTCGCCCCGACCCCGTGCGGGGCGCAGCCCCACCTTGGTCAGGGCTGCGCCCCGACACCCCTTTCCACCTGAAGCCCTTCGACTGTTCCGCGCTCCCCTTGCGGGGGCTTGTCACAGTCACCCGATTCCTAGAGCGCGGGATAGCGCTCGCTACCGAGTCTTCTCCATCGCGCGGTACCCGCCGCCGCGCGGCAGGCGTGGAGGTTGTACCCCGCGCGGGGCAGTGCAGCCCGCAGGGCCCGGCTCGCCGAGAACGGCTGTATGACTCACCGAGTGATTCAGCCATGGCGAGCAAGAAAGACCGGACATCATCCGCAGCCGGGGCAACCGCCTCGACTGCGCCGCTTGCGGGAAGCCCAGCAGGCGACCCTGGCGCGGCGGCGAATGGGACAGGCGGGGAAGCCAAGCCGGAAACCTCCGAAGAATTCAACATAGTCGCCGCCCGGCAGGCGATTCCCGTTCTCGATCGAGCGCTGCGCGCGTGGGATCGGGCGCTCGGCGCGCAACACACCCCTGCCGGGTTCGCCGTCGAGTTCGTCGCGCACATCGAGCCTTCCCGGCTCGAGCGCATCCAGTGCGCGAGCCCCGAAGAACTCACCCGCTTGGCGGAAGACCTCGCGGTGGCCTATCCGTTGGTCCCCGCCGTCGCCTGGCTGGCCGCGCTCTCGGCCAAACGGGTAAAACCGCGCTCGAGCGTCGGCCGTTCAGCCGGCAAGACACCCCGGAAAGCCAAGACCGGAACACAGCCTGGGGCCTCGGGGGAGAGCACACACCGGGCCGCCGGTGCAACCGGCGCCGCCACCTCCGCTTCCCCCGACACGGCCGCCGCGCGCGTCGAGCTCACTCCAGATCTGCGCGCTCAACACCGCATCCCGGAATGGGCGGATGGCTCTGACATCCGCCCCGGGGAGGACCTCGCGGCATACGCCAGGCGCAAGCGCGTCACCGGGGCGCCACCTGATCGCAGCAAGTTCATTGGGGAATAGTCATGCTCAAAGTCTTTCTCGTGGACGGGGACAAGGGCGGCGTGGGCAAGAGCATCGCCGCGCGGCTCTTGATTCACTATCACGTCACTCTGCCGGCCGAGGTCCGGCCGTCAATCTACGTCATCGACAGTGATCGCTCCAATCCCGATATCGGTGGCACGGGCGGTTATGTGGAAGACCCGCAAGCGGGGATCGCGGCGGTCGCTCTTCTTGACCTCTCGGATGAAGACGGCTGGATTGATCTGGTCAAGCGCTTCGGCGAGTTCGTCGAGGACGAAAATGAGCACCGTGTCATCGTGAGTCTGCCCTCGCAGATCGGTACGCGGGCGTTCAGCGGCGAGATCGCCATCGTCCGCGAAGCCATGCGGGCGCTGAACATGATCCCGGTGTGGGTGCTGTCCCGGACCAAGGAGTGCCTGGCCGCCCTCGAGGGCCGGCAAATCGCGCTGCCTCACCGGTATGACCGCGGCGTCGCCGTGCGCAACTTGTTCTGGGGGCGGGCGCGCGAATTCTACCGCTGGGAGAATTCGGAGCTGCGCAAGTCCCTCATGTCCTCTGGGTGGGCGGATGTCACCCTGCCGGCGATCAATGAGACCGTGCTCGATGGGATCGAGCGCGCACCCCTGCACACGATCATCCCTCCGGACGGCCACAAGGTGCTCGATCTCGGTACGGACATGTCCCTGCGCGCGAGTGTGGGGGCTGCGATGCCGAGCATGAAAGTCATTGCCGATTACTCGCCGACCGGTGAAGAGGACGCCGAGTGATGCGCGAGGGCGGCTACGACATCGCCGATCAGCTTTTCATGGATGCCCGCGGCATCCCGATCACGCGCTTCTCGGATCAGGACAAAGCGGACTATCGGGTCCTGCGCGAGGCGCTGATTCAGGCGACCTACCTGCCGGATGACCCGAAGGCCGCCCCGATCATCGCGCTCGTCGCCTTCGTGTGGGCGCGCTGCACCGGGCGCGCCGATGTGCTGCTCGCCATCAAGGAGTCCATTGAAGGCGAGGTCATCGACGGTGAGCGCCGCGGCGTCCTCGGGCAGATCAAGGCAGTCATCGCCGGAGAGTTCGCGGGATTCGCCGAGCGACTCGACGCTCACATAAAAGAGAGCGCGACGCTCACCGTGCGGCAGCGTCACCTGGACGAGCGGCGGACGGAGGTCCGGACCGACCCGGATTTGACCGTTGAGGCGATCGCGACCGCGGTGATTGAGGCGTTGCGGGAGTCCGGATCGGTCTTCTCATCGCCGGATCCCTCTCTTGAGACGCAGAGGGTGCCCGCCCCACCCGCGATCGATCACGAGGGCATCGCCTCGGTCACCGCCGAGCGCGTCGTGGAGGGACTCAAGCCCCACATGGGGGTTCACGTGGATATTGCGGCGATCAAGGAGTCGCTGCGCGAGAGCTTTCAGCTCGCCTGGATCTGGATCGCCTTGGCGTGTGTGCTCTGCGCCGGCGGGTTTGGCGTCTGGGTGGGGTATCAACGGGCCTCGGTGCGGGATGCGGGTGCAATCACAGTGCTCAGCCAGCAGGTGACCGACCTGAAACACGCGAACGCGACGCTGACCCGGGTGTGCGGCACCAACCGGCGTTGACCCACTGCGTGGGGACACCGGCTGCGCCGGGGCACGTCGGCTGTGCCCTGTAAGAGTGCGGGCCGCAGGCCGGGCTACGCAGCCCCGCAAGGGCCCGGGCGGCGGAGAAGGATTGAAGAGCGTGGTGCCGTATCGGGCGCGCTTCATCAACAGATACGAGTTTTCGAGGTAATAGTCTATGAACGCTCAAGCTGAGCACGTGAACGATCAGGTCGCGGCGATGGAGCCGCACTCTGCGGCACCGGAGAAGTCCTCGGAGGAAATCGCGCTCGAGGAGGCGATCGCGCGTGAGTATCTCGAGCGGGAGCGGGACGCCTCGCGCGAACGCCACGACAAGCTCGAAGCGCTCAATGACCGCCATCGCCGCGAGGTGGAAGAATTCCAGCGGCCGGAGACCACCTCTGAGGTTCGCAAGGAGATTGAGACTCAGTACAAGAATCTCCAGGCGGGCGCGCGGCACTCACTCGTTGCGCAGGAGCTCGCGCGCCGGCAGGAAACGCTCGAGCGGCGTCACCTCTCCGAGCGCCAGCAGCTCATGGGGCGCACGCCGCTCACCTTCGCCCGCTTCCTCGAGCAGAAATTCGTCGATCCCACCCTGACCGGCGAGCGGCGGCGCGTGGCGAAGCGGCTGCACGCCGAAGCACAGCCGGTTGCCGGCTTCACCGGAGAGCGGACGGGCGACATGTCGCCCGTGGTACTCGAGGGGTTGGCCGCCACGTTCGGCACCGAAAAGGACGGCCTTGTACCGGTGCACTACGAGCGCGATCACAAGCGCGTCATCACCGATCGCGGCGACCGGCTGGACGTGCATGAGACGAGCGATCAGGAGATTGAGGCGGCACTGCGTATCGCCGCGCAGAAATTCGACCTGGAGGCGGGACTTGATCTCACGGGCGGCGAGGAATTCCGCACGCGCGCGGCGGAGATTGCCGGCCGCCTCGGCTACAAGGTGCAAAACCCCGACCTGCAGGCCGCCTGGCAGGTGGGACACGTCAAGGCCGCCGAAATCAACCCGGCGGCGGACATTACCGGCCAGGCCGCGGTGCTCGCCCGGGTGGCCGAGGCCGATAACGCCCGTGCGGGGGCCACGCCCGGCACGGGTCCTGCGGACGGCACGGGGGCGGCGGAGACTGGCATCGGGCGCGTCCAAGAGGCCGGTGCGCCCCTGGCGGTTCGGCATGAGCCGCCGCGAACCGCCGAAGAAGCGCAGCCCGCCGCATCCGCAGGGGTCGGTCCTGCGCCCCGCGTCAACATGGCTGGCGAATTCCTGCTGCAGCGCTTGAAGCCGCACCAGATCCGTGTGATCGAGTCCCTCGGCCGCGGCGAGACGGTTCCCCTCTATTTGAGCGCGTCGCTCCGCGGGCGGGCAAGCGAGCCGGATCTCGTTACCGAAGAGGGTGGACTCACTGACGATGGGCAGCGTGTCTACGATCGGCTTCGCGAGCGACAGGCCGCCGAACGCGAACAGACCCGCCTCGAGCAGCAGCAGTTGCTCACGCGCAATGAGGATCAGGCGCTGGCGGAGGCCGATCACGAGCGCGAGCTTGCCGAGAACGCGCACGATCTTGCCGACTACGGCTCCCCGGCGGCGGCCGAAGCTGACGTCGGACTGTAAGTCACCGGCACGAGGAGTCATCTATGAACTATGGCATCGAGCAGGCCCGCCCACAGGGGAGTTCATCGTCCGCGGTGGGCGAGGAGGGCTCCCCCACGATCGAAGTGCCTCGTGATATCGCCGAACGCGAGTTCGGTGCCGAGGTGATGACCGAGGAGCAAGGCGATGAGTAGACCAGAAGCGAATCCGCCCGGGGCCGGCGTGAGCCAGTCATCTGCGAGTCTCGAGGCCGAGACGAAATGCTTGCTCGCGAAGTCGGCCGAAGACTTCACCCGTGAGCCGACGGAAGAAGAGCAGCGGGCGCTACATTCACCTCGATCCATCGAGGTGAATGAGGTATCCCTGGAACGGGTGTGGAACGACGCGGAATGGTGTGCGGAATACCGTGCCGGTGATGAGGAGGTGTGGTTCCGCGATTACGGGCCTCGCCTTGAGGTCGTGAACCGCGAAGACGAGAGTATCGCCGCTGCGCTGCAAATCGCGGCCGAGAAGTTCGGCGGGATCGTAATGATCAGTGGGCCGGCGAAGTTCCGTGCACGTGCCGTGAGCCTCGCCGCTCACCTCGATATTGGAGTCCTCGAGCAGGACTTCACCGAGGCTGGCGAGCACGAGAAAGGTCTGATCGGTGCTGTGGAGATTGAGCCCGGCGAACCGGGCACAGATCGCGACGAGGAGGAGCCGGACCAGGATCTCTGTCGGTGAAAGCAATACACTGAGAGCCAGTGCATTCACGGGAAGGGTGTCATGACTTGTCAAAAATTCTGGAATCGTCCGGATGTCCAGGTCGTATGGAACCATAACGCGAAGGAAGTTCCGGTCCGTGTCTATTGCGTCAGCGACGACGGGGAACGGGTGATCATTGGACCGCCCGACGGCGAGGTCGGAGAGGTCATGGCGAGTACTCTCGAACTCACCGTGCGGCATAGGGACTCAGATGGATACACCGCCCGTTTGTCCTGGCTCCTCGCCAATGAACGCTTGGGTGGGTTGAGCCGCGCCGAGGGCGAACGGCTCTCGACGGAGGCAGAGGGGCCATCTTGTAGTGCCGTGGAGGCAGATGAGACGGACCTGGGACGATAGCGCCCGCACGATCCGGCGGGCGGACACTCGCCGGATCGAAACGCCCGCTTATGTACTCTGCGCAGCCGTATCGGCGTCATGTCGCACGCTCTGTGCGGCGCGTTTTAGATACTCGATTCCGACCATGAGGGTCGTTTGCTCGGGTCCCCAGTCTTCTTCGGACTCCATGCGCCGGAGCACCGTCAACATGAGCGATTCGACGGTATTGAGGTGATCAAGCGCATCGAGCCACGTTGCGCTCTTGCGCGCTGAGTCCCGCGCATGGAATTTGCGGGATGCGCGCGTGCGTGCCTGGGGGGTGTCCTGTGTCGCAGTCATGAAAAGCCTCCGAATATCCAAACGGTCGGCCAGCAACTGCGATGAACGAAGCCGGGCAGTCACCAAACAGTGTGTTTGGTGACTGCCCGGCTTATTGGGCAAGGTGCCCGACTAACCGAGTGACGGGCAAGCAACACGCATCCATCTACGTGGACGCACTCATCCTTGGTCTCGCCTTTTAGCGACTTGCAATCGGTCGGCTGGAGTCCTTCACCTCGAGCGTGCTCTGCGATCGTGGCGCTCCGCCTCCCTCGCAGGGCAGATTCCTCACTCGATACTCTCCAACGGGGGAATTGTGCACCTGTACGGCTTTCCTTGCAAACGGACGCGACTCTGCGCTGCGTGCGAGAAACCAGTCATTGCGCCATCTGCGTGGCCGGTCCGACTCGAGCAGATGAGCGTCGCTTTACTTAACCCCGAGTCGTTCGCCTGACGGCGTCGCAGTAGCGGCTGCGCCCTGCAAAGAGTTGCACCCCGGCGTGGGGCCCAGGCAGCGGAGAAGAAGGGTGAGGCACCCGTTTTTTTCTGTGCCGGGAGACCTGTATGAGCGCATTCGTTGCAGACCCCTATGAAATCGGCCTTCTGGCCGCTCTCGTGAAACGGATCCCGGAGGCTTATCAGCCGGACGGGGTGCGCGAACTCAATGTCTTTCAGGTCGCCAGAAGATTGGCGCTCGAGAACATCGCGAGCGTTCGGGCGGACCGTCCCCATGGATACGTGCCCGGCACGCCAGAGGGGATTGGACGCGCGGGCCCGAATCTTCTCGATAAGGACGTCATCGCGCTTGCACACGATGCCGCGCGGGAGTTTTTGGATGCGATGGACGGCGAGCACCCGCGGCTTATTGTCCAGCCGGCCGCCGCCGCCGACCTGGCGCGATATCTCGATTACCAGTCCTGCGAGCATGCCGAATGGGACCGTTCGGCCGCCCATGCCGCGCTTGCGGCGCTGCGTAGCTTTTCGAACGGCGCGAGTCTCAATGTGCGTGAAGCGCCCGTGACCATTGCCAAGTCGGAGTGGGGACTGCGCGGCGAACTCCTGAAGGAACTCGAGGCGAAAATCCTACCGGAGGCCGTGAGTCTCTATCGCCGGCAGGCCGAAAGGGACTACGCCCATGCCAGCGGGATGGGCGGTCCCGCAGCCGCCGCGGAAAAGCCGTTTTGGGAGCGGGAAGGCGTGACGCTCACGTACCGCGACCGACGGGCGTGGGTCTCTGAGGTCAATGGGCCGGGCCGCATCGCAATCGCGCTCGATGGCGTGTCGAACGTCATCGAGGTGGAATCTCGGCAGATCCGCGTGCAGTACGAGGGCCGGGATATGGCCTGGCTCGAAGCGGACGCGCTGTTTGAGTCTCTCGCCAATGAGACGCAACAGCGGGAACTGCTTGGCCGGCTCGCGGCCTCCACGGTGACACCCGGCCGATATTCGCCGTCTGAGGTCATGAAGTCCGTGTCGCACGCCGCGGTGCTCGTCGGCTCATACGCGGTCATAATGACCGGTCGCGCGGATGATCTGGAGTCCGTCGCCCAGGCGGCGCGCCTTGCCGAGTCCGCCGAGTTTCGACGCATGATCCGCGAGGTCTACGGCGACGCAGAGCCTCATGCCGGTGCGGTCGACGGCAGCCGCATCGACTGGTTCGAGGGCATGGCCTCGCTCGTTTCGAAGCCGGCGGGTCAGGTCGAGGACGGTACTGCTCAGGGGCCTCTCGTCGCGATTCTCACCGCCTTGCCCGGCTCGCGCGCGGGCGATGCGCTCGCCACGGCGCTCGCGGTCACGGCCGAGACGGCGCGCATCTTCGATTCGCGCTTCCCCGCGTTGCATGACGGTCTTAGCCAGCCGCCCGTGCCACCGGAAACCGCTCCGGTGCAGGAGCACCCGCCGCAAAGCTCACGGCCTCAGCAAGGCCGTGATTTCCGTCAGGAGATCACCGACAAGATGGTCGCGGCGCTCGAGGAGGGAAAGATTCCCTGGGAGAAGCCGTGGAGGCAGAGCGAGCGGCCCATGAACGGACTTTCCGGCCACCGCTATCAGGGCATCAATCGCTTCATGACGATGCTGGTCGCGGCCGAACGCGGATACGCGGATCCGCGGTGGTTGACATTCAGGCAAGTTGGGGAGGCCAACGGCCACGTTCGCAAGGGCGAGCACGGTGTGCCGATCGAGGTGTGGAAGCCGAGACCCTTTTGGGAGCGCAAGGACGTAAAGATCACGCTGGATGGGGCGCGAGCCAAGGTGTTTGCGGAGGGTCCGGGCGGCGTAGAGATCGGGGCGTCGGGCTATTCGAAGCAGCCCACGGGCACCGTGCATCCGAACTCACTGTGTGTCGAGCACAACGGTAAACCGCTCTCCTGGCGCGCCGCGCACGAGAGTCTCGACACCGCCGCCGCGCGTGTGTTCACGGTCTTCAACGTGGAGCAGTGCGAGGGGCTCGATCCTGAGAAGCTAAAACCCCTTCCGGAGCAAGGTCCACCGATCGACGCGCACACGCGGGGTGAGTTTTTTATGGCAGCCATGCGCGCCGATGGCATCGCGTTTAAGGTCGGCGGCGATGGTGCGTGTTATGTGTCGAGTCTCGACACGATCCAGTTGCCCGAGCGTGACCGGTTCATCTCCCAGGAACGTTACTACGCAACGGCACTGCACGAGATCGGCCATGCCACGGGTGCCGCACAGCGGCTCGCTCGCGAGGGAATCACGGGCGAGCACCGCTTTGGCTCCGAAGGCTACGCCCGCGAGGAATTGCGGGCCGAGCTCGCGAGCGCATTCCTGTCGGCGGAGACCGGCATCGCCGGCCGGGACGGGGCATCCCGTCCGGGTAGTGTGGAGTCGAACATCGAGAATCAACACAAGGCGTACCTTCAGAGCTGGGCCAAGGTGTTGAAGGCCGACAAGAACGAGTTCTTTCGCGCTGCAAAGGAAGCCGGAGAGGCGGCGGATTATGTGCTCGTCCGCGAGCGGGAACTCGAGCAGGCGCTCGAGCATGCCGGCGTAACGCCACACCAGGCGTCCGTAATCGAGGCGGCGTGTGCGCAGCACGATCTACAGGAGTGTGGCGGGGTGATTGACGGGCGCTATGGCGAGCTGCTGCGGATCGAATCCTCCGCCAACGGTGACTTCGCGCTGCGCGACCCCGCGACGCGCGAACCGCTGGGAACGGTTGCCTCGCGAGAGGCCGCGCTCTCCCGCGCCCTCGGCGAGCGACATCGCGCCGTGACCGAGGACGTCGCCACAGTCGAGGCGGAAGAAGGAGTCGAACGATGAATGCAAGAGAGCTTGCGACCGTGCTGGCTGCGCTGCGTTACTGGCAGCAGGACCTCGCGGCCAACGATGCACCGCCGATCAGTGAAGAGTTTTTCGACGACTGCGAGCCGTTGACCTCGGAGGAAATCGACGGTCTTTGCGAGCGGCTGAACACGGAGCCTGCTGAGCAGCTTGCGCGTGGGTCGCTGCGGCAAGAGTCGTTGGCCGCAGGACCGGTGCCGGCCGTAGGACCCGCGCGGTACCTGTACCGCCCGCTGCTGCGGCCGGCGGGCTTTGCAACGATGCCGGCGGGGCTGAAGTGGGACTATGCCGAGGTGCCGCGGGAGATCGCGCATCTGCGACGGAATCTCCCGGTAAGCCGTCATCGCTACGGCGTCATTGCTTGTGATCGTGAACTCACGGAGAACGAGTGTCGGCACTTCGATCTCGAGCAGGTGCCCGAAGAACGAACGGTTGGCGCCTGCGTTGCGCGCGATGAGGCCACCGCCGATGAGGGGATGGAAGATGACCTGGGAGAGAGTCGGTGATGGTGGACTACGGAAAGTTCATCGCGTGGGCGGCCGAGCACGGTGTCTTGATCGAACCGGCGCGCTGCCTCGCCGACGGCAAGATTCACCGTGCGGATGCCGGAGAGCGGGAGAGGGACCGGGAGGATGCCTCATACCTGCTTTGGCCGGATGGGGACGGATGGATCCGCAACTTCAAGGCCGGCGGCGAGATGCGGTATTTCCGGTGCCGTGAGCAGGGCGTGCCGCTGCCGCCGATCTCGGCCGCTGAGCGCGAGGAGATCCGGTGTCGGCAAGCTGAGCACGCCGCCGTGCGGGAAGCCGAGCATCGGCGAGCGGTCGAGTCTGCGCGGACGACCTGGGCGCGCGGTCAGGCCGCTGACGAGCATCCGTACCTGGACGATCCGCCGCTCGGCGCCGCGGGCCTGAGGGTCTCGGGGGTGCGCGCGGAGCTTCTGGTCCCGGTACTCGGCTTTGATGACTCCGACGTGCTCACGTGGCGCGGCCTACAGAGGATTGCCGCGGATGGAACCAAAAAATTTGCACTGGGCACCCGCCCGTACGGCGCTTTCGCGATTATCCCTTGCGGGGATGACCCGCTCGAGTGCGCTGAAGTGCTGCGCACGTCAGAGCGCTTCATTCTGTGCGAAGGGGTCGGCACGGCTCTCGCGCTGCATCAGGCGACAGGACAGCCCGTCGTCGCCGCGCTCTCGGCCGGCAATCTCCCGGTGCTCGCGCGGGCGCTTGCGGACAAGGTCGCGGATCACGTCGTGGTCTATGCCGATGCGGACGGCCGCGCCGAGCGTGAAGAACAGAGTTACATCGGGCAGCGCATGGCGGTGGAGGCGGCGCGGGCCTTCGGCGGGCATGCGCGCGTCGCGTTGCCCGTGCGGGCAGGCGGGATGACACCCCCTGGGTATGACGCTCGAGATCAACTGCGAGACGGCGACGGCGCCGCGATCGCGGCAGCGATTGAGGCAGCGCTCCCGCCGGCCCTCATTTGCCTGCCGACCCCTGCAGGTGCTGCGCTCCGCATCGGGCTTGTGCCCCATGTGGGGGACCGGGAAGGCGAGGAAGAGCGGGAAGAGTGTGAACTCGGCCGCTGAGTATATGAGGACATCATGGCGAAAAAGAGCGATGACGAGAAACTCATTGATGAGGTCAAAGAGCGCGCGGCGTTCATGGTCGGGTGTGAGCCCGGTTCACACTGCGCCGTGCTTGATTTAGGCGTAGAGGACACCCGTGAGGCGGCGTGCCGCCGCCTGGCCGTGGCGAGCGCGTGCGTGAATGCGCGCCCCGGCGAGCGCCCCGGGCTGCAGGTCATCCGGGCGCTTTCGAGCGGTGTTTACATAGGCATTGCCTTCGGACCCTATGACACGGCGCATGAAGCGGCGTGCGCGTCCGAGCGCGCCGCCTCGGCGCTCGCGGCGCACGCGGAGAAGGAGCGCCGCGATAGGCAAGCGCGCCAGGAGGTGGAAGTGCGCCAGGAAATCGAGGCGGCGGAGGCGGCCGCAACCGAAGCCGCGGAGCTACACGCGTTCGAGCTGGAGACGGAACAGATTGCCGCCGCCGATCTCGGTCGGTAAGGCCCGCGCGCGGGCGGCGGGGCATGGGCATCGATGAACGAGATTCACTCCTCGCGTGTGTTTCGGGTGCTCGTGACCGGAGGGCGAGCGTTTCCCGATCGCGAGAGCGTAGTCGCGCGTCTCGCGGCGTGCCGGCAAGAGGCCCAGCAGTGGGGGTTGACGCTCATCGTGATCCACGGTGCCTGCCCGACGGGTGCCGATCATTGGGCGGCACTCTGGTGCCGGCGCAAAGGCGTTGAGGAGCGCCGCTTCCCCGCGCAGTGGGACATCTGGGGTCGAAGCGCTGGTCCGCGGCGTAATCAGCAGATGCTGGACGAGGGGCAACCGGACCTAGTGCTCGCCTTCCCCGGGGGCCGAGGAACGGCGGACATGGTGCGCCGAGCGAGAGCGATGGGTGTCCTCGTAGTTCATGGTGATTCGCAGGTCAGTCCTGAGTTCGCGCGCGCGATGCAGCGGGTTCTCGAGGCCGAGATGATCACGGACCCCGTGCCGTCCGCAGATCGTGATCACGGGGAGGATATGGGACGCTAACGGCCGCGGCGACCCGGCAGGCCGGGACCCGCAGTGGGCCCGGGCGGCGGAGGAGAGTGGAGAGGCACCCATTCTCTTCTGCGCCGGGAGACCGTCATGAACAATCACACTGTCGAAAGCCCGAGCGCCCCTGCAACCGGCCACGGCACCGCAAGAAGTGCTCCCGCGCGGGCGGTACCAGACAAGACCTACGGCTATTCCCGACTCTTCGGGACGTTCTACGAGCGAGGGGGCGCGCTCGAGCAGCGGATCAATGCCGCGAAAGCCAAGATGGGCGAGAGCGCCGTGAAACATGGCTACACGTCGCTGTCGCCCGCAGAACGCGCGGAGGTCATCGGAACGGAACTCATTCGTGACCCGGTTGCGGTACGTGGAATCTTCGAGGGTGCCGGGTTCTATCGACACGAGGCGAGTGGTCAGGAGTACGTGCGTGTGCGGCTGCGAAACGAGGACGGATTGTCGTCCGTGTCGGTCGCACTTGATAGCGATCTTGGCAAGTCCATTGTGCGTCACCTGGCTAATCCAGAGGTGAAACTGGGTGCCCCGATGTCGTTGCAAGCGTTCGCGAGCACGCGGATCTCGGAGTTCGACGGCCGGGCGTTCGCGAACCACGCGGCGGTCATGTGGCAGGACAAGACAAAGATCGAGGGGATCTCGAAAGAGACGCTTGAGGCGACGAAAGGCGACATGCGCGCCCGATTCGAAGCGGTCGGGATCGATGCGAAAACGGCCCGTGCCGCGCTCTATCGACTCGAAGCCGATTGGCACCGGGATCGTTTGCGCGCGGTCACAGCCCGGCTCGAGGGCCGCGAGGGCGGTGAGTCCATCCAAGCGGAAACCCAAGCGAAGCACGTGCCAGCGAACGAGGCCGCCGTCGAGGATGAGGCGGTCACGGACCGCAGCGAGGAATTGGATTCGGGTCGGTAAGACACCTCGCCTTCCGGTGAGCGACTACGGTCTTCCATAACGCACTGGGATACCCCCGCAGTGGGCCCATGTCGCGGAGAAGCATTGCGAGGCACCTATTTCACCGATCCCCTCGGATCGGGTTTGTGCCAGGAGAGTGAGTATGAGCAACGAGAATAGTGCTCCCGCAGGCGGTGCCCCCGCCGGGAAGACCGAAACGCAGCCGAAGGACTGGCTGAGAGGCAACCTCACCGCCGATCCGCGTCTGAACAAGACGCACGATGGCACGTCGGTCGTGAACTTCCGCATCGCCGTGAACCACGGCCAGGGCGAGGAGCAAACGACCACGTTCCACAACGTGTCTGCGTTCGGGAAGGAAGCGGAGGCCGCCGCGGCGACCCTGAAGAAGGGCGATCATGTCCGTGCGGTGGGCCGCCTCGCGGACGACAGCTACGTGAAGGACGGCGTGACGCACGAGGCGCAGAAGCTGAACACGGATACGGTTCAGCGGGGCACCTACGACAAGGACAAGAAGGAGTGGAACTGGGAGACGGTGTTCAAGCGCGACCCGTACAAGGCGAAGGACGCCGAGAAGTCCCAGGAAACCCCCGCGCAGGAGGCGGGCAGCGAACAGGAGGACGAGCAGGACCTCGGTCGCTAGAACTGGTGCCGATGGTACCGGGCTACGGCCGGCGGGCGCGGTGGTGCCGCTCACGCGGCACCACCGCCTTTTGAGTGCCCAGGGAGGGGTTGGGCGAGGTTGACTCATGTCGTCGCATTTCTGTGATCCTTACGAACTCGGGCTGCTCGCGGCGCTCGTCAAGGCGCTGCCGCTCGAGCGGCAGCCGAAAGCCGTGCGCGCAATGACGGCGGACGCTGTCGGCAAAGCGCTCGCGCGCGAGAACATCGCGAGCGTGTCGTATTCCCATCCCGGCCGAGGCCCGGCCAAAGTTCCGGGGATTTCCGGACCCGCACTCCTCGATGAGGATGTCATCAAGTTCGCGGGGGACTCGGTGCTCTGCTTTGCGCAGGCGCTCAAGCCCCACGATCGTCTCGCAGGCGAGGAGTTCCGCCCCGAGCCGCCGGCGCTAAGCGTGACGCCAGAGTACGCTGCGGCGCACGCGAAGTATGTGAGCGCGCAGTCCTGCGACCATCCGGGGTGGAAAGATTCCATTACGCGGCAAGTCTGTCGGGCGGTTGAGCGTGATGCTGAGAAGCTCCTGGAGACAGACGCGGCGGTACGACTCGATAAGGAGCCGGACCAGTGGGGTTTCTCCGAAGCCACGTGGGCAAAATTGGGAGCCGAGGTACTGCTAGAAGCACTCACGACCGCGCGCATTCAGGCCGAAGGCGAATGCGCGCGCGTCCGTGCGCGGCTTCAATATCCGATCTACGGGTACTGCATCATCGACCGCGATGGATCGAGGGGGCCATTGGGGGTGGTGAGGGATCCGAAGCACTGCGCGCAAGTCGCAGTGCGCATGAATGACGCGCGCGACCCGGCGGTCAACGGCCCGTACCGAATGGTTGAAATGCGAGCCGTACCCGCGCATGACCATCCGCCGTTTGGACGCGACGAGCACACCCTGGGCTACGGCATTGTTTCGGCTGAGTGTCCGCTTGTCCAAGCCGAGGATGGGCGCACGACGGGCGAGTTGATCTACGACGGACTCGCGGGCGTACTCGAGGAGGTACGACTGCACAACGTGAATGCCACGGGCGATCTCGCTGGGACGAAAGGTCCGTGGTCGGCGGTCGAACTGCGCGCGGTTCCCCTCGACGCGCGGCGTGTCCGTGAATTTGCGCAGCCCGATGTCGCCGATCTCGATATCGTCGGGGCGCGCGGCAAGATTCTGGGATTGCGGGGTAGCGAAACTCCGCGCCTCGCCGGCACCTTGGTGGGAGTCGCGCAGAAGCTTCGTGCCCTCGCGATTCGCGAAGATGACGGGCTCGTGACGACGCTCGTCGCGCCGGACGGCAATTCACTCGCGAACTTCAAGGGTCTCTTTGGCAAAGCGTCCCGTGACGGGCGCAGCCCGGTGCAGGGTGCATCCATCGAGGGTTTGGAGTCCATCACGGCCTCGGTGCGCGAGCGGATCGGCGAGCGCATCGACCTGCAAGTCATGAGCCCGACAATCGTACTCGCGACGCTCGGCGATGCGATTTACGAGGGTCGCGCGAACGCGCCGCCCATTCCGTGGGAGTCGGTCCCGACGCTGCGCTTTGGGGCGGGCGATCGTCTCATGGGAGAGGTGCTCGGTGTCCATCACTTCCCCGAAACGAACGCAGCCGGCAAACCCTACACCGCCGCGGTGGAGATGCATCTCGGACATCCGCTTGTGCGCAAAAACCCGGATACCGCCTTGGGCGCTCTGATCAACGCGCAACCGGTGCTGGTGGTAGCTGACACGCGGGCAGCGCGTTGGCGCAGGCCCGATGGGGATCTCGCCGAGCTCGGGGAGACAAAACCTGGCGATCTGATCGATGTTCGAATGGATGTGGACGGTAAGACGCTCGCCGTGCGCACCGTCGAGCGCGAACTCGGATCGGACCGGTCGATTCTCGTCGCGGAGGAGGAGTCCGTGTCGCAGTTTCGGTTGTCTCTTCGTCCGGGCGATCTCGGGAATGCGGTAATCCTTGGGCCGACCGGCAGCGGGAAATCGATGTTGCTGGCATCGGCTGTCGCGGAACACGTCCAATACGCCAAAGACGCCGCGGAAGAAGAAGCGGGCGCAGCCCGCGGCGAAGACGAGGATCTCGGCCGATGAGCGCGTCCGTGCAAACCTATGATTTTGGGCGCGGGCCGGTGCCGGCGCACCGGCATCGCAATCCTGACGGGACGGCGGGCGGGTGGGTCGCGGACACCGCGCGGGTGTCCGACACCGCGCACATCGGGCCGCAGGCCAAGGTCCATGGAACGGCGCAGGTGCGTGATAAAGCACGGATCAGTGGCGAGGCGTGCGTCTTCGGACATGCGACGGTGCGCGATCGCGCGAAGATTTCCGGCACCGCGCAAGTGAACGGCCTCGCGCTCGTGTGCGGGGATGCTCGCGTGTCGGAGAATGCCGAGGTGAAGGGCGAAGCCCAGGTGGGCGGCACGGCGCGAATCCGCGGCAAAACATGGGTCCGCGGAAATTCACAGATTTTGGAGCGGGCGCAGGTGAGGGACGATGCGATCGTGGAAGGGGACGCGATCATCGAAGGCGATGCGGTCGTGGACGGCGATGCCCGAGTGTCGGGATTGGCCCGAGTCCGCGAGCACGCATGGGTCGGTGGGTACGCCGAGGTGAAGGGGACCGCGGTCGTGGCGGCCCGCATGCATGTGGTCGGGAGAACGGTGCTCGATGGCAGCGAAGCGCAGGCGGCCGTGCCCGCGGCATCGCAAGAATCGGGGCCGCCCGAGCCGTCCGCAGGACCTGGTGATGAACGCGACATCGAAGACGATATGGGGCGTTGAGGAGAAGGCAATGGGTGCAACGATAGTGGTCGATCAAGAGGCAGCAGCGTTCAAGCCGGAAGGCGCGTCGTATACGGTTTGGTGTCTGTTCGAGAAGCTCTATGACAAGAACACCTACCCGCACCATCCAGAGTGGAATTGCGTGGCCATTGGACGGCTCGATACCGCGCTCGCGCGCGTGTTCGAATCAGCCTCCTATTGCGAGGGTGGGATGAATCAGAGTCGCGGCAGGCACATCCGGCCCGAGACCTATATCGAGCGGTGGCTCAATGCGATGAAGAACCCCATCGTGATGCCGGACATCGAGGTGCCGCTCGCACTCCCGGCCGGGAAGGGGGAGTCGGCCGGTCGCGAGCGGGGCGAGTCGGTTCGGGCGTCGTTACATCGTAACGTCGAACTCGTCGCTGCGACTCACGCCGCGCGGCCCTGGCGCGCCATCCCTTCTCACATCGCGACGGCAATCGTTGGCATGAACCCCCGTAGTGCGGAATTGGGGTACCGCCCGACCCATGCGGGTGGGAGTGAGGTCCGGCGGGTCTTGGCGGGAGCGCCACGCCCCGAGATGCGCCGTGTCGATGCACACACGCGCATCGAGCGGATCGATGGGGTCTGGAAGGAAGTGGGGTGGCCGTATTCGATCGTCGGGGCGTATGTGCGAGGGCTGTGGCGGCAGGAAATCGAAACCCCCGGCGTCTACAAGCGTCTGATCGGGGAGTATCGCAACGCGGTTCAGGCGGCTCCCGCGGTGCCGGCCGGCACGGCCGTCGTAGTGCCGTTCGCCGGGCTCGATGCGCGCGATTGTGGAGCATTGGTCAAGCTCGCCGATGAGGCGGGGGGAAGCGTCACGGCAGAGGCGGCGCGCATCCCGTGGGTGACGAGTGACAGCATTGGTCGCGTACCCCTTTTGCTTTCAGGGAAGGACGTGAGGTGGGAAGTGCCAGAGCGGGCGATTCAGGAAGCCGATCACGGCGTCGAAAGCGAAGCGGTGCCGCTCGAGCAGGAGGAGATGGAGTTCGGGCGGTAGGCGCGGCGGGGCTGTGCAGCCCGCAGGGCTGCACTCTGCAACGGGTTGCACCCCGGCATGGGGCCCGTCCGGTCGAGGAATGTC